>Ga0123353_10004508_pt1 | contig 17939 bp, 11 predicted proteins | sample TergutLab28metaG_3_FD_92763 | JGI IMG/M metagenome (GOLD analysis project Ga0123353, IMG submission 92763) | Labiotermes labralis P3 segment gut microbial communities from Petit-Saut dam, French Guiana - Lab288 P3 | ecosystem: Host-associated > Arthropoda: Insects > Digestive system > Gut ... | reverse complement strand
TTCGAACCCGCCCTCGGCGGCGAAGCCCACCACCTCCTCGAACGCGCACTCGCCCAGTATCGCGCTTACGAACCCCAGCCTCATGCCCATACCTTGACCCACCCCCCCTTTTTATCGCTCTCGCATATGGCGTCGCACAGCGCGATCTCCCGGAGCCCGTCCGCGAAGGTGGGGTATGTAGGCGGGTCGCGCCTTTCGCCAGGCTCGGCCGTGATGTCGGCGTATATGTCCCTAAAAAGCATCTTGAACGTGTCCGGGTGGCCCTCGTTATGCCCGCCCGGATAGTCGGCCAGCTCGCGGCTCTCGGGGTATAGGAGCGACGGGTCCTTCAGCAGGAGGCCGTTCGCGGCGTCCCTGCGCCCCAGCCACATCTGGTTCGGCAGCTCCGACTCCCAGGCCGCCGAGCTCTCCGACCCGTCCACCTCGAACTGGATCCTGTTCTTCCTGCCCGCCGAGACCTGGCTCACTGTGAACGAGCCGCGCCCGCCGCCCCCGAGGCGGAACATGACGGTCGCGTAGTCCTCCGTCCCTATCGGTATGCTCTCGTACGCGTCCGGGGTCTCGATCTTGCCGGCGTAGGTCTCAACGGGCCTGAGCGGCTTCATCCTGACCTTCCGGAACGTGGCGAAGTCCGCGCAGACCTCGGCTATCCTGTCGCCGGTCACGTACTCGACCGTGTCCATCCAATGCGACCCGATGTCCGCCACGGCCCTGGACCTGCCCGCCATAGCCGTCTCCAGCCTCCAGTTGTAATCCGTGCCGTAGAAGAGCCAGTCCTGCAGGTACGACCCATGGACGGCGAAGACCTCCCCCAGCTCGCCCTTCGCGACCATCTGGCTGAGCTGCCTGACGAGCGGGTAGTACCTGATGTTGAAGTCTATGGCATTGACCAGCCCCAACTCGCCGGCCAACCTCACGAGCTCCTCGGCCTCCGCCCTGCACGTGGTGATCGGCTTCTCGCCCACGACGTGCTTCCCGGCCAGGAGGGCCGCCTTGGTCATCTCGTAGTGCAGGTGGTTGGGGGTGCAGATGTGGATGACGTCTACCCCCGGATCCCTTACCATCTCGCGCCAATCCACGTACGCCTTGGGCACGCCGTACCGCGCCCTGTTCGCCTCCAGGCGCTCGGGGTCCGAGTTGGAGACCGCGGCGACCTCGACGTTCCCCAGCCTCCGCAGGGCCTCTATGTGGGCCGCCCCGATGAACCCCACCCCTATGATCCCGGCCTTGACCATGGAAGGCCACCCCCCATCCGCGTCCTATGCCGCCCTGCCCGCGCACGCCGCCGGGCGGGGCTTCCCTACCCCTAATCTACCAGTGATGCGTCAGGTCAACAACAGCGCCTTCACGAGCGGCGTCAGCGCCAGCGATACCACCGTCGACAGCGATACGCACAGGGCGGCGAACTCCTCCTCCCTGCCGTATGATGCGCATATGATCGCCGTGTTGGTCATGACCGGCATCGTCGCCTGGACGGCGAACACGTCGCCCATCATCGGCGGCAGGCCCAGCAGCCGGAATATCAGGATGGACAGCCCCCCTCCCGCCAAGAACCTGGAGCAGACGGCCACGGCCACGTCGCGGCTGACCTTGACCTTGCCCAGCCCCGACCTGTGCAGGACGAATCCGATGAAGAGCATCGAGAGCGGGGTCGTAAGGCCCCCCAGGCTGCCCGTGAGGTCGGCGACCGGCCCGGGTATGGGGGCCTTGAGGAGCATGGCGGCCATGCCCGCCGCCAGCCCGTACAGCGGCGGCGACGTCGCTATCCCCTTCAATGCCCTGAGCGGGCTGAACCTGGCGGCCTCCCCGCCCATCAGGCGTGAGGATAGTATGTATAGCCCCACCGACCAGAAGATCACGGTGTTGGCCATGTAGTAGTACAGCACGTAGGGCACGCTGGCCTCGCCGAATATGGCCAGGTTCACGGGCATCCCCATGAAGATGGTGTTGCTCTGGGCCGTGATGGTCATCACGATCCCCACGCGGCTCGCCTTGACCCGGAAGGCCTTGGTGACGGCGTAGCCGACCAGGTAGCAGGCGCCGATGCTGAGGACGGCCGTGGCTACGGCCCTGGGCATGGCCGCGAAATCCTCATCGCTGAACGACGTGGTGAGCGACTTGAAGATCATGCAGGGCAGGGAGACGTTCACGACCAGCCATGACACGAACTTGGACGCCCCGTCCCCCACCTTGCCGGACATCGAGATGAAAAAGCCCGCCGCGACGAGCAGCAGTATGGCGGAGACCGCCTCGAATGTGGCCGCGAAAGCTTCCAATGGCCCATGCCCCCATGGTGAGTATGCCGGGCGCCGGCGGGGAGCCCGCGGAAACCCCGGCCAAGGCGATTATAGCAGACGGCCGACGCCGCGCATGAACGCATCGCGCCGAGCCGCCGCGTTTTTATTGGCGCATGTTCGTGCTATCATGCATGGAAACGCGATGCGGGATCAAGCATAAGGAGGCGGCTACATGCTCTACAAGGACTTCGGCAAGACTGGGAAGAAGGTATCGGCGGTCGGCTTCGGGGGCATGCGGTTCGTCGCCGACGACTATAAGAAGGACATAGGCCTATGCTCCAGGCTGGTGCGGGAGGCGCACGAGAAGGGCATCACGTTCTTCGACACGGGCCCGGGCTACTGCGACGACATGAGCGAGGCCATTATGGGCGACGCCTTCAAGGGCATGAGGTACGGCGACTTTTACGTATCTACCAAGTGCGGCCTATGGCAGGCCACCGACGCCGAAGGCACGCTTAAGATGGTCGAGCAGTCGATAAAGAGGCTCAACGTCCCGAGGATAACCTTCTACAACATGTGGTGCATACGCAAGTTCGAGGAATACGAGAGGATGCTTTCGAAGGGCGGCATGCTCGACGGCATGCGCAGGGCCAAGGAGGCCGGGATGGTGGAGCACATATGCTGCACCGTGCACCTCAAGGGCGACGAGATAGAAAGGATCGCTAAGGACGGTCTGGTCGAGGGGATCATCCTCGGGTACAACGCCATTAATTCCGCATACCGCAGGCAGGGCGTCAAGGCCTGTGCGGACGCGGGCGTCGGCGTCGTGGTGATGAACCCGCTCGGCGGCGGCACCATACCCAAGCACCCCGATAAGTTCGCGTTCCTGGCCGACGGCGGTACCGACAGCCTCGCGGTCGCCGCGCTCAAGTTCCTCGTGGCCCACGACGGCATATCGGTCACGCTGCCGGGCATATCATGCTCGGCGGAGATAGATCAGGCGGTAAGCGCGACGGCCGACCTGCCGACCGTCGACGAGGCTTACCTCAAGGCGTTGGAAGATAGGCTGGGCGCTGAGCTGGACACGCTGTGCACGTGCTGCGCCTACTGCGACGAGTGCCCCGCGGGCCTGCCCGTCCCCAAGCTCGTGGAGTCCTACAACGAGTACATCCTGTCGGGCGAGGCCGGGATGGGCGCGGTCAAGGAGCGCCTGCGGGTCCATTGGAGCGTGTCCGCGGACGACGCGAAGGGATGCACCGAGTGCGGCAGGTGCGAGGAATTATGCACCCAGAAGCTCCCGATAATAGAGCGGCTCGGATTCCTGGCCGACAACGCGGGCAGGCTGTGACCGACTACGCGGGCCTAGCCGCGGCCATGCCCGCCCCGCATAATGAGGCTTCCCATGGATGCGAAGGATTGGCGAAAGCCATATACCCTGATGTCACCGAGACGATAAACGAAATATGCGCTAGGTACCCTAAGCGTAACCTCCCCGCGGGGGCCATGGTGACGCGTTTCTCGCCGAGCCCGACGGGCTTCCTGCACATAGGCAACGTCTTCGGCGCGCTCACGGACGAGAGGCTCGCGCACCAAAGCGGCGGGGTCTTCATCCTGCGCATAGAGGACACGGATTCCAAGCGCGAGGTCCCCGGCGGCGTAGGGCTGATCATCGACAACCTAAAGGAGTTCGGGATATCGTTCGACGAGTGCGCGACCGAAGGCGGCGACGTCGGGGCGTACGGCCCCTACCGCCAAAGCCGCAGGGCGGCGATATACCAGGCCTTCGCCAAGGAGTACGTCCGGCGAGGCCTCGCGTACCCCTGCTTCTGCTCCGAGGAGACCCTGGCCTCGATGAGGGACGCGCAGAAAGCCGCGAAGGCGAACCCCGGATATCACGGCGGGTACGCCGCCTGCCGGGGGCTCACGCCCGCGGAGGCAGAGGCGAAGGTGCGTGAGGGGCTCCCGTTCGTCATACGGTTCAGGTCCTGCGGCGACCCTTCAAGGACGGCGGAGGTCAGGGACTTGATCAAGGGCACGCTCAGGATGCCCGAGAACGACCAGGACTTCGTCATGCTGAAGTCAGACGGGACGCCCACCTACCATTTCGGGCACGTGATCGACGACACGCTTATGGGAACGACCCACGTCGTCCGAGGCGACGAGTGGCTGGCCACGCTGCCGTACCACATACAGATGTTCGACGCCTTCGGCCTCAGGAGGCCCGAGTACGCGCACACGGCGACGGTGGACAAGAGGGACGGGGCCAGCAAGAGGAAGATATCGAAGCGCAAGGACCCGGAGGCGAAGCTGACGTACTATCTGGAGGCGGGTTTCCCCATCCCCTCCATCACGGAATACGTAATGACGCTGCTCAACTCCGACTACGAGGAATGGCGCAGGGCCAACCCCGGATCGCCGCACACGGATTTTCCGTTCGCCCTAAGCAAGATGGGCGTTTCGGGCCCGCTCTTCGACCTCGGCAAGCTCCGCGACGTGTCGAAGGACGTGATCGCCGGGATGGGCGCCGGGGAGCTGACGGATCTCACGCTGGCCTGGGCCGCCAGGTACGATCCCAAGTTCCACGCGCTGGCCTCCGGTGACCCCGCATACCTAAGTCGGATCCTCTCGATAGGCCGGGGCGGCCCGAAGCCCAGGAAGGACCTGGCCGCCTACTCCGAGGTCGGCCCGTACGCGGTTTATTTTTACGACGAGGCCTACGTGCCCGCCCCGGATCCCGACTATCCGGCCTGCCTCGATTCGGGGACGCTAAAAGCCCTGCTCACCGGCTTCCTGGAAGGATACGAGAGTTCCGACGATCAAGCCGCATGGTTCGGGAAGGTCAAGGAGGCGGGCGCCAGGCTCGGGTTCGCGCCGGACACCGGCTCTTATAAAGCCACCCCCGAGAGCTACCTGGGGTCCGTCTCGGACGTCAGCATGGCCCTGAGGCTGGCGGTGACGGGCAGGAAGAATTCGCCCGACCTATGGGAGGTCATGCGCGTGATGGGCGCCGGACGCGTGGCAAGGCGCATAAGCATGGCCATGGAAATCCGGTCGGCGAAGCTTTAATTAACGTAACGGCGGCCGCCCAGGCGGACCGGACCGACGGCAAAGGAGGGCGAAGGGCATGCCTACGCTGACCAAGGCAAGGGAAACGATGACCTCCAGGGAGCGCGTGGTGCGCACGTTCAACCGCGAGAGGACCGACCGCGTGACGATCGGCTATGATACCAACCCAGCGATACACAAGAAATTCTGCGCCGCCCTCGGCTTGGCCGACGACAACCACGAAGCGCTGTTCCAAGCCATCGGCGTCGACTACCGCGGCGTGAACCCGCCGTACGTCGGCCCGCAGCTCTTCCCCCCCTCGACCGACGACAAGGTGAGGGTGAACACGACGACCGGCAGCAAGCATAGGTGGGTCGAAAACAACTACGGCGGGTATTGGGACCTCTTCCACTTCCCCCTCAAGGGCGCGGACGACGAGGCGATAGCGGCCCACCCGGTCACCTCCCCCGACCAGTACGACTACGACGCCGTGGGCAAGTCGCTCGACTACTACGGCGGCAAGTACGGGATATACTTCGGCAGCGCCGGCATGCCGGACATAATTAACGGCAACAGCTCCGTATTCGGGATGGAGGACTTATTATGCCATCTGGCCCTGGGCAACGAGGCCGCGCTCTCGTTCATCAACAGGCGGGCCGACTCGGCCCTTGGGGTCATGGAGAGGACACTGGAAAGGTACAAAGGCCGCATAGACTTCATATGGATGGGCGAGGACCTGGGCACGCAGATAGCCCCCATGGTCAGCCTCGACCTCTATAGGAAACACATGAAGCCCATCCACAAGAGGTTCTGCGACCTGGCCGGCCTGTACGGCCTCCCGGTCATCGTCCATACGTGCGGGTCGTCCAGCTGGGCGTACGAGGACTTCATAGAGATCGGGGTGAGCGCGGTCGACACGCTGCAGCCCGAGGCCGTCGACATGGGCGTGCGATACCTTAAAGAACGCTACGGCGGAAGGCTCGGGTTCCGCGGCTGCATATCCACGGCCGGCCCGCTCGCCTACGGAACCGCGGACGAGGTGGAAGCTTACTGCGCCGAGGTCCTGGGCATCATGATGGAGGGCGGCGGGTACCATTTCGCCCCCACCCACGCCATCCAGGACAATTCGCCGGTGGAGAACGTGGTGCGCATGTACCAGTCGGCCCACACGCACGGCGTATACACGTAAAGGGAGTAAACGGCTCCGCATACTATGTGCCAGTGCGGTGTTTCCCTTATTTCCCAAACATTTTATTAAGATTGTAAGTAGGGTCATATGCTTGTTCAATATCATTTATATTGCCAAATACAAACCATGTTTGCACATTATGGTTTCACATTTTTTAAACATTGCAAAATCTGTTCCTGCGACGCATGGCTGAAAATAGAATGAGCTACCATATAATCGAATTGCTCTCCGAATGAATCGACCGGAAACTCATAACTGTATTCAAATCTCGGCGCTTTAATTTCGACCATGCTTTCCCCGATTTCATTCTTTATACCTGCTTCTACCAACCATTTTTCCGGTTCAATACCACAATAACAGCTTCGGTTTAAGAATGGTATGAATAACCTACCCGCCCTTCATGATCCGCAACCTATATCAAGTAATTTGTGATATTCTCTTAAACCAAGAGCCGTAAGAAGGTTGAATTGCATAGCGCCAACTAAATCATAATTGTCGTCAGTACCGACATAACCTCTGTAATTCATTTATCATCACCCCGTTTAAAACCTTTATTTTCATACGGTTCATCTATAAATAAAGGTTCAAATATCCCTGTCTTAAAATATTGCATTAGGTTTTCATTTACGTGCGGCAATAATTCTATCCCCGGTAAATCTGATATAGGAACCCAAACGGGCTGCGAAACCATCGCGGGATTCGTCGGATCAATGTCCGGAAGCTCCGGCTTAGCGATTTGGCTGCCGCCAAGCAGCTCGCATCGGAAGAATAAGCTTATATGATGGCCGTCGCCGTAGGCATGGCCGCCGCTCCATGGCTCATATTCCAAGGCGAAGGCAAAGCCGCCCGCCGTTACTTCCTGGCCGGTCTCCTCCCTGACCTCACGGACGACGGTCATGCGGGCGCTCTCGCGCTCCTCGATTCCGCCGCCCGGAAAATTGTGGTACGCCCCGTCGCCGAAGCGGTTTAATAAAACCCTATCCCCATCGAATACGATGGCCCGCGCGCTCACCCGGATCTTATGGCTGTTTTCGAACATAGGCATCCGCTCCCCCCCACTTCACATGTCGAAGAACGTGATCTGGTTGCTTTCGGGCATCGAGGCTAGGCAGCCGTTCTCACGGAGGCAGTCGATCACGTGCTTGGGCGCCTTGGCCCTGGCCCTCAGGTCCTCCACCGACAGGAACGTTCCGTCGGCCCTGGCCCTTGCGATCGACTCGGCCGCGGCCGCTCCCACGCCCTGCAGCGCGCGCAGCGGCGGCAATAGGCCGTCTCCGATTATTTTGAAGGCTTCCACGTCCGACCCGTATATATCGACCGGCAGGAAGCGCATACCGCGCAGGTACATCTCCAGCGCGATGCGGAGCAGGCGGATCTCGACCTTCTCCTTCGGCTTCGCCTTGTGGCCGCCCGCCTCCAGCTCCCTCAGCCTCGCCCTGATCCTCTCCGGCCCCGAGGCCATGTTCGCGACGTCGAAGTCGTCCACCTCGACCGTGAACAGCGAGCTGTAGAAGGCCCCCATATGGCGGACCTTGAACCAGCCTAATTTCGTCGCATAAAGGACGTAGGCCACCGCGTGGCCCTTGGGAAAGAGGTACTTGATCTTCCTGCACGAGTCTATGTACCACCCGGGCACGCCCTTTTCGGCCATCGCCCTGACGTACTCCGGCTTCAGCCCAAGCCCGTCCCGCACGTCCTCCATGATGAGGAACGACAGCCTCTTCTCCACCCCCTTGCCTATCAGGTAGGTCATGATGTCGTCGCGCGTGCTTATGACCTCGGATAAAGTGCAGGTGCCACCTTTTATTAAGTCGCACGCGTTTCCCTGCCACACCTCCTTGCCGTGGGACAGCCCGCTTATCTGGATGAGGTCGGAGAAGCTCTCGGGCCTGGACTCGGCGAGTATCTTCATGACGAACTCCGTGCCCATTTCCGGCAGCCCCAGCGTGCCCAGGTTGACGCCCAGGTCCTCCGCCTTGATCCCCAGCGGCCCCAGGCCCCTGAAGAGGGCCAGCACCTCCGGGTCGCACTCCGGCACGTCGGATATGGCCACGCCGGTCAGGTCCTCGAGAATGCGGACGTGCGTGGGGTACTTATGACCGAGTATGTCCAGCTTCATCACCGTCTTGTGCAGGAAGCTGTAGTCGAAGTGGGTGGTTATGACGTCGGACGGCTTCTCCCCGCCCTTCTCCGCCTCCAGGTCCGCCGGCCTCTGGATCGGCGTGAAGTCATGGATGTCATATCCCTCGGGTATGATTATCAGCCCGCCCGGATGCTGCCCGGTCGTCCTCTTGACTCCGGTGCACCCTGCGATCAGCCGCTCCTCCTCCGCCTTGTTGATAATTTGACCCTTCTCCTCGAAGTAATTCTTGACGAACCCGAACGCCGTCTTCTCGGCGATGCCCAGGATGGTGCCAGCCCTGTATATCTCCCCGCGCCCCTCGAACAGCGCCTTCGCGTACGCGTGCGCCCTGTCCTGGTACTCCCGCGCGAAATTCAGGTCTATGTCGGGCGCCTTCTCGCCGTCGAAGCCCAGGAACGTCTCGAAGGGGATGTTCTCCCCCCTGCCGCGCATGGCCGAGCCGCAATCGGGGCATACGGCCTCCGGCAGGTCGCAGCCCGTGGCCGCCGCCGAGGGCGGGGTCAGCTCAAAGCGCCTGCATGACGGGCACAGGTAGTGCGGGGGCAGCGGGTTGTTCTCCGTTATGGAGCACATGGACGCCACCAGCGAGGAGCCGACGGAGCCCCTGGATCCGACTATGTACCCGTCCTCGTTCGACTTCCTGACCAGGCGGTAGGCCACGTAGTACATGACCGCGAATCCGTTCCGGGTAATCGCATCGATCTCCCTTCCCAGCCTGTCGGCCACCGGCGGCGGCAGCGTGGGGCCGTACAGCTCATGGGCCCTTGCGTAGGCCACCTCCCTCACCGTCTCCTCGGCGCCTTCGATCCTAGGCGCGAATATGCCCTTCGGGATCGGGACGATGCCGTCATCCACCATGTCGGCCACCTTGTTGGTGCCCTCCACCACCACCTCGTAGGCGTCCTCCCCACCCAGGTACGCGAACTCCGCGAGCATCTCGCTGGTCGTGCGGAAGTATAGGGGCGCCTGGTCCTCGGCGTCGGCGAACCCCATGCTTTTCATCATGATCCTCCTGAAGACCTCGTCCCTGGGGCCTAAAAAATGGACGTCGCAGGCCGCCGCCACCGGCTTGCCCAATTTTTTTCCCAAGGCGAGGATCCCGCGGTTCAGCTCGTTCAGGGCCTCCGCATCCTTCAGCCTGCCGCCGTCTATCAAGAATCTATTATTGCCGTTCGGCTGTATTTCCAAATAGTCGTAGAAGGAGGCTATCCCCTCCAGCTCCGCGCCCGCCTTGCCCGCGAGCGCCGCGGAGAAGACCTCGCCCGACTCGCACGCGCTTCCGATTACCAGGTCGTCGCGGCAGTCCTTGATATGATTCTTGGGGATGCGCGGCTTCTTGTTGAAGTATTTGAGATGGGATAGGGAGACCAGCCTATAGAGCGCCTTTATGCCTTTTTGGGTCCTGGCTATGAGCGTCGCGTGATGCGAGCCCCCCATCCTCTTAGACGGCAGCCTGTCATGCAGCCCGTTGACGTCCCCATGCTCCGTGCAGCCCAGCCTGACGGCCTCCTTTATTAGGCGCCCATAAAGCTCGGCCGTGGCGCGGGCGTCACCTTCCGCCGTATGGTGGGCCTCCAGGCTGATCCCGAAATGGGCCGCCAAGGCCTTCAGGCTATGCTTGGGCAGTTCCGGGAGCAGAGCCCTAGCGGCGCCCAGCGTGTCGAAAACGTCCAAGCCTAGGCTTAGCCCCGCCCTCGACGCGGCCGCCTCCAGGAAGCCCAAATCGAAGGGCGCGTTGTGAGCGACGAGCAGCGAGCCGCCGACGAACCCCAGGAGGTCCCTCAAGGCCGGCCCCTCCGCCGGGGCGCCGGCCAGGTCGCCGTCGCCGATGCCCGTCAGGCCCGAAGCCTCCGCCGGCATGGCGAACCCGGGATCCACGTACGTATGGAAGGAGGAGACGACCGCGCCCCCCGAAACCCTGACGGCGCCGATCTCCACAATCCTGTCCGCCGCCTTGGACAGGCCCGTCGTCTCCAGGTCCAGTATGACCGCGTCGCATCCGAAAGGCATGGCCTTCCCGATGTACGGGGCGGCGACCGCCTCGACCATGTAGCATTCCAGACCGTACAGCAGTTTTACCCCATGCTTGAGCGAGGCCTTATAGGCTTCCGGGAACCCTTGCAAGACCCCGTGGTCGGTGATGGCGACGGCCCTGTGGCCGTAGTCGGCGGCGCGCTTGATCAACCCTTCTATGGGGGTCACGCCGTCCATGGCGCTCATCTGGGTATGCGCGTGCAGCTCCACGCGCTTGACCGGCGCGTCGTCCCTCAATACGACCGGGTTGAGCTCGTTGATGGAGGAGGCGCGTATGACGGGCTCATTGTCCATGAACCGGTCCACCTGGACCTCGCCCGAGACCCTCATGCGGGCCCCGTCCCTGACGCGCTCGCCGTAGTAGTCGGCGTCATCCCCGTCCACGATGGCCTTCACCGTCACCGACCCTTCGTAGTCGGTCATGTAGAAGGTGAGTATCACGCTGCCGGACGAAGCCCTCCTCTGGCTCAAGCCGAACAGGTCGCCCTCGACCGTCACCTGCCTGGAGTCCGGGCCCACTTCGGTCATGGGGCAGGCCTTTTCCTTGATCAAGGACCCCATGACGACCTCGTCGCCGCCTTTTACGGCCTTCCCGCCCCTTCGCTTCGGCCGCCCGCCTTGATCGGGGCGCTTCCCCTGGCCTAAGCGCTTCCCCGACTTCGGCGCGGCGGCCGCCTCCGCTCTTGCGTCGCCCCCGGCCGGGACATGTTTCGGCCTCGGAGCCCCCGGCGCCGGAAGCGGGTTAGGCGTCCCCGGCATCGGGAGCGGATTTTTGCCGTCGCCCGCAGGCGCGTCCGGATCGGGCCCATCTCCCAGCGGGGCTGCCTCCCCCCGGTCCGCGATCACATCGAAGGCTATCCTGACGTCGAACGGGACCATCCTGCCGACGATCCGCCCGACCGCCCTTTCACCGCCCTTTTCCTTCAGGACCCCGGCTATGCCGGCCCGCAGCCCGATCCGCAGCGCGCCATCGCCGTACGACCATTCGCCCTCGCTTAATTGGCGGCTCAGGATAACGTCCTCAGCCTCTATCGCCTTGACGATTTCCTGCCTGTAATCCGCGAAAAACGTCTCATATGAATCCAGGGCGTACCGCACCCATACCGAAAGGCGCTCCTTATCCAAGCCCATAGCCGACGCGGCGAACGAGGCGAAGTCCGTGACCTCATCGTAGCCCACCAGGGCCTCCGATTCGCACTTAAGCACGGTCTCACCCGTCTCCGCGCGGTAGCCGACCGCCGTCAGCCTCGCCTTGCCTAGGGAGGATCCTTCGTCGCCAGCGAAATGCCCGCCGAACAAGGCGGCCAGCTCCCTGCCGCCGCCTCGGTCCTTAGGTCCGGGCCTGTCGCCCGCCTTGTCGCCTTCCGTCATATAAAGGCCCCCAACGCCGCCTAACGCCCTTTCGCCTTGGCGGCCCGAGCCGCGCCCTCCGCGCAAGCCTCCACCGCCGGGCCCATGTCATCCGCCCCTCGGAAAGGCAGCCTCTTAACTTTCGCCCCCCCCTCATAAAGGTCGATGAACCCGGTCCCAAAGACCAGGGCCACGTCCGCGTCGCCCGCCTCACCGGGGCCGTTCACCTCGCAGCCCATCACCGCCACCTTTATGGCCGCCCCCCCCATCGCGATTCGGGCGAGCGCCCCATCCACGGACTCGGCCAAGGAACGCAGGTCATGAGCGCACCGCCCGCAGGTCGGGCACGAGACGATCTCCGCGTGGCCTTTCCGGTAGAGCCCGAGCGACTTGAGTATCTCTATGCCCGCCCTCACCTCCTCCACGGGGTCGCCCGTGAGCGAGACCCTGATGGTGTCGCCGATGCCGCGCGCCAGGACGGACCCTATGCAGACCGCGCTCTTCACCGTCCCGGGAAGGCCGTATCCGGACTCGGTCAGACCTATATGCAGTGGGTAAGGGACCCTCCCGGACGCGATGGCGTTCGCCTCGATGGTGTCGCCTACGTCGGATGACTTGATCGCCACCACGATGTCCTCGAAGCCCGTGGCCCTCACCGTCTCCAGCATCGTTTCGGCGGCCCCCACCATGCCTTCCGGGCTGGGCCTGCCTTTCGTCGGCCCGCCTGGCATCGAGCCCGCGTTCACGCCCACCCTCACGGGCACCCCCATGGCGGCGGCCTTCGCGAACACTTCCCTTACTTCATTCTCACCGCCTATGTTGCCCGGGTTCACCCGCAGCTTGTCGGCACCGCCTTCCAAGGCGGCCAAGGCCAGCCTATGGTCGAAGTGCACGTCGGCTACGATGGGGATGGCCGCCCTGGCTTTTATCCTGCCCAAGGCGGCGGCCGCGCGCATGGAGTTGACGGCCACGCGCACGATGTCGCATCCGGCCTCCCTCAGCCTCTCGATCTGCTCGCCGGTCGCCGCCTCGTCGCAGGTGTCGGTCCTCGCCATCGACTGCACCGTGATGGGGGCCCCGCCGCCTATCTGGACACCCCCGACCCATACGGGCCTCGTCATGGCCCTGGCCGTCGGGGCGGCGGCCACCCCGCCCCCGCACGCGGGCGTCACCCGAAGAACCTCATTATGTCGTTGGACGTGGCGAACACCATTAATGCGAACAGGCATATGAATCCGCATATATTTATCCTGTACTCCCATTTCTTCGAGATGGGCCTGCCCCTGATGAGCTCAACCAGCAGGAATGAAAGCTTGCTCCCGTCCAGCGCCGGGAATGGGATGAGGTTGAAGAACCCCAGGTTCACGCTGATGAGGGCGCAGACCGCCATGAGATTCAACGCGGCCGTGCCGGCCGTGGCCGACTCCGAGACGGTCTCCCCTATGGTCCCGATGATGCCCACCGGCCCCATCATCTCACCGAGGCTCACCTTGCCCGTGACCAGCCAGAGGAGCGAATAGACGGTGCTCCTCCCCATGGAGTACAGGTACGACGCGGAGCTGGGTAGAAGTCCGGGGAACGACCCTTCATCCCATTGGAAGCGCACCCCCAGGTAGTTCCTCACCCCAGGGTACTCGACCCTTGAGGCCATGGCCGGCGGAAGGTCCAGGGTCTCGCCGTCCCTGACGACGGTGATCATTATCGGCCCTTCGCGGCCCTCGTTTATCCTTTCCTTGATCTCGGCCAGGCTGGAGACTCCCTCCCCATTCACGGCCACCACCTCGTCCCCGACCAGGAGCCCGGCGGCCTCTGCGCCGTAGCCGCCGACCACCCGCTCGACCAGCGTCGTCTTCAGCCCGTCCCCGCCCACCCGCGTGTCGAACCCGATGACGTAGTCCACCGACGGGTCTATGTCCGCCAGCTCCACATCTGCCGCCACATGCGCGCCGTCGCGCCTCAACCCGACCGTGACGGCCTTCTCGGACTGCGCGTAGAGGAAGAGGTCCAGGTCCATGGGGCTGTATACGGACCTGCCCGCGAACGACTTGATGACGTCGCCGCCCGCGATGCCGGCCGCCTCCGCCGGCGACCCCGCATCGACGCGCGAGACCCGCGTGGTGGGGTAGCCCCTGGCCGCGAATATGATGACCACGAAAAGGAGCGCCACCAGGATGTTGCATACGGGCCCGGCGGCCAGCACCGCGGCCCTGGCCCACTTCGGCCTGTTGCAATAGGCCCTCGCGTCGCCGGAGTCCTCGTTCTCGCCCTCCATGGTGATGTAGCCGCCTATGGGCAGGACGCCCAAGGAGTAGGTCGTCTCCCCCACCTTCCTCTTCACCAGCTTAGGGCCCATGAAGATCGAGAACTCGGTCACCCTGATCCCGGTCAGCTTGGCCGCGGTGAAGTGGCCCAGCTCATGCACGATTATCAGCACGCTCAGCGCCGCCAGCGCTATGACTATGTTCATGCCCGCAAGCACCACCAATCCTCGTTAGGTAAGCCCCCCGCCGCCTTCGCGGCCTCAAGCCCGGAGGCCCGCCTCGACGCCTGTAAGGCCCGGCGCATCCCCGAAAGGCCCATCCTAGGAAGGCGCATCCTTAGGTTCAACGCATCCCTGCGGCGGCGCCCACGGCCGCCCGCCCCGCGGCCTCGCCGACCGCCAGCAGGCGCCCGAGCCCATCGCCCGCATCGGCCCAGTCGGGCGTGAACAGTTCCAAAGCCGCCTCGACCACGTCGGGTATCCTATGGAAGGGCAGCCCACCGGCCAGGAACAGCCGGACAGCCTCCTCGTTCGCCGCATTGAGCACGGCCGGCGCGAACCCGCCCTCAGCCGCGGCCCTCTCGGCCAGGCCAAGGCACCTGAAGGTTTCGCGGTCAGGCTCTTCGATCCCTATCCCCGCCAGCCTAAGCGGGTCGAGGTGATCCATCCCGATCGGGGCCCTCTCAGGGTACGTGAGCGCCGAATGGATGGGGATCTTCATGGATGGGCAAGACGCCAGGGCCATGAGCGTGCCGTCGGCGAAGCCCACCATCCCGTGGATCAGCCCCTGAGGGTGGACCACGACCTTCACCGCCTCCGGCCCGACCCCAAACAGGACGGTGGCCTCTATGATCTCCATGCCTTTGTTCATCATCGTCGCGCAGTCGACCGTGATCTTCCGCCCCATCTTCCATACGGGATGGCTCAGCGCCTGCGCGATGGTGACCTTTTTAAGGTCCTCCGCCTTCAGCCCCCTGAACGGCCCCCCCGAGGCGGTCAGGTATATGGTCCTGACGGAACCCACATCGGGCCCTATGCACCGCGCGATCGCCGAATGCTCGCTGTCCACGGGTATCAGGGCTGAGCCGTGCCGGGATGCCAGGTCCGTCAGGAACCCCCCCGCCGCCACCATGATCTCTTTGCTGGCTATCGCCACGTCCGTGCCGCGCGTCAGGGCGGCGACCGTGGGATGCATGGCGCCCATCCCCACTATGCCCATGACCGCCCTATCGACGCCCACGTCGGCGGCCTCGATGAGCCCCTCCATCCCGTGCAGGACGCAGACCCCGGGATGCCGCGCCTTTATGAGCGCGGCCCCGGCGGCGTCCCCGACGGAGACGACGGAAGGCCTATGCGTCCTTATTTGGTCCGACAATAACCCGACGTTCGACCCGCAGGTCAGGACCTCCACCCTCAGGCCCATCGAAGATGCGACCTCCAAGGCCTGCACCCCGATGGATCCGGTCGATCCGAAGACAGCGACGTTATCTACCATGCCCTTATACGAGTCCCCAATCATCCCCCATTTGCTTCCAATGGCGAAGCCCGAAGCCGACGGGCGCATGCCGGCCGCGCCCATCTTCCGACTGATGCGCGGCCGCGGCTGTCACCCGCCGTACGTCCCTATCTCCATGCCTTTCCGTAGGTAGTACCTGAAGGTCTCATAATCCACGGTCGCCGGGATCGAATGGTCGCTATGCAGAACATAGCCGTTCCCGCCCATGACCGTGGGGATCTTCGCGAACAGCTCCCTGTCGATGATGTCCCTGTCGTTCGTGTATATGGCGCGGACGTCGATGCCGCCCATGAAGGAGATGACTTCGCCGTAGCGCCTATATAGGCTAAGCAGGTCCATGCCGGCCTTGACCTCTATGACCTGCAGGCAGTCGATCCCGGACTCTATCATCCCCGGCACGAGCCTGTCGACCATCCCGCACGAGTGCATGACGACGGGCAGCCCCCTCCCCTTGGCGAAGCCTATGGTTTTTTTATGGGCCGGCATCAATATCTCCCTGTACATCGCCGGCGACACGAACGGATGGTCCTTGAATCCCAGGTCCTCATAGTACCAGACGCCGTCCGGCTCACCCTCTTCGTCGAACAGCGTCTCCTGCATGGAGACGATGGCCTCGGCGTACGTGGCGACCATGTCCTTTATCCAGTCAGGGTCTAGCGACATCCCGACCAGCATGCCCTCATGGCCGCATACGGGATGCAGCAGCTCAAACACGTTCACGCCGCTCCAGAAGAAGAACCTGCCCATCTCGGCCGCGCGGCGCTTGGCCTCACGGTACTGCGCGAAGCCGATCCTGCGCCTGTCCGCCTTGATGTGCGGCTTGATCAGCCCTTCCCACTGCGCCCTCTCCTTGACCATGAAGTCCACGTGCTCGGGCGTGGAGTCGTGCAGCTTGTGCCTCCTGAGCAAGGCCCCGTTCCCGTCCCTGATGAGCACCGTCTCCTCGGTCTCCTCGACGACCTCATTCTTTTTATCCAAGTCAGCCACGAAGTTGAGGCACCAGCAGCCGCTCATGTCAAAGCCGAAATGATCGTCCATGGACTCGCCTTTGGCCAGGAAGCCGTCAGCCTCCCACTTCCTTTGCGTGTCCGACCAAAAATGCTCGTATACTCCGATCCTGTCGACCGGCTGCCTCCTAAGGATCCGCGCCGTGCGCTCCCTCCCGGTTAACGGCATATCCCGCACCCACCTTCCGTGATTTCCGGCCAACGCCCGCATTTTCCGTATTATATCCCAACCGCCCGGCCCGCGCGAGGAGGCGCCAGGTCCCTAAGCGCGCGTCAGCCGCTCAGGCCGTCCTTGTCGAACCGCCCCAGCGCCAAGGCGCGCCCGACCGAGCCGAGCGCCATCGCACGCATCGCGGCGTCGACGGGCAGGGGCCCCCGCCGCGCGAGCCTCAATGCCATGAAGAGCTCGGGCGCCCCACCGCCTCCCCTGACCGGGCTGTTCGTCACGCCGGTCACCTCAATCCCCCCGTCGGCGAAGAACCTGAGCAACCCTTCCATCACGCCCACCAGGACGCCCTTGTCTTCCATGGACCCCTTGCGCGCCGCGTCCGCCGCCCCCATTTCGTAGATGGGCTTCACCAGCGCGACCACGGTCGCGCCTTCGGCCGCGATACCCCAGCAGATGGGCACCGCCTTCCGCAGGGATAGGTAGGTGAGGTCCAAGGTGATCACCTCGGGCTTGGGATCCAGGAAGCGCAGGGATTCGGCTGCGATGTTGGTGCCCTCGAGGCAGACGACCCTGCCGTCATGCCGGAGCTTGGCCGCCAGCTCGCCTTTCCCGGCGTCCACGGCGTATACGGTGGAGGCCCCTTCCGATAGGAGGCAGTCCACGAACCCGCCGACGCTGGAGCCGCAGTCCAGGCAGGCCTTGTCCGCGACGTCCACGCCGAGCCCGAGCAAGGCGGTCTTCAGCTTAATGCCGCCCTTGCCCGCGTAGCTCCGTTTATAGTAGCCCCTGACCCTTACCGCCGAATCGACCGGGAACCTTTGGCCGCCGCCCAGAGCCTTCTCCCCGCCCACCAGCACCTTCCCCGCCATGATCCACGGGAGGGCCTCCTCCCTCGAGGCGAACCAGCCGCCGCTCAGCAGCAGGTCCAGGAGCGTGGCTTTGCCTGCCTTGCCGATAAGCTCACCCCCGTAGCCGATCGCCCGCCTAGC
>Ga0123353_10004506_pt1 | contig 17947 bp, 17 predicted proteins | sample TergutLab28metaG_3_FD_92763 | JGI IMG/M metagenome (GOLD analysis project Ga0123353, IMG submission 92763) | Labiotermes labralis P3 segment gut microbial communities from Petit-Saut dam, French Guiana - Lab288 P3 | ecosystem: Host-associated > Arthropoda: Insects > Digestive system > Gut ... | reverse complement strand
TTCATGCTCGTTCACACTTGTGAATTGCTGTGTGAATTGACATTCACACTCATTCACAAACAGCCCAAACCTCGCCCCCTGCAACGGCTCATGCGTTTTGGCGTCCAGTTTCAGGATCCGCAGCTCGCCCAGGGCCCGCTTGTTGATGATGGCTTCGCCGCCGTTCACCTTGATCCGGGTGACAGCGTTGCCCTCGCCGGTGTAGGAGGCGTCCACGGGGTATTTCGTCTGGTCGAGGATGAATCCCTCAGCTGTCTGGAGCTCTATCGCGTAGTATTTCGCGAAAGGCAGCTCGCCCTCGAAGCGGCCGCGGCCGTCTTCGTCCAGGGCGGAGAGGGCCATGAGGGAGTCCTGCGTGAGGATCAGGCTGTCCTTCTTGATGATCTGGGTCCCGTCCTCGGCGTAGATATCCTCTGCGGTGAACAAGCCGAAGATCACGTCCTCGAAGTGGCCGAACTTGTCGAAGCCCTCCATCTTCTTAAGCAGCTCAATCTCCACCAGCTGGCGGGCGTTCATGATGCCGATCTGGCTGGTGACCACGGCCACCGTTTGGTCCTCATAGACCAGTGAGACCGGATGCGGCGTGGGATCCAGCACGTAATTCTCGGGACAGCGGGTTTCGATCAGCTCGTACTCGCCCAGATACAGCATCTTGCTTGTTGCAGTGCCGCCCACGCCTGTGACGATGTGATCCACCACGTCGCCCTTCGCCGCACGCATCGTGCCGTCCGGAGTCACGACGTCCTCCGCGGCCACCACGTCGAATTCCGCGCCGGCGAGATAGCCCAGCTCGAAAATGGGCAGGTACTGTTTGCCAAAGATGGTTTCGATCTCCTTGGCCCCGGCGAGCATGTTGCCGGTCTTTTCGACCGTCACCTTGCCCATGACAGGTTTGTTCTCCATGGTGACGGTCACCATCTCCTGCCCGTTGGAGGAGTGCACGGTGAACTTCACGGGATCCTCGCTCAGGAGGTATCCGCGCGGGGCCATGACCTCGACCAGCTCGTATTCGCCCGACATGAGCGGCTCCGGCAGAACGAGAGTCCCGTCCGCGGCGGTCAGAAACTCGGAGATGTCTGTGGGCGTGGGGTAGTTGATGTGCTGGCTGATGAACTCCCCGGTGGCGAGGTCACGAATCTTGAAGGCCGTGCCGGCCAGCAGGATGGGCTTACCGGTTTCGGCGTCCACTTTGACGGCCTTGATCAGCGAACGGAAGGCCGGATCGCTCAGGATGAAATAGTAGGTCTTCCCCTCCTGGGAGATGAAAACCTGGTAGGGCTCCACGAACTTGACATCACCGGGGGCCTCGAATTCCTCCACCACATACAGGCCGTAGGGCAGCTTCTTGGAAAGCGCCCAGCCATGTTCGTTGGTCACCAGCAGGTCGCGCTCGGTTTCCTTCGCCTGTTCGTAGCTCCCCGCGGATTTCAGGTAGATATGGAATTTCGCGTCAGCCAGGGGCTGCTCGATCTGCGGGGCGTCATAACCGTCCATCGGCGCGTCGAGGTGCTTGACGACGGCAATCTGGCCTTCGATGACCCGGTTCTTCAGGTCGTAGCTTTTGCCGGTCACCTCGATCTCCTGCCCGGCGTATTCCAGCTTCACCTGATGGAATTCCTCGTCCAGGGTGTAGCCCACGGGGCTGGATTTTTCACGCACCCAATAGGTCCCCAGCGGGAGGTCTTTCGTTGTGGCCTTGACATCCGAAGCGCAGTAGATGGTGTCTGCCAAGGTGGCCTTGTCGCTGGCATAAATCTCGAGGACCGCGCCGGAAAGGACGGCGTCGCCCTGGGCGGTGCCCCCGGTGACAGCATCCTTCTTGACGACGGTGATCTTGCCGGTCTGCGGCTGCTCGGCGACCACCACGTCGGTGTAGGTGACGGATACGGTCTGCCCGGCGTAGGCCAGCTGCGCGCCGAAGGTGTTCCGGTTGCGCACGAAGCCGTAGGGGGCGGTCTTCTCGGAAATCGTGAAGCTTCCGAGGGGCAGCTCCTTCGAGCTGGCCTGGCCGTTCGAGTCCGTGGTGATGGTATCCACCAATTTGCCATCGCTGTCACGGATTTCAAAGACCGCGCCCTTGAGCGAATAGTCCCCCATGGACGGGTTGGCGTTTGCCTTACTCAGCCGGATCACGCCCCGCTGGGGCTTCTCGGGGATTATCACGGACGCGACGGCGATCTCCGCGTCCTGCCCGGCGTACTCCAGTTTGGCCGGGAAGCTGGTGGTGTTCAAAACGTAACCGTAGGGGGCCTGCTTCTCGGAAACCGTGAAATTCCCAAGGGGGAGGGCCTTGCTCTGCGCCTCGCCAGCGGAATTTGTCGTCACGGTGTCGGCCAGGGTGGAGCCGCTGTAGATCTCGAAAACCGCGCCGCTCAAAGGATAATCGCCCATCGAAGGACTTGCGTTGGTCTTTTTGATCGTGAGCTTACCCATCTGCGGTTCCTCGGGGACATACACGTCGGCATAGACAATCGCATCGGACTGGCTACCGTACAGCAGGTCGGCGGGATAGATTGCCTTGTTGCGCAAAAACCCCTCGGGAGGCTCCTTCTCGGAAACCCGGTATTCCCCGAGCGGCAGTGGTTTCGATTGCGCGTAGCCGTTGCCGTCAGTGGTGACGGTCTCGATCTTTGTGCCGTCCGGCTTGCAGATCTCGAACTGCGCGCCGGCCAAAGAAGGGGTTCCGTTTGCGGGGCTCGCGTTGGACTTGCGGATACGGATCACGCCCGACTGCGGCAGTTCGGGAACCGTCACGGTTGTGTTTTCAGAGGAAAAGTCCACTGTGAAACCGTCCTCATTGCGAATATACCCGTAGGGGGCCATCTGCTCTTGGATGCTGTATACTTCAAGCGGCAAGGGCTTGCTCTGCGCGCGGCCATTCGCGTCGGTCATGACGGTGTCGACCAGGGCGGCGGATCTGTCGTAGATATTGAACACGGCGCCCTGAAGGGGATAGTCGCCCAGCGCGGGTGCGGCGTTGATTTTATAGATGGTGATCCTGGCCTCCCGGAGGACGTTGACGAAATCGATCGCCGTGGTCTCGTTTTCCCATATGGACAGCGACCGGGGATTGGGGCCCTGTACGACGTAATTGCCCGGAATGTTGACCTCGAGGATGGAATATGTGCCCACCGGCAGGTTCGGGACGGTGATCCGCCCCGCCGAATTGGTGGTGTATGTGCCGATCAGCGCGTTACTGCTGTTGCGGACCTCAAATTGAAACCCCGCGGGGCTGCCACTGCTGACGCTTTTGTCGATCACCATCGTCCCTGTCGGTTGGTTCGGCTGCTCCGTGGCCGTGGCTGTGATCTTGAGATACGCGTGCACGGGGTCGTGGTTCACCCCGGTGACCATGTCCTGGTTCGACCCTTCTTTGCCGGGGACGCTCCAGATGAGGAAGCCCGTGGTCATGGGGCCGGACGGCAGCATCTTGGCCAGGGTGAGCTCCGCGACGTTGCCGAAGGGGATGGGCGAAGAGATCGTCATGGTATTGCCGGAAATATTGTAGCCGACGCCACCCTGGTTGACCACGTAAAACCCGGACAGAACATCATTGGTGTCCGTCAGGGTGATGCTGTATTGCCCTCCGGAATACGTCATCGCGTAGGTGGGCGCGCTGGCCAGGGAGGCGCCCATGAAGCTGGGGATGGTGTAGTGGCTCGCCATCTTGGCGAGGATCGCGTCATAGAAGCGCTTCAAATGTGCGTTGGCGGTCAGCTGCTGCGTCATGTTCCCGGTATGGCCAGACATCGGGTAGGTCTTGTCGTTGAGGGCCGTGGCCGACGTGCGGAAGTTGAAACTGATCTGCCAGACGATCAGCTGCGTGGCCGCATAGCAGGCGTTGGCGTCCTTGGCGGTCGCCATGCCGCTCGCGTTGGGGTAGCCATAGGTCAGGGCCAGCTGGATCAGCTTGCGCTGGTTGGCGTCCATGGCCGCCCATTTATCCCCATGGGTTTCGCTGGCGCTGCCCCGGTAGGACGTTTTGTCGTTGATCGGTATACCGTGCTGTATGCAAAACGCGTAAACGAAATCCTGGTTGTAGGTCCAGTCACTGTTATTGCCCGTCAGGCCGAGGCGCTTGACCGTGTAGTCGTGCATGGATCGCGCCTGGGTCGGCAGGGCGTAGCCGTAGGGGTTGTCCGCCGCGTTCAGGCCTGTGTACCAGGTGAACGGGTTGTTGTTTTCGTCGGTCAGGATGTGGTCCCAGCTGACCTCGTAGGGCTGGCTCAGATCCAAGGCGGTACCGGAGACGGAGAACAGGCCGGCGAACGTGCCGACCAGCAGGGTGAGAATCAGCGCCAGGGAGAGGGCGCGTTTCGGATGTGTTTTCATGAATACCTCCAATAATATTTGTTGTTTGGATAAAAGAATAACGCCCACCTTCCAGTGGGCGCGTCATAGATATGGGGTAGCCTGGAACTGTGCTCCTAGGAATACAGGTGTACGAACATCATGTCCCCCTGATACTCGAAGTACACGATGTTGTAGTAGACCGCGTCGCCGGGCACGCCGCCGCTTCCTCCCGCGATTTGTGTTTCGGTCAGGTCGCAGTTGTATTTGAGCTCGCTGATGACGAACTCCTTGCCGTACAGGCTGAGGTTGATCACATCGTGGTAACTGACCGGCCCGTCGTAGGACAGGCCGGGGTTCCAGAGGAAGCGCACCTTGGTCTTTGCGTCGGCATACTTCCGCACGGCGGCGATGATCTCGCCGTAGTCGGCTTCGGTGTAGGTCTGGCGCTGGGGCGGGGCCGCAGTAGTTGCGGTCGCCGCGGCGGTCTGCGGGGGCACATAGCGGGTCGTGGTTGCCGCCTGCGCTGCAGTCGCAGGCGGCGGAACCATGGGGGCCAGGGCCGTCGCAGGCTTGGCGGTTGTCGATGATGCCACTGGCTGTTTTATTGCAGCAACCGCTTTGGCGGTAGCCGCCTCCGCGCTTGCGCACACAGGCAGCGTGGTTGTCACGGCAGCGGCCGTGCTGGCTGGCATTTCGCTGACTGCCGCAGCTGCGTCAATCTCAATGACGCTTTCTTCTGCCGTTTCAGTGAACGCATCCGTGATCGGCGCCGTAGCTTCCCACATCGCATCCGCGCTGCCGGTCGTTCCGGTCCGCGCGGCGCAAGCTACGAAGGCCAGTAGAAGGGCTGCCAGTGCCAGGGCTATCATCAACTTTTTCATGTCCTTTTACCTCGTCCTTATATATATGGTATATGTGCCGTTTGCCTGCCGCTCGCTCCAGATGTTAAATTCCGTGGCGCGTGCGGTCTTCGCCTGGTCGAGTTGCGCTCGGATGGCTTGCTGGGTCGCGTCTGTAATCCTCTCGCCGCCCTGGGTCAGCTGGGGCCGGTAGGTCAGGCCGATGGATTTGCCGTAGTCGATCCCGTGGGCGATCAGCGAGTTCGCGCTGGTGGTCGTGGACAGGGTTGCTGTGGATGTCGGCGGCCTCGTTGCGGAAGGCGGCCGGGTGGCGGTCGCCGGCGCCTTGGTCGTTGGCGGGCGTGTGGTGGTCGCGGGGCGGTTCGTTGTCGTGGCCGGCGCGCGGGCTGTCGTTGGCGGGACCGTCGTGCGTGGGGGAGCTGCCGTGGTCCCGGTTGCTGCGCGCTGGGTCGTTACTGTACTGTGTGTGGTGAGGGTCGTGCCGGTGGTGGGCTCAGTGGTCCACTCGGGCGGTTCTGTGGTGCTTTCTTCCTCTGACGATGATACCTCCCATGCGGTGCTTTCCGCGGTGATGGTGGTCGTTTCTGTCTCTGCGGGATATTCCGGGGACGGAGAGCGGAAGAGGCTCGTGAAGATAAACGTAAGCAGGATCGCCGCGAGGAACAGGCCGATGAAGATTGCCGTGCGCTTGAGTTTCTTGTTTTTCAGGCGGCTCTCCCCCCTTTCTCAGTATACTACACAACGCATACACAATCCAGCGAAGCCGAAGATATACAAGGGATACGTCGTTTTGAAAACATCAATATCCACTATATGTGCCATGCGTTTTCACACGCAGCCAGATATACCCGCCTCGCATTCCTCCTGGGCCCGCACGATCTGCCGCCCGATGGCCGCCACCACATTGATCGTCACACCGTTTCCCGCCTCCCTATAGAGCTGCGCGTCGCTGTTGACGACGGCGGCCTTGTCGAACTGGTTGTCAGTCCAGCCCTGAAGCCGCCATGCCTCACGTGGTGTAAGCCTGCGGACGCGCCCGCCTGCCAGAACCCCGGAACGCTCGCCCTTGTGGCTGCCCACGCCCGCGTCATATTTCGCCATGAGGCAACGGGCCGTGTCGGTCTGTGTGGGCGCACCGGCTGTGAGATCCACAAATACGGCGGTCTGTGTCTGGTTACGGTTGAGTCCCCGGTAATCGCTGGCTTGGAGGGTGCATGCGTTTTCGAGGGGACCGATGATGCCTTCGCGGCGGTTGAAGCCCACGGCATACAGCCCGGTTTTGCCGGCGAAACCTCCGCCGCCAGCCATGAGCGTGGCGCTCACTCCATCGCTGTCGTAGATCCGGTTGCCTTGCCGCCTTCTTCCGTTGAGGCACCGCATAGCTTTGCCATCGCCGCAGGGGACAGGAAATACTTTTCCGGTACATCCGTCTGTAAAATGTCGGCGAGCGACAATGAAGATCCGCTCACGATTTTGCGGGACGAACCAGCTTGAATTGACGATTCCATACTCCCAAGCATAGCCGCGTCTGGCCAGCGAATCGAGAACCCGGAACAACTGCCAGCCCCCGCCGATTTCGCGCAGCGAGCTAACATTTTCCAGCACCACCCACTCGGGTCGAGCTTTGGCGGGGAGCCCGTCAAGCAGCCGGATAACCTCAAAAAACAATCCGCTGCGGGCACCGTCAATTCCAGGGCGGGCAGGAGCGGCGCGGGAGACGTCGACGCAGGGGAACCCGGCGCACCATAGATTTGCTCTTGGGAGATCAGCGGGCATAACCGCCAGAATGTCATTTGCAAACCATTCATCCTCTCTGATAGAAAATATGGCGCGGTAGCTCCTGTCGGCGAACCTGTCGATCTCACAGTGGCCCAGGCAGCGCATACCGGCCTGTTCGAAGCCCGCTCTGAACCCGCCCGCGCCGCTGAAGAAATCCAGGAAGGTTAGGGGTTCACATGCCATGGAATTGCATCCCCGCGCCTTCCCCCATGGCAGCGTCCTCGAATTCCTCCGGCGCTTGCCCCGGCTCCGGCTCAGCCATCTTTTCCGCCGCCCACGCGGGTATATGTTCCGGCTTGAGCACGCCGAGGAAGTCCTGACGGTTAAAACGGGCCTGTTCGCCGTCGACCAGAAATTCACCGAAGATAGCGCGGCCGCTGGCGGTCGGCACGCAGCCAAACCCCCGTTCAGCCTTGAAGAGCTGGCTCTCCGGCGTCTTGTACTCGTCCAGCAGCGTCTCCGGCTTCAGCACCAGCACACGGCCGGCAACGGTCTCGAAGTCACGGACGCAGTCGCACTGCCCGACGCCGAACAGGCGCAGCGCGTCCCATGCCTGCCGGGCATGGTTGGTCACGATGTCTACCAGCCCGGGATTGGCCTCGTCGATCAGGAAATCCCGGCGGAATTCCCGAGGGTCGTCGATTCCGCGCGGGACATGGAAGCCCTTTGCCCATTCCTTGTTCCCGGTACTGATCCTGCCGTCCCAATCCTTCAGCTGGATCGTGTTGGCCAGCACCATGTTCACGCGGTCGAAGCCGAACTCGGCAATCGCGTCGCCGGCCACGTCGCCGCCCAGGCGCAGGCCGTCGTGATTTTGCTGGATGCCCTTCACAATGAACTCGTTGCAGCGGATGTTTTCGCTGTGGGATTCACGCCACGCATCCAGTTCGTCATGCCGCCGCGCCATGCCGAAGGAGTCGAAATAAAGGGGCTTGTGCCTAGCCACTGCCATCACCCCCGAACACCAGCGGCGCGAGTTGCGCCAGCAGGATCGCGAGGCCGGGCAGCTCCGCGGCGAGCTTCACTGCGGGATGCTCCGGCATGGGGCGCTCATGGCTGACTTCCCGGCTGATCACCACTTTGTCGCCCTCCAGCCGGAAGCGGATGGTGTCGCCGGCCTGCCAGCCCAGCCTGCGGCGCAGGGGAAGCGGAATGGTCGTGCGGCCCTTCTTGCCGAAGATTACGGAGATGCCCTGCATCAGATTTCACCCCCGTCTATGAATGCGTCGCAGGGGCCGGGCATACCGTTGGCATCCGGGCAGGTGCTGACAAACATGCACTTTTCGCATTCCGCGTCGCGGTACCCCGCCAGGGTTTCCGGGTCGTCCCGGTCGACCGCGGGAACGGGCGGATATTTGTTGTCGTCCATTGGCTTGTTACCTCTCTTTGTTATGGATTACATCGCGTTAAGGATGCTGACGGCATGGCGGATGATGATGTCGACAAAGCTGGGCAGCTCCTTGAGCAGCGCCAGAATGACTTCCAGGGTATACATGCGCAGGGCCTCCTTTCTCTTTTTTTGTTGGAATAGCCCGGAACGGCTAGGGCGGTACGCCCGAATGGTACAGCATCAGCAGAGCCCCCCTTCGGTGAACAGGCTCAGCTGGTCCATTTCCCGCGAGCGCAAAAAAGCTTTGCTGTTCATGACCTCGATGGCGTCGTAATTGGTGATGATCACCTCGGTGAACAGGGCGCCGGCATCGGCGTGCTGGGCCATGTTGTGCAGGCGATCCTGTGTGTACAGGTAGAAGCCACACTTCTCGGCCTGCTTGCGGACCAGTGGGCAGTCGTTGTACGTGATGATCACCTTGCACCGCCCGCCGAATTTCTCGTGGATTTCCTCGTGCACGAAGCGGAACAGCTCCATGTGGCTATCGCGCCCGAAGCTGGATTTCTGGTAGCAGTTCTCGGCCATGACGTAGGGCGGATCCAAAAACGCGAGGAAATCCTGTGCGGCAAATTGCCGAAGGACGTCCTTGTAGTCACGGTGCACGATGACGGCCTGCCGGAGCCGGCAGTGCGCAGCGGCTAGGCGCCGCAGCTTCGGCAGGATATCCTTACCCCGCAGGGCGAAGCTGGCGCCCGTGGACGAAAAGCTGTGGAACTGCGTTTCGAACAGCGCGGCGGCGGCCTGCACCTCCGGCCACGGGTATTCCGCGATCTCCAGCGCGGTTTCGCGGTACTCGTCCAGAATGTTGGGCCTGTCCCGCAGCAGCTTCCGGTTCTCCCAGAAGATTTCCTCGCTGTCCAAGGACAGGAAGATGCTCCCGATCAGCTGCGCCAGGTTCCTGCTCTGCGTCACGCGCCACAGGTGGGTCACATCGCCGTTGTAGTCGTTCAGCAGCTCGAACCCGCAGGGCGCCTTGCGCAGGAACAGTTCCGCGCTCCCACAGAACACCTCCAGGTAGCCGGTGTGGCCTGGCATGATGTCCAGCAGGTACGGCGCGATGCAGGCCTTGTTGCCGGTGTAGTTCAACGGGCTTTTGCCCAAAAGATCACCCTCTTTCGGGCCGCCTGCGTGTTCTGGCAATAAAAAAGGGCCGCTTTACATGTCCGGAACACGCAAAACGGCCAGTAAAAATATTATTCAATTGCGGCAGCCTGTCAGGTCATGCCTTTCATCCCGCCGAATCCCTGGGCATCCTCCGTTGCCATCACCTCATCATAGGGCTGCGCGCCCAGCTCATCCAGGACCTGATCGAAGTCCTCCTGGGAGGCGCAGCAGCGCACGCCCCAATCCTCGCAGAGTCCCTGATAGTAGGCGAAGTCCTTGGCCAGTTCGCTGTCGGCGGCGCCGTCGTTGAGCTCCAGCCACACCTTCTGCGCGTCCGGGTCCCAGCACACACAGGTCGGGAAGCCCTCGGTGCGGCCGCAATAGAAATCGCCGCTGTAGATGGTGTTGGGCCCCGCGAGGAATTTCTGCGCCATGGCGTTGCGGTACACCGCGCCGTAGCGGGTGGCCTCGTAGCCATCGGTCCGGAGCGTTTCCGTACCGTAGCCCGCAAGGTCTACGTAGTCCAGCAGACGGCAGCCCGCATCCAGGCCGTATTTGTATGCCGCGTGCTGAAGGCCGTAATTCGCGGGGTCGGTATACTCCAGTGTGACATCGTAGTAGCCCATCGTATCAGCCAGCCGCAGAGCCGCGGAGGCGGCGCCGGGCTGAACCACTTCGAGCAGCGCCTTGTACTTCAGAATATCTTCACCGCTCATGCCGGTCAGGGCCTCGTTCAGAAGTCGCAGCCCCAGCAGCTCGTCCGCCCCGGAGACGATCCCGTTCAGCTGGGGGATGGTCGAGCGGCAGACCATATGGAGCCCGTCCAGACTGTCGCTTTCAAAGAAGTCAGCGGTTTTGCTTTCTTCCTCCGCGGTCATCGGGAGGGGAGCCCAATCGCTTTCCCGCACCCGGCCGTCGCTGAACGATACCTGAAACAACGGCAGCGGTTCCTCGGCCAGCAGTCCCTCGCCGGCATCATACGAGGCGATCAGGTAGCCCCCGTTCGCGAACACGCCGCCTTCCTGTTCCCGCATCAGGGCGCCCGCCTTCGTCCTGTCGAGGGCAGCGTAGATGTCATCAGGCAGGGCGTTGTAGTCCTCGAGCATATCGTTGTCCAAAGCGAATTCGCCGAGTTCCTCGTCGCTGCCGATGCTGTCCATGAAAAACCAATCCTTCGCCTGATAGGCGGCTTTCAGTGCGGCCTCCACAGTGCAGGCGCCCTGCGTGCTGCCCCAAGCGAGGAAAGCGTTGCGCGCGCCCTCCCGCATGTCCTCCATGCGCTGAGCTAACCTATTCAGCGCGCGTAAATCCGTGCCGGGGTCCAAGCGGAGCCCGCGGGAGCTCATGAGCAGTTCCATGCCGTGCTCCGCGCCGGGGGCGTCCAAGCCCATGTCGTAGAGCAGTTGCTCCGCCTCGTAGCGGTCCATGGGCAGGAAGGGTGACTGGAAGGGATCCTTGTTGTTCTTGATGATCACGCGAAAAATTGCCATCAGGTCAGCCCTCCCATCGCGTCAAAGCCCTGTTCCTGCTCATGCTGCTGCTGGAAGAATTCCTCCGAGGGCATGACGAAGTAATCGTCGCCGCCGTGCCAGAAGTGCACATACAGCTCGCCGTCGCTGGTGTCCACGGGCCTCTGCTCAAACCCTTCGCAAAGGCCGTCCGAGCACTGCCCGGTGATCCAATCGATCAGCTCGGCCTGCTCGTCGCCGGTGAGCGGCGCGCGCAGCTCGCAGGAGATGCTCCCGTAGAGCGTCCCCCGGACCCTGGTCACGCCCCATTCCATCGAGGCGACCTTCTGCTTCAGGCCGCCAATGAGGAAGTCAGCCATGTTCTCGCCTTCGGGCAATTCGTCGCGCAGGGCGTCGCGGATCTCGTCCTCGTGGTCAGCCAGCAGGCTGGCGTCGCCTTCGGCCAAATACGGGTTGCCGTCTTCCTCAACCGAAACCTTCAGCGGGCAGATGAAGTTCATGGTTTCCGTATCCATGGGCATCTGGAAACAGCGGACGCCCTGCAGAAATTTGCCCAGATCCGCCTGCGCGAATGCGGGGAGCTTCACAAGCTCGCAGGCGAGGTTGGCGATGGCCACGGTGTCGCTGTAGGGCTGGAATTCGGCTATCAGTCGCTTGCCCAGCTCGCTGACGGGGGCCAGCTCTACCTCGGCCAGCCTGACCAGGCCCATCGGTCGTTTTGTGCCGAAGCAGTGGTACATATTGATCTGCGATGTCGGCAGGACGACGCTCCGGCCATCGCGTGTCAGACGCATCAGGCCGTGCAGGGCGTCGGGGCCGTAGTCGGTATAGTCCGCGATATGGTCGAAGTCGCGAAAGCGGTCAGCCATGATTAGGGCTTCAATGGTTTCCCGCGGCTTGCTGGTGAGCGAAGGCGGCATGAGGCAGTACCAGGCGATGCGCTGGAGATTGTTTTCCGGCTTTATGAGCTTCATGAAATGCTCGCCCAGCTCGTTCGTGGGCCTCAGCGTGAATTTGCTCTGCGGGATTTCGCTCATCGGCTCGTAGATGCCGATGGCGCGCAGTTCGCCGGCAAGGACGTCGATGGGCGTCGGCAGATCCATCGACAGGGTTTTACCGTCGTGTTGGATATCGAGTGCTAACACGTAATTCCCCTCCTTCTCCTGATAAATGTGTCCTGAATCACCTTGGGTTCTTCCCTGGCGATCACCAACGCGGTGATCACCAGCCGGAGCAGTTCCTGCGGGTACTCGGCGGGGTCGGCCAGCTGGTGCAGGGTCACTTGCCTGGCCTGGCTCTTGTTGATGCTCAGCGCGGCCCGCTGCAGGGCGTAACCGTCCCAGCCGGGGTCGCTGTCGCGGCCGGCCGCCCACTCGATCCCTTTGCTGTCCACGGCCTTGCACCAGTTTTTCCAGAGCTTGCGGTGGGCGGTGAGCAGGAAGAGCGCCGCCAGAGTGTGCGACCGATAGCCTCTCCCGCGCGCGACGTTGCGGTATAGGCGTTCGTGCCTGGGGTTTGCGTAACGCATGGGGTCTATTCCTTTCTACATGGCGTTAAAATGCAAGAAGCCTGGGGCCTGCCGATCTTCTCTGCGTTTAGAATGATATAATCCCAGCCGAACCGACAACTACAGTAATCGCAGCTGTCTTTGTATCGCTGCCTGCGGTCGGCCCGCCGGATGCGATGGGCGGGCGAATCACTAAACTGCTGTGCGCAGGCGGCGCAAAGGCACAGCAGCATTTCGTCCTGGGCAGCGTGACCGCGCGGCGCGGCGCTTTCCGCTTTGCGCATGGCAGGAACAGCTTTCGCCAGATCGGCCGGGGTGTGGTATGCCTGCATGAGTCTTTTCCTTTCTTGAGATTTGCCGGGAAATAGAACAGGCCCGAGATTCTCGAAAGAATCTCGGGCCTGGAGCCTGTCTGCGGTCAATCGGTTGACCGCACTGGAAAATTAGGGCTTTTCAAACCCCTTGAGATGTGCTATACTAGTATATATGGGTGGCTCGTTGATACAGATGCCGTTTGCCGTGCCTTGAATCTCTTGTTTTTCTTGGGGTTGCCGGTTAATCGTTATCTTACCCTAGTTGCTGTGCGTCTCCAATGCAGAGCAAGCATTTTTGCAGGAGACGCACTGCTGTGCGTCTCCAATGCAGAGCAAGCGTTTTTGCAGGAGACGCACAGCCGTGCGTCTCTACATGCAGAACGGGAATCGTATCAGATCATAATGTCCCCGCTCACCAGGGCCGCCGCGCCCCTGATGTCCTCATAGAGGTCGGCGTAGTTGTCGATCCTGCACATGGTCTTCAATGCCCCGTTGGTGAGGTAGTTGCCCTCCAGGCAGCCGAGCTCGATGACCTCGTCGCCGGTATAGGCGTAGACCGACAGGTTCCCGCCGGAGAGGAACTCGAACTGCGCGCCGGAGAGCTCCATGGCGCCGAAAATATCCGTCCAGGCCGCGATAACCTCCGGCGATGTGCTCTCGTAGGTGACGCGCTCGGCGCCGGCGGCGGTGGGCCGCGTCTGCACCAGGACGATTTTATCGATCCTGCCCGCTTTCAGGGTATTCAGCGCGTTTTGGACGCGCTTCTCCTCCGCCCGTATCTCGGAGGGCGTTGCCTGCTCCCTGCGCGGGGCGTCCTCATCGTAGCTCATGGGTTCACCTGTCGTTTCCATTCTTGTTGTGGCGGGCGGCTCGGTCTCCTGCGCGGTGGTCGCCTCGGTAGTAAGTTCTGTCGGCGGCGTATAGGCGGAGGTCTCCGGCGCGGTAGTGGTTGGCTCCTCCGGCGGCTTTTTTTTGCAGGAGGCCAGCAGCAGCGCCGCGCACAGCAGGAGTATCAGCAGCGGCAATAGTTTTTTCATGATATTCACGATTTGTCCCCCTTATTTCTTGATTTCGCACATCTCGAGGATGCCCGTGTCGTCGCCTCTTTTAATTTGACTGTAGCTGAGTATGTCGTTGGTGCCCTGGTTGACCGGCCAGGGGTCGCGCACCAGGAACAGGTATTCGCCGTCCAGCTCCTGGTAGCCATAGAGCACGGTGCTGTGCCCGCCGTAGCGCACCCCCGGGTACCCGTCCGGGTACCAGCCGCGGCAGAGCATCACGGGGTTGCCCGCGTCGATGCTCGCGACCATCTCGGCCTCAGTGAGGGGCTGGACCTGCTTGAACTGCACCGTGCCGCCCGTGGCGTATTTGACCGCCGCCAGGCGCTCGTCCACCGTGCCGCCCTCGTTGATGACCGCGCCCTTGACGTGCCTGACGATATCGGTCTGGGTGATGCTGTTGGTGACGTAGGTCCGCGCCGCCATGAGCGACGCCGCCGCCCAGCACCACTGGTCCCGGTTCTGCCCCAGCAGGGGGGTGGAGAGCGCCGTGACCTCCGGCTGCGGGCCCACCTCGCAGTTGAATATCCGCTGGAGCAGGTCACCGCAGGCCGACGCCTGCGGCGCGCCCGCGCCCAGCAGAACTACCGTAACCAGTATCAGCGCCAGCGCGCGCCTGATTTTATACGCCATCGCAGAAAACCTCCGTTCTTTCCTGTTTTCGCCAATAGGGTAGCACATTTTGATTTGTATGTCAATCGTTCCCGAAGGAAAATTTTTGATTGGAGAAATCAACTATGGCCCTGAAAAAACCGACCGTCGCCTCCGCCCTGGCCCTGTTTTGCACCGCCGCCCTGGCCGCCGCCCTGCTGTGGTACTACGACGCCTTCGCGGTCTACTGGCAGCCGAATTCGTACCCGTATTGTGTCGCGGTTATATTTCTCTTTGCTGCGGCGCTGGCGCTGCTTGTCGGTTGGAACCGCGGCGCGAAGGGCAAGGCGCTCGTGCGGAAAACGCTGCTGTCCCTGGCTCTCTTCCCGGGGGTGGTCCTCCTGGGCGTCTCCTTTCTGGTCAACAACGTGATATACGGCGCCCACAAGCCCGGCGCGATGGTGGCCATAACCGTGGCCATCCCCCTTTCGGCGGCGTATATCCTCGCGCAGTGCGCGCTGCTGTTCCTCCCGCTGCGCAAACGCAGCAAGATTGCGTGGATTTTGCCGGGGGGAATTCTCGCCGCGGTGCTGACGATCGCGTCGGTCGTCGGCTGGGACGCCCTTTATACGGTGCCGCAGAAGCAGATCGAACCGGTGTTTGCGGAGATGCAGGCGCAGCGGGAACCGGTCCCATATGACGAAGGGGAGGACGATGACGTGAACACTGTTTGGCTTGAGGGCGGGACGTACACCTCCCTGGAGTTGCCGTCCCTGTCCAACGTGACGTACCGCAGCAAGCCGGGCGAGGAGGTCGTCGTCACCGGGGCGGCTGAAATCACCGGCTGGCAGGCGGATACGGTCAACGGCGTGGCGTGCTGGTCGGTGCAGTTGGAGCAAGGCGACTATTTCACCTCGCTGTACCACCCCGACCCGGAAAGGCGGCTCAGCCGGCCGCGCTACCCGGCGGAAGGCTACCTCTTCGTGGAGCACACCGACGGCGCGCAGGCGGTCTTCACAAAGGAGACGGCCCCCTGGGACCTGACCCGGGGGCACACCTCCCTCTTCGCCAAGGAGGGGGATCTGCGGCAGTTCCACGCCCTTGAGGACGTGACCCTGCGGGTGCTGCACAACTGGAAGGACGAGATATCGAACCTGGTCTCCTACAACGATGACACCCGTGAGCTCGTTTGGCGGCGCCCCGCCTCGATGACAGTGAACAAGAACGACCGCTACTTCCTGGAGAACGTGTTTGAAGAACTCAAGGAGCCCGGCCAGTGGTATCTGGACCGGACCGAGGCGAAGCTGTACTACATCCCCTTTGAGGGCGAGGACATGGCGGGCGCGGTGCTCTATGCCGGGCGGGAAGAGCGGCTGCTGACCGTCGACGGGGCGGAGAACGTGACCTTCCGGGGGATCACCTTCCGGAACAGCGCGTGGAATTTCCCGAGCTCCAACTGGCTCGACGTGGAGGGGATGGACAGCTCCCAGGCGGCTGTGAACGTGCACCCCTGCGTGTCTGTCACCAACAGCACGGGCGTAAATTTTGACCATTGCAGGTTCGAGAACATCGGCTCGACGGCGCTGAAATTCGGCGAAAACGTGCACAATTCCGGCGTGACGGGCTGCGAATTCACGCAGGTCGGCGGCAACGCGGTGTTCATCGAGGGCAAATACGACGCACCCAACAGCGGCATCACCGTGAGGGACAACCTCATCGCGCACTACGGGCGGCGGTTCTTCAACGCCATCGGCGTGCTGAACATCCACGCCCACCACGTCGAGATCGCCAACAACGAGATCTGTGACGGGTATTACAGCGCGATCTCCAGCGGGTGGGTGTGGGGGTATTCCGAAAACCCGACGGACTACGTCACCATCGCGGACAATCTGATCTACCAGATCGGCCAGGGGTGGCTCAGCGACATGGGCGGCATCTATTGCCTGGGGATACAGAGGCATTCGGTCATCACCGGCAACGTGATTCACGACGTGGCGGCGGACCCGCTCCAGGGCGGCTACGGCGGCTGGGGCATCTACCTGGACGAGGGCAGCACGGACCAGCTGGTGGAGAAAAACCTGGTCTATGACTGCGGCTCGCAGAGCTTCCACCAGCACTACGGGAAAGAAAACCTGATCCGCAACAACATCTTCGCCTTCAGCGGGGAGGGGCAGATCCGCGTATCGCGCCAGGAGGAGCACACGAGCATCATTTTGGAGCACAACATCATCGTCAGCGACGGGCAGCCCATGTACACCAGCGTGCGGAAGGGCAAGTTCCGCGACGACAGCAACCTGTGCTATGACTACACCCGTCCGGGCAGGCTGTTCTCAGGCGACGACGGCGAGATGGGGATCCCGAAGATGCGTGGCATGGGGTATTACCAGAACGCCCTGGTGGCCGACCCGCTGTTCAAGGACGCCAAGGGGCGCGATTTTACGCTGGCGCTGAATTCGCCGGCCATCACGGAGCTGGGGTTTGAGGCGTGGGATTACAGCAGGGCGGGGCGGCAGTGACGGGGGGATGCGGTGCTCCGCACAACCACCCCGGCCTGCGGCCACCCCTCCCAAGAGGGGAATTGTCTGCTTGTCAACGATTATTGAGGAGAGGCATGTGAAGAAGACTTTTGGAACAGAGCGTAAACTGCTGCTGGAAAAAACGAATATTACTTCGTTGGTTTCAGCGGGGGGCAGGCTTTTCTGCTACGCTTTCCATCCAACTATAGTGGATGAGTGGGGAGCCGAACAGATTGATATGTACCTATTGGACGAGGAAGGCCAAGTCGCGGATTATTGGGACGACACCGAGGGCAACAGCGGTTACGGCATGACCGCGTATGGAGACAAGCTGCTGGTATGGCTCAGCTCGATTTATAGTCAGGACAGCTTCACATTCCTCTACGACCCCGCCACGGGCGCGAGGTTCCCGGCGCAGAGTGGCTGAGGGCTCTTAGCCCTTCAACGCCTTCTGTAGCGCCAGCAGGGCCTTCTTCTCGATGCGGGAGACATAGCTGCGGCTGATGCCCAGCCGCTTGGCCACCTGCCGCTGCGTGTGGTAGTCGTTGCCGTAGAGCCCGTAGCGCAGCACGAGGATCTCCTTCTCGCGGGATTCCTTCATGCGCCCGAGCAGGTCGTAGAGCTGCTCCACGCGGATCTTCAGGTCGATCTCGTCGGAAACCGTGTCGTCCATGCTGATGACGTCCATCAGCGTCAGGGGGTTGCCCTCGTTGTCCACGTCGATCGGATCGCTCATGGAGACATCCTGGGCGGTCTTTTTTTGGTTGCGGAAGTACATGAGGATTTCATTTGCGACTCCTGTGTAACGGCCTTATTTTCCTCGTCACAGCCTGAATTTGACTCAATTGGCCCCTCTGCTCCGAAAAAGAGGATATGCGCCATCTCGCCGTCCCAAATGATTTTACGGATAAAACCTCGCAGAGCATCCCGCTTTTGCTCCACGGTCAAGGTGTCGTAGGCACGAGCGAAGGATTTCAGTTGATCGCGCAGCAAGTTGAATGTTTCATCGGAAAGACGATAGCTGTTGGCAATGGACTCAATTTCAGCGATTTGATTGTTCTTGCTC
>Ga0123353_10004505_pt1 | contig 17948 bp, 10 predicted proteins | sample TergutLab28metaG_3_FD_92763 | JGI IMG/M metagenome (GOLD analysis project Ga0123353, IMG submission 92763) | Labiotermes labralis P3 segment gut microbial communities from Petit-Saut dam, French Guiana - Lab288 P3 | ecosystem: Host-associated > Arthropoda: Insects > Digestive system > Gut ... | reverse complement strand
TTACTATAATGAGTACAAGGCGGAAGCGGGCGTAATTCAGGGGTAGAATGTCAGCTTCCCAAGCTGAACGTCGCCGGTTCGAATCCGGTCGCCCGCTCCAGTGAATGCAACAGCCGCAAAGACGGCTTTACAGGTAGAAAGGGCTTTGCTCCGCAAGGGGCCAAGCCCTTTGCATTTCGGTATAATTATTCAATGTCGAAGAGATTTGTTCTGTGGTTGGGTGGCGTGTTCCTGGTTGCTCTCCTTGTGTGGTCCGGGTGGCGGCTGTCGATCACGGTTTCCAATGGATTGCGGGGTATCGAGGCGGAGGTTTCCGCTTCCGCGGCAGAATACGGGTTGGACGTCAGACATGGCGGCCTGAAACTCCATCTTCCTAACTTATATCTTTCTCTCGATGAAATAGAGGTGCGTGATGCTCTCGCGGACCGATTTTTGGCGCGCGCAAGCAATGCCGAAATCTCCCTGTCTTTGCTGCGTCTGCTGAGAGGCGAGATCCCGGTTTCCCGTATCCGCGTCAGGAATTTCCGGCTGGAAGCCGGGGAATGGAACCGCGAGCTTTACAAAAAGCTGTCTTCCATGGAGGAGGCCGGGGATGTCCGGCTTCCGGAGTTTTTGTTCGTTGACGGCTCAGTCTCCCTTGGTTCTTTTGGTCCCGTCGAGCGTATAGATGCGAATGTGCATGAAGTCAGGATCCGTCACGGTCGTTTTCTTGGTACACGGGTCCATATGGTTGTTTCCCGCGCCGATGGACGGATTTCGGTCCCCGGTGAAGGGGTTACCGGCTGGCCGTTTCCTTCGGTGGAAGCGGACATCGTCCGGAAGGGAAATGTTATCCGGGTTCGCAAATTCCAGGCGTGGGGAGACGCCTCGAATATCAGTTTCTCCGGGTTTGCGGAAATGGAGAAGCATCTGATCGAGGGGAAGGCATCCGGGGCGATAGACCTTGCAAACTGGATCGAGGCCGGCTATCCGGGAGCATCATATGCGCAGAACGCATTCAGATACGGAAAGGCGGAATTCTCCGTTTCTGCCTCCGGTCCGTGGGATAACCCGTCAGGGCAGGCAAGGCTTAATCTCAAGAAAAGCGATTTCCGGGGCGTCGCCGTTTCCGACGTTGAAGCCAGGTTGTCGTCGAGCGGACGCATGGTGCGGTTTGACCGCGTGCGCGCAAAGCTGTTGGGCGGCTCTTTAGATGCGTCCGGAAGCTGCGACCTTGATTCTTTAAGAACGGAATTGAAGGTTGCCCTGGGTCGGATCTCCCTTTCTTCCATTCCATGGTCCGATATAGATACGCCCGTCAGACTTTCCGGCAAAGCTGATATGGAGGCGTCAGTTTCCGGAATTCCGGACCATTTCAAGGTGACCGCTTCGCTTGTTATGCCGGAGGGGCTGGAGAGTCATCCGGCGCAGGGTGGCCAGGCATACAGATGCCGCCAGCCTGTTGCTTTGGATGTGGCTGGAGTATTTTTGGAAGCCAGGGATTTGCGCCTTGAATCAGTGCGGTTACGGGCTGGACGTGCCGAGGCATGGGCTGAGGGGGAAATCCTTTCGTCTGCGCGAAGACTAAAGCTTCGCGGGACCGCGCGGGCGCCTTCGGGGAAAGCGGAAGAATACGGGTTTGGGCACCCGATCTCCTGGAAACGCATGGAAGCGGAATGGGAAGTGGCCGGTCCATTCGCCATGCCAAGGGCGGCGGTGTCAGCCGATGTGGACGGGTTTGCCGCATGGTCGTTGCCGCCTGTTTCCATGACGGCGACGATAGAAGGAGTTCCGATGGGCACCCTTCGGTTCGCGGCCGGCATTCCGGCGGACCCGTTCAATGTGACCACAGTCGGAACCGTGTCCGACATTATGGATCCCGCCAAAACAAGCGCGGACATATCGGTTTCCACGCACGGCATCAACCTTTCTGAAAGCGGAAAATGGGCTGCCGCCATAATCACCTCGCTGGGAAAAGATCCCGGGGCGATACGGGAGCACCTGGACGGAGTGAGCGGCACTGCCGAGGCGGACGCGCGGATTGGAGTCGTCGCGGGAGTGGTTGAGGTAAAGGGAAGCATCCGGTCGACGCGGATAGATGTCCGGGGGGTTCCGGTCTCCTCGGTCGAGGCGACGGGTGAATACAGGACTGCGGGCGGCGCCCGATGGGCGGTACGGGGGGAAGGCAAGTTTGGCGACGGAGCGGTTTTCATTACAGCGGAAGAATCCGTCTACGAAAAGGCGCAAGCCATGGTTCGCGTCTCCGGGCTTAAGATCTCCCAGGTGCTGTCCCTGCTGAGACGAGACGGTTTCAAGGGTATTGACGGAATAGCCGAGATTCGGCTCGATGCGAAGATGGGGACGTCGGGGTGGGAAATACGGCGGTTGAAGGCGGAGTCTGCGGAACTGTCGGTCGGTGACGCCCGGATTGCGGACGTGCGCGCCGAAGGCAGCCTTGACGCTGAAACCGGTATGTATTCCGTGCAGTCGGGAACCCCTTCAGTTTCTGTCTCCGGAGAGATCCGGCGGAGCCAGGACTGGCGGACAAGCTTTTCAATGACCGCGTCTTCGCTGCCCACATCGTTTCTGTTTGCCGCGGCGGGCTGGCCGGGCGCGGCTGCCGAAGGTTTGTGGCACACGGAAGCGGAAGGCGTGATTCTTCTCGCGAGGCTGTTCTCTGGGAAACCGATAACGCCGGATGTATTTCCGGTTCTTCGCGCTGAGGTGCATGCGGAGAACCCCGGAATCGGCACAGTCAGTTTTCAGGAGTTCCGCGCCACGGGAGCGCGTCGGAGGGGCGGTATTGCCGGCAACCTGTTCACCAATGGTCCGGAAACGCGCCTTGCCTGGGAAATGTCGCTGCGCGAACCGTTCGAGTTTCGGCTGGAAGGCCCTTTTTCCATCGGGGAGGAATCGAATGGTCGACCGGCGGATGATAAACGGCGCTTGTCGGTCAACGGCAACGCGTTTATCACCGGCTCCTTGAAACTTCTGGAGCGGATAAGAGGCGCTGTACGGGTCGAATCCTTCTCCTATCGGGAAGGCGGTTGGGAGCTAAGAGGGAACGACTTTGCGGCCGCGATGGAAGCGGAAGGGGTCCGGCTTAAAGACGTGACGCTTACGGCTGCGGATGCTCCTGTTCAGGTAACGGGCAAGGTCTCCTGGGACGGAGATCTCGATGCGCGTGTCAATGGGAAGCTGCCTGCAGGGGTGGTGCGCCTTTTATTGCCTGATGTTTTCGAAAAGCTGGACGGTGTTGTGACGGCTGAAGTCCGTGTCATCGGGAATGTGTCTGATCCGGTAATCGTCGGAACCGGCCGGTTTGATGAAGGCAGCCTGATGTTCAAGGGGTACGCTCAACAGTTCGAGGGACTGAAAGGGGAAGCAGTCCTTAGCCGCGAAAAGATTGTGTTCGAGCGTTTCGAAGGAAGGAGCGGAGGCGGGTATATCGACGGGTGGGGCGAGATTCCATTACAGGTGGATGCCGGACAACGCCTTTACTTCTCCGTGGATTTCTTCGACATGCGGTACCCCTACCCGGAGGATTTTCAGCCCGTTGTCCAGGGGCATCTGGAACTCTTCGGACCGATAGATGACATCATGGCTACAGGTGACGTGGAGGTGCAATCGGCGCGTTACAGGAAAAACATTTATCCCGAAAGGGCGTTTCTGGACTTCCGCCGCAGACTGGCTGACGTTTCCGCCCGGAGAGAAGCATCGGATTTTCGCGTACGCCTCGACATTAACGTGGTTGCCGATCGGACTATCAGGATCAGGAACAACCTGGCGGACGCAAGCGGCAGCGGCGAATTCAGGGTCCGGGGAGACACTGACAAAGTAGTTGTCCTTGGTTCTTTCGATGTGTACGAGGGATACGTAGAGCTATATGGGAACAGGTACGAAATAAGGCGGGGCATCATTGACTTCCAGGATCCCCGCAGGCTCAACCCGTACCTGGATGTGCGGGCGGAAACCCGGAAAAGCGATTACGTGGTTGCCGTTCTCGTATCCGGCACCCTCGATAAGCCAGAGGTGAATTTTTCTTCCGACCCGCCGCTGGGACAGACGGATATCGTGAGCCTGCTTTCATTCGGCGTGACGACGCAAACGCTGCTTTCCCCTGGATACCGCTCCACTTTCGGGAATGTGGGCACGACGGGAGCCATGGGAGGCTCGGCCATAGCCCTTGGTAGTTTAGGCGGAGTGGATGAGCGGATCCGCGGAACTGTGGGGCTTGATAAATTCTCCATCGAAACCGGTTTCTCCCCGACGACCCAAACGTTCGAGCCGCGGTTCGTCGCCAGAAAGTCATTTGAAGACCGGTTATCAATCAGTATGTCGCAAAGCCTTGGGACTACTTCAGAAACAGCCGCCGCAGCCGAAGTGCAACTCATGAGGCGTGTGTATCTGGAAGGGGGTTGGAGAAGCGGCACCAGGTCAACCCCAGGGCAAGTCAGCGGAGACGTAAAGGTCAGGTATCGCTTCCAGTCCCTCAAGGATCTGTTGTATGGCGGGGATTAAAAGGTTTCTTCCGCTGTTTGCCGCCTTGATTCTTTCGCTTCATTCCGTGGCGGGCGCGGCGGAAGGTGTTCCGATCGCCTCTGTCTCCTTTCAGGCGCCGACTTCTTACCGGATCTCGTATGAGGAGCTAAACGGGCTTGTCGCGCTGCGCCAGGGTGATCCGTTGCGCAGAGAGGCTATCAAGGAATCCATCAGCAGACTGCAGGAGAAGGCTGTCTTTCGGGAAGTGGCTGTTTACGTCAAGGAAGACGAAGGAAAGGTAAACGTTCTGTTCCATCTGTATCCTGTTCCTCTTATAACCTCGATCGATGTCGAAGGGGCAAGCAGGTTGTCCGCCTCCCGTATCATCGCCGCGACCCGGCTGCGGAGGGGGAGCCTGTTGCCGGAGAAGGACGTTTTGGAGGTGCGACGCGCTGTGGAGTCCTTCATGGCGCGGAAAGGGTTTACTGAGGGCAAGGCCAACATTTTGGTGTTTTGCGACACCTTGAATGGATCCGGCAAGGTGCGAATCGTCGTGGAGGAGGGACGCGCCGCGAGGGTAAAGAGTATCGGCGCCCCCGGAGCTTCCCTGTTTTCGCAGGAGCGGCTCCAGGAAATCCTGGGTGTGGGGGTTGGAGCTTCCTTCGATTACGAACGGTGGGAGAAGGGGATTTTAATGCTCCGCAGAGAGTACCAGAAGGCGGGTTATCTTACCGTTCACATCGAGGATGCCGCGTCGTCGTGCGGCGAAAACGATGGGATGTGCGCCGATGTCCGCGTTGAAGAGGGGAAACGGTTTGATATCCGCTGGGAAGGGGTGAACCGCTTTTCACCGGGTCGGCTGGCAAAGGTGGCGGGTATTTTCAATGGAGAGGAAACTACCGGTTTTTCCCTTGCCTTTGACATTGAAGAGAAGATCCGTTCTTTTTACGAAGGGGAAGGGTATCTGCAAGCAAATGTCGAGGTCACATTCGGCGAGGAGAGCGGCGGAATCATTCCTCTGACCGTAACTGTCAACGAAGGGATGAAGGGTTTCATAAAGGATATCCGGTTAGAGGGGAATCATTCGGTAAAGGAAGAGATCCTCCTCAAGCAGTTTATGACCCGGGAGCGGGGAATGTTTCACTGGATCACGGGGTCCGGGAAATATAACGAGGAGGAATGGAACCAGGACATCAATGCCGTCATAGGACACTATCAGTCGCAGGGATACGCGCTGATGAAGGTGACCGATGTTGACAACCAGTGGGACAGCAAGGGAGGGGTTACCAAGGTCGTTCGTGTTGAAGAAGGACCGAGATATTTTCTCCGGGAGGTTCGCTTCGAGGGGAATGACCATTTTTTGCGGCAGGAGCTTTTGTCCCTGATGCGGAACAGGGAGGGCAAGTTCGTCGACTATATCGGGCTTGAACGCGATCAGGAGGCGATCACGGCCAAATACCACAATTCGGGGTTTTTGGACGCGGAAGTCGAAGGGACGCTTGATTTAGAGCCTGGCATAGACAACGTGACTGCCCGGTTTCGGATTCGGGAAGGGCAACGGTTTGTCCTGGGATCTGTCGTAGTGCGGGGGAATATCCTGACTAACCCGACGGCTGTGCTTCGGAGAAACCCTATTGAGCGCGGCGCGTTTGTAGGCGCAAACAAGCTGCTCGAGTTTCAGCAATCCGTTTATCGCACGGGCCTGTACAAAAGCGTTCGGATACAGCGCATAAAGAAATCCGCCGAAGGGGTAGTGGATCTTGTTGTCGAGGTTGAGGAGACCTTGTTCATGGATCTTGGATTTGGAGCCGGGTACGGAACCGAAACCGGCGCGCGCGGATCGATAACCGCAAGGGAGAGAAATATCGACGGTCTTGGGAGGAGCATCTCCGGCTTGGTTATGGTCGGCCAGAAGGAGCAGAACTATCAGGCGCAGCTGCGTGAGCCGTATATTTTCGGCGGTCGGCACGAATGGGAAGGATTACTTACGGTTTCACGTCTGTTCCAAAACCGCCCCAGCTTCTCTATCAGGAGGGAAGCGCTGATTGCCGGTATCCAGCAAAATGTGTTCGAACGGTCCACTATTTCGTTTCAATACGAATTTTCAATAGACAAGACATTCGATGTCGAGCCTGACGCCGTGATTTCCGAGCGGGATCAGGGCAGGGCCAATATGGGAATTCTTCGCTGGATCATGGTCATGGATTTCCGGGACGATCCGTTCAACCCGAAGCGGGGGATGTTTCTTTCAAGTTCCGTAGAGCTTGCCAACGAAGCCATTGCTTCGGAAGTCGATTACTGGATGCTTTCCGGACAGGCGAGCTTCTATCAACCGCTGCTGCGCTGGAACTCACTTGCTCTCTCCGCCAGAGCCGGCGTCATTCGTCCCTACGGCTCCACGGACGAAGTCCCGATTCAGAAGCGGTTTTTCGCGGGAGGACGGACAACTGTGCGTGGGTTCGCGCAGGATTCGCTTGGTCCGAAAGGCAATGACGGATCTCCGACTGGAGGAAACTACCAGTTGATCCTGAACGCGGAAATGCGATTCCCGCTTGAACACAGCTTTCTGTTTGCGACTTTCTTCGACGCCGGCAGTGTATGGAGACACAATGATTCACATAACAACTTCGACCTTCGGAAAAGCGCTGGAGTCAGCCTGAGATACATCACTCCTGTTGGTCCCATAAGCATCGACTACGGCTGGAAGCTGGACCGGCGAGCTGGAGAATCTCCAGGGGAGATCAGCTTCACGATCGGGATGGTCTTCTGATAGAAAATTCGGCGTTCGTTCTGCCGTAAAACATGTTACCTTCCCATTATGCGCAGATAGTGCATTGAAGTTTGTGGGGATAGTACGTGATTCTCTCCCTTATTCCTGGGGAGATTTTCGTCCTGGCCTTGCTTACGTTGCTTTATGCGTGCGGCTTTGCGTGAAAATGCGCGGTTTTTTGCCGGCAACGCGGTAAAAGCGGCGATTCCGGCGCCTGGAAGCTCTGCTGTTCCCGACATGCATATTTCAGGGAGATGTATTTTATGGAGAGGAAGCTTGTAGAAGCTTACCGACTGTCTCTCTTTGGCAGGATGGTAATGGGTTTGTCGCATGAGGTGGACAACCACCTCAGCATCGTCATTGGGTTCTCCGAGATCATACAGATTACCGCGTCCAACCCGGAGAAAGTGCGTGACAGCGCGGGGAAGATCTTCCTGGCGGGCGAAAGGATCGCCGCGTTGATCAAGCAATATTCACAGTACGTTCGTCCTCACCCTCCGGAAAAGGATTTTTTCAGCGTGGAACAGGTGATCCGGGATATCCTGTTGATGGCCCGTTACGACCTTGGGCGTTACGGCAACGCTGTCGAAGTGCCGCTTTCTTATCCCAGCGGATTGATTCTGGGAGACCGGCGCGACTTCGCTTTGGCGATGATGGCGCTGCTTTTCAACTCGGTGGAAGCCATGTCGGATAAAAACGGCAGGGTCTCTGTCGGAGTTTCCTTGAACGACAGCGGATGGGAAATATCCGTTACGGATAACGGCCCCGGTGTTCCGGAGGGGATGGAGGAAGCGGTTTTCGAGAATGGTTTCACCTCGCGCCAGGAACCTTTCCATAACGGAATGGGGCTGGCGGTGGCAAGGTGTATTATCACCGAGGCCGGCGGTACGGTGCGTCTGTCGAACCTCAATGGCGGAGGATGTGTCGCGACGATCAGGTTGCCCATCTCGCATAAGAAGTAAACTGCTCAAGGCGCGATACGTCGGCATGAATCTAATCTCCAGGAATAAATAAAATCCATCAAGAGGCGATAATGAGCACATTGGCGGAACAGGGCATAGAGGCGTATAACCGGGGCGACTATCAGACGGCGCTCAGCATTATAAGGCCGCTTGCCGAAGACGGAGTGCCTGAAGCGCAGAACTGTCTTGGAAACATGTGCTACACCGGCAACGGCGCAAACCAGGATCATGCCGCGGCGATGAGATGGTACCGGAAAGCGGCGGAACAGGGACTGGCGCTTGCCCAGAATAACCTCGGCAGAATGTATTACTACGGCCTGGTAATGGCGCAGGATTTCGAGGAAGCGGCGAAATGGTATCGGAAGGCGGCGGATCAAGGGCTGGCGGATGCCGGGAACAACATCGGCCTCATGTACAAGTACGGCCAGGGAGTCCCGCAGGACTACGCCGAAGCGATGAAGTGGTACCGGAAGGTTGCTGACAACGGGGTTGCCATGGGGCAGCTCAACGTAGGCAACATGTACTATAACGGCCTGGGCGTGGAGCAAGACTACGTTGAAGCGATGAAGTGGTTTACGATGGCGGCGGACCAGGGATTGGCTTATGCCCAGGGCATACTCGGCTTGATGTATTCATCGGGATATGGAACGGAGCAGGATCCCGTCAAGGCCTGCATGTGGTTCAATATTGCGATCGTGTGTTATTCCGCGTCGGATGAGCATTTGCGGGCGAAAGTGAAGGTCAACAGGGATCTTGTTGCCGCGAAAATGACTGCGGACCAGGTGGAGCAGGCGTCGAAACTGGCGAAGGAGTGGAAGCCGAAAACACAGGAGTGACCAGGCAAAGACCACGCTGCCGCGATGGTGTTTGTCCTGACATGTTTCAAGGCAGCGGATTTCTCTGGATCCTGCTTTGAGGCTGCAAGGGTGTCACGCCGAAAAATTCAAGGGACCTGCGGATTTTCTCCGAGGTCCCTTGAAGGATTGCCGTGGTGCCGAAGAGGGGAGTTGAACCCCTACGTCCGCAATGGACACTAGACCCTGAATCTAGCGCGTCTGCCAATTCCGCCACTTCGGCACATTACTCGCGGAAGATCCAGATTATAGCAAAAATACTTTTTACGGCAATATCCAACTCGTGCGAAACATAATCATAAAAAGAAAGAAGAAACGCTAAAGGAGGCAAAAGCGGATGCGCGACCAGACTTACTGGGAGCGATGGATCCGGCAAAACGGCCAGGAACTCAAGGAACGGCTTGCCACCATCAAGGAATGGTTCAGGGAAGCCGGCGTGGAAAAAGGGGAGCGCCGGGCGTTCAAGGCTGCCTTAAAAAGCGTGGATTCGGAACAGCTCCCAGGGAAAAAGACGAAGAAGGCGTTGCTTCAAGGTAAAGGGAGGCGGTCGCCTTCAGGTGAGTCGTCGGATGGTTTTCGCGAGGAGCGCGGTAAAAAAGGAGAAGGGAGGGTGCTCGATGGGCGCGTCCGCTTTACCCGGGAAGGGCGTCCGTTTGTGGTCCCGGAGGATCCAGGTCTTCCAATCGTGCGCATTCCCGGCCATTCACTTTCCGGAGCATGGCCTAAAGACCGGGTGCGGGTGCGGTTGGAGCGACGCAAGGGCGCCGCGCCGCAATACGGCAGGATCGAAAAGATCCTCGATCGCGGCATCCGGACATTCGTCGGCAGATATTCGCTGAGCGGGAAACGTTCCTTTGTCCGTTTTCGTGATCGCGATTCCGATCTGCTGATAGAAGCGGATCTTTCGGACGGAATCTTTGCCAAGACCGGCGATCTTGTTCTTGCGGAGATCGTCGAGTATCCGGAAAAGGGTTTCGGCGGCAAGGCTCTGATCACCCAGGAGCTTGGACAATCGCATTCGATGGAGACCATCTGCCTTGCCGTGGCATCTTCTATGGATCTTCCCGTTGTTTTTCCAAAGGATGTCGCAGACGAGGCTTCGGCGATCCCACAGACGGTCCGCCTGGCGGCGCATGAAGAGCATGAAGGGATGGTCCGGCGAGGTGATGAGACGCTTACCCGTCTCGACATGCGTCATTTCGCGTTTGTGACCATCGATGGAGAGGACGCAAAAGATTTCGACGACGCGGTGTGCATAGTCCCCGAGGGTGACGGCTTTCGGCTCCACGTGGCGATTGCCGACGTGGGCCATTACGTTGCCCTGGGGTCCGCCCTGGACCGTGAGGCCTTTTTGAGAGGAACAAGCGTCTATTTTCCCGACCGGTGTATCCCTATGCTCCCCCCGGCGCTTTCGGAAGGCGTGTGCAGCCTGAAACCGGACGTGAATCGGTTGACGATGAACGTCGAGATTCCGATACGGCCGGGAGGGCTGACGGGGCAGCCATCGTTCTACGCCGCCGTCATACGGAGTCGGGCGCGTTTGACGTACACGGAAGTTCATGAACGCCTCTGCAGGAAAGACGAAGGGGAAATCGGTCGGATGTTGTGCCACATGGCAACCGCCGCCGGATGGCTGACGCTTGCGCGTTTAGGCCGTGGGTCGCTGGATCTGGATCTTCCGGAAGCGCGGATCGATGTAGAGAACGGGATGCCCGTTTCCGTCTTTACGGCTGCCCGGCATGAGTCGCATCGGATCATAGAGGAGTTCATGCTGGCGGCGAATACCGCGGTCGCTGAATTTCTTGCCGGCCGCGGCAATCCGATCCTGTTCCGGATCCACGAGGAGCCGGCTGTCGACAAGGTGGAAGAGTTTGAAGCCGCGGCCGGCCGCCTTCTGCGAAGGTCTCGTTCTACGGACCGGCGCGATGTGGTTTCACGCCTGCGGGCGTGGGCGGAGATTGCCCGTGGAGGCAAATACGAAAAGATAATCCAGATGATGCTTCTCAGAAGTCTGATGCTTGCGCGATACGATCCCGAAGCGAAAGGGCATTTCGGACTTGCCCTGTCCCGCTACGTACATTTTACCTCCCCGATCCGGAGATACCCGGATCTGGTCATTCACCGGATTCTGCGCGCGGCTCTTGGAGATAAAGCTCCGGCTTCGTACAAACAGGTTCAGGTTTTTACGGACAAGGGAGCGCAGATCGGGATCCACCTTTCAGGGAGAGAGCGTGTGGCGATGGATGCCGAACGGGCGGTCGCGGCCCGGGCGAAGGCGCTGTTTATGTCCGGGCACGAAGGAAAAACATTCGAAGGCGTTGTTATCTCCATTGTTTCTTCCGGCTTTTTTGTAGAATTGGATGACTGGATGGTCGAGGGAATGGTTCATATCTCCACTCTCCGGGATGATGAGTATCGCTTTTCCAAAGACCGGATGGAATGGGTCGGCGTCTATCGTCGACATCGTATTGCGTTGGGCGACCGGGTGTGTGTCCGGGTGCGCCGTGGAGACCCCGATCGGGGGGAAACCGACTTCCTTTTGGTTGAAAAACTTCAGTAATATACTTAAAATGTTGGACAATCCGGAGGTGATGATGCCTAAAAAACTTCTGCTGGTCGAAGATAGTGCTACGATACAGAAAGTCTTTGAGCTTGCCTTCGAAAAATCCGATGTTTCTGTGATTACTGTCAACAACGGCGACGATGCTATACGGATGTTAGGGAAGGTTACTCCCAATCTTGTGATTGTCGATGTAACTCTTCCCGAGAAGGACGGATTCGAAGTTGCGACGCTGCTTGCCGCGGAAGAGTCCATGAAAGGAATACCGGTGCTGCTCCTTTCCGGGGCTTTTGTCACGCTCGACGAGAAAAAGCTCAAGGCATGCGGGGCAAAGGGTGTCCTGCTCAAGCCGTTTGAGGTTTCGGAGTTAATGGACAAGGTTGGCGGGTTCTTGAATAAGGAAGAAGAGGAACTGCCCGCCAAGACGAGCCAACCAGATTCCTTGCTGCCGGACGACGAGCGATGGGATTTCAGCGATGTCCTGGAGGAAGTGGGAGGGAAACCCCAGGCTGCAAAGCCGGAAACTGTCGTCAGGCCGGCCAAGAAGGGGCCTGAGGTTTTACTACAAGCGGCCGAAAAAGACGAAGAAGTCGACCTGGATGAGTTCGACGTGTCGGCCGATGATATAGAGGCGCCTGGCGTTCCTTTGGTAACGAAAGAAGGACTGCTGACGATGGAGGAAGCTGCATTCGCGGGTGCGTACGCGCTCGAGGAAGTGGAAGAGTTCGAGGAGATCGGAGAACTCGAAGATGGAGTCAACACGGTTCTTCTGGCGGAAGCTTCAAGTGAGGAGAAAATGTTTGAGGAGCAATATGCGCCTCTTCCTTCAGATATTCCGCTCGAGCCGGACATGAGTGTACTGGAAGAGATCCTGGAAAAAACTTCCGCGGAGATACCGGAAAAACCCATTGAGGAAACCGTTGCGGCAAGCCCCGTTGCTGTTTTGGAAAAGATAATCGAAAAAACTCCCGCGGAGATACCGGAAAAACCCATTGAAGAAACCGTTGCGGTAAGCCCTGCTGCTGTTCCGGAAAAGATTCTCGAAAAAACTCCCGCGGAGATGCCGGAAAAAACTTCTGAGAAAACCGTTGCGGCGAGCCCTGTTGCTGTTCCGGAAAAGGTTCTCGAAAAAACTCCCGCGGAAATACCGGAAAAACCCATTGAAGAAACCGTTGCGATAAGCCCCGTTGCTGTTCCGGAAAAGGTTCTCGAAAAAACTCCCGCGGAAATGCCGGAAGAAACCTTTGAGGAAACCGATGCGGTAGATCCCGTTGCTGTTCTGGAAAAAATCATCGAAGAAACTCCTGCGGAAATACCGGAAGAGGCCTTTGAGGAAACCGCTGCGGTGAGCCCCGTGGCTGTTCTGGAAAAGATCATCGAAGAAACTCCTGCGGAAATACCGGAAGAAACCTTTGAGGAAACCGCTGCGGCAAGCTATGTGGATGCTCCTGAAGATATCCTTCGGGCGGAACTCAAGGAACAGTTCGCATCCAGGGCCGACGCGATTTTCCGCGAAGTCATGGAAAAAGCCGTGGAAAAAGCGATGTTGGAGATGACGGAGCGCCTGACGGCGGAATTGTCGGTAAAAATACGCGAATCTGTGGAAGGCATAGCGTGGGAAGTGATCCCTGCTACCGCTGAAGCGTTGATCCGGGAGGAGATCGCACGGATACGGGCTCAGGCCGTAAAATCGACGCCTTCATGAAGGAAAAAAACGCCGGAACGGACAAGACGTACAACCCCAAGACGTCCGAGGAGAAGTGGTACGCGGAGTGGATTTCTTCCGGGGCGTTTCACGCCGACCCTCTGCGCCAGGGCGAAGCTTACTCGATTGTCATCCCGCCTCCCAATGTTACCGGTTCGCTCCACATGGGACATGCTTTAAACGTGACGCTGCAGGATGCGCTTATCCGGTACGCCCGGATGAATGGCAGGAACACCCTCTGGATTCCTGGAACGGATCACGCGGGGATCGCGACACAGAACGTGGTGGAGCGGGAGATCAAAAAAGAGGGGATAACGCGGCAGCAACTGGGCCGGGAGGCGTTCGAGGAGCGCGTCTGGAAATGGAAGGAGCAAAGCGGCGGGACGATCCTGCGCCAGCTCAAGCGGCTTGGCGCCGCATGCGACTGGGAGCGGGAACGGTTTACGATGGACGAGGGGCTTTCCCGGGCGGTCAAGGAAGCCTTCGTTCGCCTTTACAAGAAAGGGCTTATTTACAAGGGACGCTACATCATCAACTGGTGTCCGCGCTGCCACACGGCGCTTTCCGACCTTGAGGTTTCCTTCGAGGAGAACAAGGGGTCGCTCTGGTACATCCGGTATCCGGAAGAGGCGGGCGGCGAGGGGATAATCGTGGCGACCACGCGGCCGGAGACAATGCTGGGAGATACGGCTGTCGCGGTGAATCCGAAAGACGAGCGTTATGCCGGGATGATCGGCAAGATGCTGCGTCTGCCGTTGATGAACCGGCTGATCCCTATCGTTGGCGACCCGATGGTAGACCGGGAATTTGGCACCGGCGCGGTTAAAATCACACCGGCTCACGACGCGAACGACTTCGAGGTTGCCAGGCGGCATGAGCTTGCCTCCGTGAGGGTGATCGACGATTCGGGGATTATGACGCGCGACGCCGGACCGTGGGCCGGACAGGATCGGTTTGCCTGCCGTGGGTCCGTGGTCGCAAAGCTTGCGGAAGAGGGGTTGCTGGTCCGCGAAGAGCCGTATATGCACAACATCGGACACTGTTACCGTTGCCGGACGGTGGTTGAGCCGGCCGAAAGTATGCAGTGGTTCGTAAAGACCAAGCCGCTGGCGGAACCAGCCATCGAAGCTGTACGGAATGGGCAGACCCGCATTATTCCGGCTCATTGGGAAAAAACCTACTTTGAATGGATGGAGAACATCCGCGACTGGTGCATCTCGCGGCAGATCTGGTGGGGACACCGAATCCCCGCGTATCACTGCTTCGCGTGCGACAAGACGGTCGTGGATGTGGATGAGCCTTCGAATTGTCCTTATTGCGGGCATCAGGGGCTGAAGCAGGAAGACGATGTTCTTGACACCTGGTTTTCGTCCGGGCTGTGGCCCTTCTCCACGTTGGGATGGCCGGATGATACCGCCGACCTCGAACGTTACTACCCGACCTCCGCGCTTGTCACCGGCTTTGACATCCTCTTCTTTTGGGTCGCCCGAATGATGATGATGGGGATCGAGTGTACCGGGAAGGTTCCCTTCCGCGATGTGGTGATTCACGCATTGGTGCGTGATGCCAAAGGCGAAAAAATGAGCAAGACGCGAGGGAACGTAATCGACCCTCTGGAAGTCATCGACAGATTCGGAACGGATGCCTTCCGGTTCACGCTCGTGGCGCTGGCCGCGCAGGGACGCGATATCCGCATGTCGGACGAACGTGTCGAAGGGTACCGCAACTTCATGAACAAGCTGTTCCAGGCGGGTCGTTTCGTCACGATGCACGCGGATGAAACGACAGCGCGTGAGCTTCCGGAGAGCCTGACGGTGGTGGACCGCTGGATCCTTTCCCGGCTCCAGCGCGTGGTCGACGAGATTCGCAAGGGGATCGAGGAGTACCGGTTCAACGATGCTGGACACGCGTTTTATCAGTTTGTGTGGCACGAGTTCTGCGATTGGTATCTCGAGATGATAAAGCCGTCTCTCGAGCCGGAAGTGGCGGCGCAGGACCGGGAGCGGCAGCGCGCGGTACTGCTTCGCGCCTATGAGACAATCCTGGCCCTTGGACACCCGTTTATTCCTTTTATTACCGAAGAACTGTGGCATACGCTTCCCGGCAACCGCGGGCTTCTTTACGACACGCGGTATCCCTCTTCCAACGAGGCCGCGATAGACGCAGCCGTGGAGAAAGACATGACGCACCTCATGGATGTGGTGCGGGCTGTCCGCAACATACGCAGTGAGCTTAACGTCCCGCCGGCCAAAAAAGTGGAAATCCGCCTGAAAGGACAAAGCGACCGGCTGGCCTTCCTCAAGGAGCACGAGGAGATCCTGCGGCGCCTTCCCCGCGCGGAGCAAGTGGTGTACGTCGATCTCGATTACGTCCCGGAAGGCGACGCGACAGCGGTTATCAGCGGCATCGAGGTATGCGTTCCTCTGGTCGGGTTGATCGATTTCGACCAGGAAGCAAAGCGCCTCCGCAAGGAAGTCGACAAGAGCAATGCGGAGCTTGCCCGCGTGACGGGACAACTGCGCAACGACAAGTTTGTAGCGAACGCGCCTGAAGATGTCGTGGATACTTTGCGTGAACGTCATGCGGTGCTGGAAGAGAAGCTTGAGAAGCTCGGGAAGAACCTCGAACTGGTGAGCAGATACCTCTCTTGATCCCCAGATCCTGCTACGAGCGCCTTGTTTTCGACGCGCTGATGGAAGACGCTCCTTTTGGCGACCCCTTTGGGGAAGCAATGACAGGGGACGGTAAAGGAGTCTTTCTGGCCTGCGGAGACGGAGTTTTCTGTGGCGGACCGGTTGCTGTCGAGGTGTTTCGCGTAGTCGATCCCTCGGTTGCAATCAGTTTTGTCCAGGAGGGGTTTCGGGCGTCGGCGGGCGACAAGCTTGGAGAGGCTTCGGGTCCGGTATCGGCGCTGTTGCGGGCGGAACGGACTGCGCTCAATTTCCTGCAACACCTGTCCGGTATCGCCACCGCTACTTCCCGGTTTGCGGAAAAAGTTGCTCCGTACGGCACCCGCATCCTCGACACCAGAAAGACGACTCCGCTTCTGCGCAATCTGGAAAAGTACGCGGTCCGTGCAGGCGGGGGGCTAAACCATCGATTCTCGCTTTCGGACGGGATACTTATCAAGGAGAACGGCATCCGCGCCGCAGGAGGTATAACCGAGGCGGTCGCCGCGGCCAGACGCGCTGCCCATCATCTCATGAAAATCGAGGTGGAGACTGAAACGATGGCCGAGGTGGAAGAGGCGGTGATGGCCGGGGCCGACGCGGTACTGCTCGACAACATGAAGCCCGCGGAGGTAAGCGAGGCGGTGGCGCGATTTGGCGGTAAGGTTTTCCTTGAAGCGTCCGGGGGAATACATCTTGGAAACGTGGAGGAGTATGCCCGCGCGGGTGTGCCGGCTGTCTCTATCGGGGCGATCACGCATTCCGCTTCCGCGTTCGACATCTCGTTCGAACTGTGTTCTTGAAACGTTTCTTCTTTCTGTTTTTGTTTGCTTCTTTATTGCTCCCAAGGGCAGCGCCGGGCGCTGAAGGATTTCTCTATTTCGAGGGAACCGCGGCGACGGTGAACAAGGAAGTGCTCTTTTACTCCGATGTTATCTTCGAACAATGCATGTTGCGATGCGGCGCGCTGCCGGAAGAGCGGGCGGAGGACCTTCCCCTTTCGGAGATACGTGAGCGGCTGATTGGGGACATGCTGGCTCTCCAGGAACAGGAAAAGCTTGCGCTTGGGTATGTAGACAACGTGGCGCTTGCGGAGCAAGTCCAAAAGGCCGAGGCGAAACTGACGTTGTGCGAATCTCCGTGTCGGCAGAATATTGCTGAAGAGCGGCTTACGAAGTGGGTGGAGCGAAAGCTCATCATTCGGGATTTTCTGCACGACCGGGTAGGAATTTTCATAGATGTCAGCGAAGAGGATGTGCGCAGGGAACTCGAACGCATGGCGTCGTATGGGGAATCCGCGATCGGCTTTTCTGCGGAGGAAATGAAGCTGGATATCCGGAAAGAGAAGATTGCAAGGGAAGTGCGAAACTGGCGCATGCGGGCGGCATCGAAAGCAACGATTACGCTGTCGCCTCTGGAGGAAAAATGACCGGGATTTATGCTTTGACTGTCGGAACCTCGATCGCCGCCGCGCACCGGCTGCGGGAGTACGATGGCAATTGCGAGCGACTGCACGGTCACAACTGGCGGATAGATGTAACGGTTGAAAGCAGGACTCTAAACGATCAGGGAATCGCCCTGGATTTTCGGGAGATCAAGCTGTTGCTGTCGGAAATACTTTCCCGTTACGACCATATGTATCTGAACGAAGTTTCTCCCTTCGACACGCTTAACCCGTCGTCGGAGAATTTTGCCCGCCATATATTCGAGGAAATGGAGAAGAGGGTTTCGCCGCCGGTCAAAGTTTCAAAGGTTGCCGTATGGGAGTCCGAGGGCGCGCGCGCGGAATATTTCCGCGAAAGCTGATAAGTATCACTTTTAGTGGTTCAGACTTGATCTTACAGATCCGCACAGCTTGTCACATCACCGCGGACATCGCGGAGGGGCTTCTTCTCCGAGGACGTCTCATTTCGCCGTCCATGGCTCAATTCGACTGCAAGATTCCTTCGCTCCCGCCGTCCTTGGCT
>Ga0123353_10004504_pt1 | contig 17948 bp, 6 predicted proteins | sample TergutLab28metaG_3_FD_92763 | JGI IMG/M metagenome (GOLD analysis project Ga0123353, IMG submission 92763) | Labiotermes labralis P3 segment gut microbial communities from Petit-Saut dam, French Guiana - Lab288 P3 | ecosystem: Host-associated > Arthropoda: Insects > Digestive system > Gut ... | reverse complement strand
TCCTACGGGGTCTGTCCCCTGTCCTACGGGGTCTGTCCCCTGTCCTACGGGGTCTGTCCCCTGTCCTACGGGGTCTGTCCCCTGTCCTACGGGGTCTGTCCCCTGTCTTACGCCTGTCCCCTGTCTTACGCTCACCCCGCCACATGATCATCTTGACGAACAATTAGGGCAGCACTTGCCTCATGGCTGTAGCAACGCAGCTGTGCTCGAAAACCTCATACGCTTGTCACATAAAATACTGGACAACCATCCAATCAATATAAAAAGACGGGAGTCCGGAAATCTCCCGGCAAACTGTATATGGTTCTGGGCGGAAGGAACTGCTGTCGAGTTGCCTGACTTCACCGGGAAATACGGAAAAACGGGCAGCGTAATATCTGCTGTCCCATTATGCCAGGGGATCGGCAAGCTTATCGGGCTTGAAAAAATCTACGTAGAGGGCGCAACAGGAGAACTACATACGAACTATGAAGGCAAGGTCGATGCGGCAATAGAAGCCCTGAAAACCCGTGATTTCGCCACGATCCACATAGAAGCCCCCGACGAGTGCACCCACAACGGCGATTTAAAAGGCAAGCTGCAGGCAATTGAATGGATCGACTCAAGAGTCCTTGCACCTCTGCTGCAAAAGCTAAAGGACAACGAAGCGCCCTTCAGGCTGCTGCTGATGTCCGACCACAGGACCCTCACCTCAACAAGGGGCCACGACAGCGGTCCTGTCCCGTATGTGCTGTACGACAGCAGGGAAGACAGGAAAACAGGCAAAGCGTTTAATGAAAAAGAAGCAGAAAACGCCGGACCTTTGGACGATGCCACGAAACTGATGAGTTTGCTGTTTAATCAGGGTGATAGTCGGGAGAACGGTTCGCCTGACAACACATAAGGAGCAGGTGATTGAAAGAAACTGCCTTAGCTTATGCAAAAATAAACCTATCTCTCGACATTGTTTCCAAAATGCCCGACGGTTATCATGAGCTTCGGACAGTTATGCAGACAGTTGGACTTGCAGACGAGATCGCTATAGAGTGTAAGCTCGGTGAAGGCGTAAGTATTGAAGCCGGGCGTCCGTATTTGCCGGGGGATGAGAGAAATATTGCAGCAAAGGCGGCAAACGCTTTCTACAGCCATACGGGCATCAAAGGGAACCACACATACATCGCGATCAAAAAGAACATACCGGTTTGCGCAGGGCTCGGAGGCGGCAGCACAGACGGAGCTTGCGTTCTCCGGGCGCTTGATCGTATGTACGGGACAGGGCTTGGGTGCGAGACACTGGAAATGCTCGGGAACACCATTGGTTCCGACGTGCCGTTCAGTATAGAAGGCGGAACTAAACTGGCGGAGGGCAGGGGCGAGAGGCTTACAGACCTGCCGCCGTTGCCGCATTGCTACGTGGTTATCTGCAAGCCGCCGTTCTCATGCTCTACGCCGGAGCTCTTCGGACTCGTAAAATGCGAAAAAATCCGTGCCAGACCGGACACGGAAGGGATATTAATAGCGCTTGAAGAAGGAAATCTGGGAGCTGTAGCCAGGCGTATGTATAATGTATTTGAAGACATTCTCCCACGCGGCAAACAGGAGATAACTAAAATAAAAGGAATAATGCTCGACAACAACGCACTGGGGTCGGTAATGACAGGCTCGGGTCCCTCAGTATTTGGACTCTACGAAAAAAAAGAAGACGCACAAAACACATATGACCTGCTAAAAGAAAACTACAGGGATTGTTTCCTGACACATACGATCAACTGCATTAAATCCGATGTTCAGTGATACTGTCTTTTCGCCATTGAGGGAATTACGACGACAAGGCGTAACTGACTGAAATGGCGAAAAGACACTATCACTGAACATCCACCTTTATCCCCAGCTGCTTTAATTTTCGTTTGGCTGGAACGCCAGTTGAATCCCAGCCGCGCAGCTTATAATAAGCTTGTATCATTTTAGAGATTCGGACTTTTGAGTTTGGATTTCCTACATCTTGCGGGGTATCGGTCAGCCTTGCAGGCAGATCATCATCGAGCGCTGTAAGACCCTCACGAAGATTAAACAACCGCTCAATGTTGAAGCCCCGTTCACCAATTTGGAGAAACCTTCCGGCAGTTATTTTTTGTCCGGTAACATACCTTAGCACCGCTGCCTGCGGAGCCAGATACAAGCTATTGAACGGCAAAATCCATGGCATCACCCGCCATAACGGCCGTAAAGCAAAACGCGCTGTTATCGCAGCCTTATTGACAAAGCGTGTAACAGGGTGCAAGGACCCCAATTTAAAGAAAACCGGGGGAATCAAAGCTTGTGAGGTGAATAAACAAAAACCTGCCGCCGAAATAGCCTCCATCATGTTTTGAAACAATATCGTCAGCTCCGGCTTTCCTTTTGTAGTGTGTTTATCAATTGACAAAACGCCTACCGATTCCAGTAAAGCCAAATAACCGCCATTAAGATGACAGCCACCGCGATTGGAAGTGGCATACCCAAGCCCCATACCAACAGAGTTGCGCGGCTCATATGCAGCCAGTTCAAGACCTTTTGAGTGGATCGCGAAATCCTTGCCACCGTATTTCTCCGAAAGCCATTTGCTTCCGTTTGCCAGATCGCTGTATTTTCCTTCCCTTACAGCGATTTTTTTAATTATGTCTATTATATTATCCTTATCACCAAAAGAAAGATCAAAATCCGCCAAACCCCTCTCTTTAAGCTCCATTGCAAATGCAATAGTTCCGGCAAGGGATATCGTATCCATACCAAGTACATCGACTAAATAGTTGACCTCGTTGATCCATGCAAGATCATCATTTTCTATGTTTGAACCAAGCAACCCGATCGTCTCGTACTCTGCGCCCTTCACCTCTTTGTTATTGACCACAACACGGCGCTCGCAACGGATCGGGCAACTGACACAACCGCTGTTTTTTATTAGAAGATTCTCTGAGAAATATTCACCGCTGATTTTTTGCGCGTTTTTATAACGCCCCTCTTGAAAGTTGCGCGTTGGCAACACCCCTGATGCATTTGAACCGGTAACGATTCCGGCGGTTCCATATTTCGGAAGCGTACTGCCGGTCATCGGATGGCTTTTTAAGAACGTAGCCCATTTTTTTATATATTTTGTCAGCTTTTTCTGATCAAAAGCTTCATTTTTTTGTGTACCGTAAGCCACGACGGCTTTTAGGTTTTTAGAACCCATAACAGCCCCGGCCCCGCAACGCCCCGCTACGCGCTCACCGGAAACAGCACACGCATATCTCACCAGATTTTCCCCGGCAGGACCGATCACAAGCTTGCCCCACTTCTTGTCAAATTGCCCCTGAACCTCTTCCGTGTCCAACCCCATGTACCCGGATGCATTTCGAATCTCGATCGAACCATCAAGTATTTCAATGCACACAGGAACATCAGATTTGCCGGCTATTATAATTCCATCAAAACCGGCCCTCTTAAGCATGACCCCAAATTGACCGCCGCAGTTTGTAGACGCAATGCCACCCGTCAGCACATTTTTAAACGTCAGATTAAAACGACTGGAAGAAGGCGCACCCGAACCGTTGGCAGGTCCTGTATTTATGATCAGAACGCTCTCCGGAGCCAGCGGGTCCAGACCTTCAGGCTGCAGATCATACAGCAGCTTAGCCCCCATAATCTTTCCGCCCAGGTAGTATTTAAACAACTCTTCGGAAATTGGATGATCAGAAACACAATTCCGCGAAAGGTCGATCATTGCATATTTAGGTAATTTCACTCCAACAATACCTCATTCCGATTATCTGCAGAGAGTAACCCTCTGCATTGATTCTACGTCCAACACAAGTGCAATTATATCATACCAGGAAAAAATGTACACCGGTCTCTTCACGTGCACATTAGATGATGAAAAATGTCAGCCTTGAATGAGGGAACGATGTTACAGTGGGGTGTGAACTGTAGGAACGATTGAATTTCTGCAAATTTTGCAAATTTTGTAATATTAGCTGGACTTTTTTTGCGATAAATGTTAATATATAATGAACAAAGCGTGAATATATTGCGAACATCACTTAGAAATAGAATTTTATCTACAGAAAGGGGATGATTACTTGCTATCTCTTTCCCTAACCGGACGCTTGACCACGCTGCGCGTAGCAGCGAGGCTGAAAACAGGGAACCGCAACCCCAGAATAAAAGAGGCCGCTTGACCACGTTGCGCGTCAGCAACGAGGCATCGTATTATGTAACATATAATTTTAAAGGAGTGAACATTTTGAGTAAAGTAAGAAAGAGCCGCTTGATATCAGTGTTTATGTCTATCGTGATGTTGATCGCCCTTATCCCCGCAGGCGCTGCGATCGCAACGGATATTGACGACGTAAACGCGACACTTGCTGCGATCGATCTTGGTGTCACCGGACCGGTGACGACCAACCTGACCCTTCCCACCACGGGATTGCCCGGTGTCTCCATCACTTGGAGCTCCAATGCTATCCGTGTCATCTGGGAAAACGGCACAGTCATCCGCCCCACGAATGGCATTGACGCCACGGTGACTCTGACCGCCACAGCAACTAAAGGCATAGACAGTAACACAAGGGATTTTACTATCGTAGTACCATCCTATACGGCTACTATGCGTATGATCAAAACCGTCCACGAGAAACCCGGTGCTCCCGGCATCCCCGTTGATTCAAGCAGCGGAGTTATGACGATCGAAGTACCCGTGGGATCTTCGCCGAAACTGCCATTCCGCGTCTGGGTCGAATATAATGACGGCTACGGCGAATGGCGTAATACCAAATGGCCTTGGGGCAATGATACCTTCACCCATGCCGGCGGACCCAGGTTCGGACCGCCCGCCGTTCAAGGCGTGTGGGAGCCCATCCCGGGTATTGAAGGGATATGGCGGTCAAAACCGCTTGGCGAGGAGTATACAGTGACCGGTTGGATCACCGGCGTCGGTAATAATGACCTCGGCCAGCCCTTCGTTGTTGATTGTATAGTTATTCCGGTAGCGGAATGGGAAGCGAAGTATGTCCCGAACTACTCGCCGCTGGCTGACCCGCTTCCACCGGGCAGTGTGGTACTGACCGGCGAAAACAGGATGACGGCCAATGCCAGGCGCTCCATCGCCCGTACCCTCAGCTACTCGATCGATACCTATCTCTGGAACTACCGCCATCACTTTGGTTTCCAGACCCCCGGAGCGGTGGACTCACTTGTTGACGCGACAACGCCGCTTGAGAGGCTGACCGGCAATCCGCGCGGCACCACGCCGACAGGTTGGGAAGGACCGGGTACGATGCTGCGCGGCCACGGTACCGGACACTTCCTTAGTTCACTGGCAACAGCCTATAACAGCGGCCTTGCCACTCCGGTCCAGCAAGGGCAGCTCCGTGATCGTATGATCGCAATGGTAAACGAGATGCGCAAGCTCCAGGAATTGACCTTCGTATCCGTCGATGGCATCCCGGGCCACCCGAACCGTACCGACAATGGCGGAACGGGCTTCCGCGAATCCAGCAACACCTGGCCGTATAACGTTGCGGACTTGGCTGATAACGCGCCGGATTGGGGTGACAGCCCCATGCCTACCCTTGAAGGGATGATGGCTATGTCTCCGCCTCCGAACCAGTATGTTGGCACAGGCGCTAATGCACCTCAAGTATATGGCCACCGGGTGCCGGAATGGTACGGCTACGGCTATCTCAATGCCATCCCGCCCCTGCATGCGGTTTTTAACGAATCCTATGGCGCCTACCGCGCGCCCATGCGTCTATGGGCCCCCTATTATGGCTGGCATAAGCAGCTCGCGGGCCTGTTAGAAATCTATTACATATTTAATGACAGTGAAGACCCGGAAGAGAAGGCAGCAGCCTATAAGGCCCTGCAGATCTGCGTCGACATGAGCCGTTGGATCTCCGAGAGGCTGACTGTAAAAACAGCTCTCCGGGAAGACCTTGGCCGTCCCGTGCGTGGCCCGGCGTATATCCCGCCTGGCGCAACTGCCCCAGCTGCGTACTATGGCACTAATTTCGGCCACATGGCTTACACCTGGTCTACAGACATCGCCGGCGAATACGGCGGCGTTAATGAGTCCATTGCCCGTTGCGCCCAGGCGCTCGAAGCCGAGATAAAGGCGGGCAACCCGCTGTTCGCCGAATATGCCGGCGAGTTCAAGAGCTATCCAAAGAGTGCGGCGAACCCGGGCGAGGAAGCGAAAAACAAAGTAAAGCATAGCGGCGGAGCGGTATTCACCCATGTGGATCTTTTGATTTCCGGAGCAGGGATGTTCTACAACCCGACCTACTGGAACCCGTTGATCGTCAACTCCGAAATCATGTCCCTTGACGGTAATGCCCATGCCAACTCGCGTCTGCCAAACTTCTCAGGCACCCTTTGGTCATTCCGGGGCAACCATGATCCGGATTTCCACAAGATCGCCAAGAACAATTTCGATTTCAACATCAGCCGCTACCGCTACTATAACGGCGGCGTTGGCACACACGAAAGGTATAACACTCCCTACACGATGATGGCTCAAATCCCCACCAACGGTCAGGGCGCCGAGACTTGCTGCGCCTACAATCTCGCCCGGCTGGCGAAGGATCTTGCCTGTTTCGATCCGGACAATCCGGAATTCGCAGATTTCTACGAGCGTTTCCAATATAACCAGCTGATCGGCTCTCTGGATCAGACCGGCTGGCGGAACACCTACCTGTTCTTCCTGGGTCAGGGCGCGAACGCCGATTTCCGCGGTCAGACCGCCGGCGATAACTGCTGCGGCGGAACCAGTGCCGAGACCCACAACCGTTACACCGACGCCACCTATCTGGTAAACAACCGCCTTGATGCGGCCAAGGGCGTCGTACGCCCGACCATCTGGGTCAACGCCTATATGCCGACAGTGGTGACCTGGGCAGCCGCCGGGGTGGAACTCACCCAGGCTTGCAAATGGCCCTCCGAAGAGTCGACCTTCACCGTCACAGCCCTCACCGGTATGACCCCTGCCGCATTCGACATGAGGCTGCGCGTGCCATGGTGGGCGACCAAGGGCTTTGTCATCGAAAGGAACGGCACCCCCATCGTCGATGAATACCTTCCCAGTTCCTTTGTCACGGTCGCAAATGTCACACCTGGCGATGTGATCGTGGTCAAGATGCCTTTCATTCCGAGTATCGACTATGGTCCCGACCGTGTTTCCAATACAGCAGGCGTCAGATCCTGGGCCGGTACTGTTTTCTACGGTCCGCTGACCATGGCGGGCGTCACCACCGCAGCGGCTTCACAGACCGCCTGGACGACGCTAAATCTCGATTCCGATTTGGCTAACATCACCGGGCACGGCCCCCGCGACGACGTTGCCGATGGCAGTGCCGCCACTAATTCCGGCGCAAATAAAAACCTCTACCACATGACTATCCCCGGCAACCAATTCACTGATACAGTCGCGGATGATAATACTGCCGGAACAAGGGAGCTGCGTCCCAGTTACTACCGGACGACAGTCTCAAATCAGCCGCGTCCCGTCCATTATTTCCGGATCAACTTAATGCCCAGGGGTCTGGACCGGACGATCTTACAGGACTTACTCAACGAAGTCAGACAGTATGACTCCGCCGACTTCAGCGGTCCTACCTTTACCGCCCTTCAGACCGCGATCGGCGTCGCAGTTGGCGTATATCAGAACGAGGCCGCAATCCAGTCGGATATCAACGCCGAAGTTACGAATCTCGATTCCGCCGTAGCCGGCTTGATCCCACTCCAGACGAGCGGCAGTAAAACCGATTTGCTTGGCCTTATCAACGAAGCCAAGGGCTTGGTTGCCAGACAGACCGCATGGCAGGCGACCTATGGGGTGCTCTTTGATGCAGCATGGGCAGAGTTCCTGGCTGATCCCGGCAATGATGACAAGTATAACGCTGCCATGCAGTTTATAACTGATCCCAAAGGCGACGGTTCCCTTGAAGGCGCACGTCCGGCGCCGCCCTTCGCTTTCGAGCGTGTGGTAGCTATGATACCTCTGGCGGAGGCGGTTTACAATGACACCTCGGCCACATTGCATGGGGTTCAAGCGTCTTTGGATGCGCTGTTAGATGTTTATGCTACCCAGATGAGACCGGGGCATCAACCGGAGCCGGAAGACCTGCCGCCCGTAATTGCCAAGCTCGCCGAGGCGAGGGCAAAGAGGGTCAACGACTTCCGTCCCGACAGCTTTGTCCCCTTGAGGGAAGCAATTGCCGTAGCCGAGGAACTTATTGCGGCTACGCAGGGCGGTTCCTCGACGATCGAAGGTAACGCCCCCCACGCCATCTGGTTATTGCAGACCGCGATCGACGGACTGATCGATGACGTGATCGCTAACTCGGTCAACCGCTGGGGAGTCGGCGGCGCCGCTACTACCAACACTGCAACATATTACTCGCTCTACGCCGGTAATACGAATATCGGCTGGTTTACCAATAACGGCGCACACGGACCGGGTGAACGTTTGATCCAGTGGCCATGGGAAATCAACAGCTGGTGGTCTGCATGGAGATTCATCCCCGACGATAACCACGAGTATTTCCGGATTTCGCGTGTGTGGCAAGCGCTCAATGCAACCAATCCCAATGCGAACGCCGGCGGTACAGGAAACCACACCTCGGTCGCGCCTTTGGATGGCGCCCTTGCAGCGGGTACGCCAATCGAATTAACGAGGGCATCATCGGGTAGATGGACCCAAGACGGTAATCATAATGGTACATATAACGGCACCGACTTATGGGAAGATGACTTCACGTGGTGGAAATTCAACCTCCAGCCGGACGGAACATATATCATTACCAACAAACAAGACCCGACATTATCCATTGCGACCGACGGCTCGCCCACCGCCAGCGAAGGACTGGTATTGGCTCCCCTTGACGATCCTAACAATAAATGGCGGATCGGCCGGTTTAACAACGCTGCTACGACTTTCTGGTCGGAACCGATCGTACCCTTGACCAAAAAAGTTACGGGCATTTGGCAGCTTGAGGACATATCTGTTGCGCACGGCACTGTCATCAACAGCGCCAACTTGTCCACGGTGCTGCCGGAAACGCTCAGGGTCCTGTTCGAAGGTCCTACGCGGGCGATGCGGGAAGTCACTTGGGACTATGCAAACTTTAATACCGAGACAAGACAGTTGACCGGAACGATCGACAACGCCCTTGAGGGCATCGAAATCAATCCGGACCAAGTGAAAACGACTGTCACTATAATCGAACTCGAACCCGTACCTTGCGAATGCGACGACGTCGATACTGTAACAGTACCCGCAACATGCTTAGTCGCAGGCTCCATCACAGTAACATGTAAGGACTGCGAAGAAGTGGTCAGCATAACTCCGATTGCGGCACTCGGACACAGCTATGTAGCCGTGGTAACACCTCCGACCTGTACGGCATCCGGATTCACAACACACACCTGCTCACGCTGCAACGACAGCTATACTGACAGCAATGTCCCGGCGCTCGGACATGTATACGTTCCTGCAAACATAGCGGCAACATGCGTAGCAGCGGGAAGAATAGCACTACAATGTACACGTTGCAACGATCTCATTGTCACCGAGACGCTCCCGGCACTCGGACACTCACCGGGCGCAGCGGCAACCTGTACAACTGCACAACGCTGTACAGTTTGTAATGCAGTACTCGCGGCAGCGCTCGGACACAAGCCCATCGTTGGCGAAGAGAGACTACCGACAGCCACCGAACCGGGATTAAGGGTCATGATCTGCGAAGTCTGCGGAATTGAGCTCAGTAGGGTAGTACTTCCTGCAACATGTCAACCCGGCGGCAACGCAAGCGTCAGCAACGCAAGGTTCTTAGGCGTTAGCAACATGAACAGGGTCACCACAGTGACATTCACGGCAACAGTGGTACTTCCGGGCGGCTCAAGCCAAGTCAGGATATACAGCTTCGATGTCCCGGCAAACAACAACAACATCGACGGCAGATACGTATTCCCGGCGGGCCACGAGCTTGCAGGTGCAGTGCTGACCTACGACATCAAGGGCAACGGCTCAAACATCAAAGCATTCAGCTTTGGTAATGGGGCGGTCTCACCCGGGCACAGACCTGTCGTAGGCGAAGAAACACTGCCGACGGCAACCGTAGACGGATTACGCGTCATGGTCTGCGCAAACTGCGGGATCGAGCTTGAGAGAATAGTACTTCCGGCAACAGGAACGGGTCAACAACCCGGAGTTGTAGGAAGCGTCAGCAATGTAAGATTCTTAGGCGTAAGCAACATGAGCAGGGTCACCACAGTGACATTCACGGCAACAGTGACCCCTGCAAACGGCTCAAGTGTAGTCAGGACATACAGCTTCGAAGTCGGCGCAAACAACAACAACGTCGACGGCACGTATGTATTCCCGGCGGGTCATGACCTGGCAGGCAGGACCCTGACCTACGACATCAAGGGCAACGGCTCAAACGTCAAGGCATTCAGCATCAGATAATAGTGAAAAAAACGAAAAGACGGAGGATATATACTCCGTCTTTTCGCTATTAAGACAGGGGTCTGTCCCCTGTCTTACCCCTGTCTTACGCCCTGTCTTACGGTGTAAACAACGTTACGCTATGCGTAAACGTGCATCCTTCTTCATCCCATATCGTTTCTGACAGTCCACCGTATTTTGCCGTAATCATACGGACGGAATACAAGCCATAGCCTGTCCGCCCGGCAGCCTTGGACGAGGCGAAGCGGCCGTCTGCTAAATGCGTCAGCCCGGCACCCGCGCTGTTTGTAACGCGAATGTGAATCGTGCTACCCATTCGGGATATGCCGGCTCGGATAAATCTATCGCCGGATTCCAAACGCCCACCGGCTTCCAGCGCGTTTTCCAAGAGATTGCACAACAATGCCGAAAAATCAGCGTCGGGTATAGGTATCTCGCCGCCAAGGCCGCAGCGTAAATCAAACCGGACGCCCTGACGTGACGCGAGATGTTCATAATGATTCGCAAGTACGTTGACTACCCGGTTTTTACTGTAATCATTTGTTGCGGCTGTATTAATATCCTGTTTGAATCCGGACAAGTATGTTTCAAGCTCCGTATATTTCTTTCTGGCAAGCAGCCCGTCCAAAACCGAAATATGATGGCGCAAATCATGGCGCAAAGCCCGCGTATCTTCCATTTTTTCATCCAAAACCAAATAATAGGATCGCTGCGTCTGTAATAGCTGTTCCATGTTCTGCGCCCGCTCACTTAGTACCGCGCTATTTTTATATTGTTGCGCGATTTCCGTGCCCACAGCTATACCGATACAGAGAATCAGCGCGAAACTCGCCCATTCGTGAAACCAGCCTGTTAAAATCGGTTCGTACATAGGCAAAACCCTGTCCATGATAAGGGCTGTATCAAATATAATGATCCCCGCAAGGATAGGCTTTGAATTTACTGCGCGTTTCAAAACGGCGCGGATAGAAATAACAGTGAAATATGCCGCCGTGACCCAGATGTAGCCGGTAATGAGCAGGGAGTAATTATACATGACAGTCACAAGGTTTATATTCCAGTTCAAGCTTGCCAGCATGATATGAATGGTGACAGACACGGCGCAGACAAGTCCGCCGAACACCGGGTATACAAGCGCAGCCCGTCCTTTGATTCCGCTGACCCCGTGAAGAAGAACGCCCGACGTGACAAGCATAGCGCAAAACGCGACACTTTCTAATGCGTAAAAAAGATAGTGGCCACTGTAAAATGTTTTTGTCACCGGGTATGCAGCATAGATAACAAAGAACAGGCACAGCAAGCCATAAACCAATGCGGGGCGCACACGGCGGCTAAATATGCCAATGAGGACGGACAGCAGCCCGATTGTCAGCGCAACGGCGCAAAGGAGCGCACGGAAAAGAAAACGCGCCGACAAATGCCGCGACATTGCTTCCGGCAGTCCAAGCGCGGGCGGGTGGATCATACCGCTGTAAAAATGGGAAAAATCCGAAACGGCAATCACAATTTCCGTTATGCCGTTAGCTTCAAAAACAATGGTGGTAATAAGTGTTTCGGGGCGGTAGCCCTCCGGGTCGGGGTCGCCTATCTGTATTACAAGCGTTCCGTCAACATATGCCCGGTATGCTGAAAATATCTCCGGCAATGCCAGCGTGTAGTATTGCGGAATATCCGGGAAGTTAAGCAAAAGCCGATAGGTCACGCTGCCATGCGGCGAACCGTCAGGGGTCAAGTTTTCAAAGCCCCCGTATTGCCCGATAAATACAACCGCGTCCGGGCGTGGAGGGTTTGCAGTGCTAAAATCTTGCGGCGAGAGCAGACGCCCGCCGTATACTTCCCAACCGTCCACAAGCATTAAAACCGGATCGTCGGCAAGGATTTGTTCGGAAATATTGACAGCGCCGGAGGAAACGTCAAGCCTCGGCGCATTATATTTGTTGTCATGTTGATACAGGAACAGGCAACCCAAGACCGAAACGGCACACACAGTAATGAACAGCAGCGGCAATGTTGCCCGTTCCGATTTCATAAAGACTTACTCCGGCGCAAACTGAAACGAATTACAAAATACCCGGTCATGCCAAGCGCTGCGGCTATGATTGAAATTATCATCAATCGCGGTGCGCCTTGCCACGGCTGCGGTGCGGTACTTGTAGGGATTATGGTATTTGCCGGGGTTTCAATCCTTGCGGTTTCCGGGTTTTGTGGTTGCATAACTCCAAGCGGGACGTAAGCAGGTTCTATTTCGATAATATCCTCTTGCAAGAAGTCTGCCGTTTCATTGATTGCGACGTATGCAAGTAAAATACTTTGGCTATGGCTGACGTTTCCGGGGCTGTCGTTTAAGCTGCTTTGGACCGATGACACCGCTGCGTATTGCGCACTATATACAAGCGTCTCCGGTTGATAACTGTCGGGCGGGTCGGGATTGTTATGGTCGTCGCCCGGATCATCCTCCGGCGGTGTATCGTCGCCGGGTTCTCTCGCCTCATTGCCGTATCCGGGGCGGTTTGTACCGGTTCGTGGGGGTCCAAGCAACCTGTAAACAGGCTTATCGCCTGTCAGGTCTACAAGCAGCCTGTCTGCGGATATGCCGCCGTCCCCGTATCGTATCTCAAACTCATAGACATAACCGTGCGTAAGTGCCGACGGCGGCGATACATCAATCAACAAAGACATCCAGTTGTCATTCATGTTAAATATGTGCTTGACCATATCACCGTGACCCTGATAATCGAAAACGTCGTAAACCTGCCGCATTTCGCCGCCGTCAGCCGCCATCCACAGCTCCGGCTGCTCTGCAATCTTGCTCCAGTCCGTTATGATGACGCCCGGCATTGGCTCTTTTATACCAAGCAAATGCAGCTTGCCGTCATCTGGTATTTGCCGTGGCTCTGGTTTGGGTTCAGGCTCGGGTTTTACCTCTCCCACGATTATAGTAAGCGACACCACCCGGTTACAGGAATCGGCAAAGGACGTACCAAACTCATCGGGGTCAAAGTCGGGAGCCATGCTCACATATCCGAAAATTTCAAACTCACCGGGCAATGAACTGTCAAAATCATCATACCACCATTCAATGACACAGGGTATACGCCAACCCGTGTCTGTCCAGCCGATTATTTCAAGTGGCAGCCCTGCGCCCGCTGGGTCGCCGTTTAACTCAAGATAAAACTGCGGTTCGGTGGTTTCTTGATGTTTCCATATGAACTCAAAGTATAGAATGAACTCCTCGTTAGGCAGCCAACCGCCGCCTAAACCACCGCCGCCAAACATGGGCGGTGAAACATCAAGTAGTCTTGTTTCCATTTCGTCGGGCTGGTTTATTTCTTCCGATGGTTCTGATTCCGGCGTTTCATCTGTTGGTGATTCTTTGAGCGCGTCGCCGTCCGGCTCACACCGCTCCGGATCATCCGTATCTGCAACAACAATAACCTTATCATCATCAACTAAAACCGCCTCCACAGCGTAAGCTGCGGGCGATAATATCAGCGATATTATAAGCAATGCGGTAATACGTTTTTTCACCCTTACACCCCCGCAAACAGCCGCTCGGTCAAAAACTCATTTAATGCGCCGACTATCTCTGTCCGCTTGTTCTTGCGAAAAGGGACGGCTTTCCCATTTTTCATAATCAAATCAGCTTCCTGTATATCCGCTACATAATTCATGTTCACAATAAAAGCGCGATGGCAATGCAGAAAAGGCGAACCGCAAACCTGTTTTGCCGCGTCCTCAAATTTCATGCGGGACTCAATCGTTTCCCCGCTGTCCATGTGATAGTAGACAGACCTCTCCATCCCCTCTACATATGAAATCCTGGCAAAAGGAATCTTCACAGCGTGGCGGTTCGATATGACTTCTATGTACCGGGCGTTTTTCAAAAACAGCTCACGGCACTGCGTAAACGCCACGTCAATCTTTTCAGCCGTGAGCGGTTTATCAACATAAGAAGCCGCACGGAGCGCATAACCGTCTTTATAATGCGCGTCGCTGCCGGTAATAAACACCAGCAGACAATTAGGGTCGCTCTCGCGGATTTTCGCCGCCGCGTCAACGCCGGAAATGCCGTCCATGTAAATATCCAAAAACAGCACGTCAAAGCGTCCGGGCGCGAAATCTCCAAGCAACGCCTCGCCGCTGTCAAACATATGTATATCGCCTGTAAAACTGTTCTGCTCAAAGTATGCAAGCAGATAACCGCGTATTTTTTCCGCTTCTGCCGCAATATCGTCACAAATTGCTATGTTCATGGATTTACCCCTTGCATTGCACGGCCTTACTCTGAGCTTGTCGATCCGCGCTTACTTGCGCAGCACATACACAGACAGTTTATCATAAAATCAGCAAAATTTCAACTCTAAGCTTCAGTCGTTCACAGGTTTATTTATTTGTCAAGAAGAAATTTTATTTTTTTCATGTCACGAAATTACCGTTCATGTAAAACCTATTGTAATCGCCAAAAAACGCCTGTTATTATGGTAATGGCGGACAAATCAAAAAGTTTAAGGAGGCATATTGACCATGCGAACAAAACCAACATACAAATTGCTTGCCCTGATCTTGGCGCTAAGCCTTGTGCTTGGAGCAGCGCCATTCACGGCGGCGGCGGGCGACACGCCAACGCTTGGCGAATCGGGGAATTACGCAACCATTGACATGAGCGATAACAGCCCGCCGGCAAGCGGCACAGGCTGGACATTCAACAGCGGAACCGGCGTATACACAATATTAAACGGCGCGGATGTAACCGTCATAAATAGCAACAGCGGCAGCCAGCGGCGTTTGGAGGTCGCAGTTGGCGCGACCTCCAAAGTTACCTTGGACGGCGCGACCATCACAGGGCTTGGCGACAGTCAGTCCCCGTTGCTGCTGAACAGCGGTGCAAACGTCACTCTCGTACCGAAAGGCGAAAACACCCTTATAGCCGGTAATGAAAGTGCGGGCATCCAGCTTATGGGTCAGAACTCGCCGGTAACTTTGACGATAGACGGCGACGGCAGACTGACCGCTCGGGGCGGGGCAAATTGGCCGGGGATCGGGGGCAACGGCGATAATCGCGTGATAAGGATCGAAAACGGCGATATCAACGCTACAGGCGGCGTCAACGGCGCAGGGATAGGCGGCAGTTGGGGTTTACACAGTGGCCAGGTAATTATTAGCGGCGGCACGGTCAACGCTACAGGCGGCAACGTCGGCGCCGGGATAGGCGGCGGCAGGGAAAACGGGCCGGGCGGTACAATTACCATCAGCGGCGGCACGGTCAACGCCACAAGCGTCAGCGGCGGCGCAGGCATCGGCAATGGCTCCGGTGGAAACGCGATCGCAATCAACATCGGCGGCGGCGTGGTCAACGCCACAGGCGGTTATGGAGGCGCAGGCATCGGCGGCGGCAGTTACGGCAATTGGGGAGGCGTCGGGCAAATCAGCATCAGCGGAGGCACGGTCAACGCCACAGGCGGCTCTTTCGGTGCCGGGATAGGCGGCGGCGATACCGGCCCTGGCGGCAATGTAGCCATAAGCGGCGGTAACATAACGGCTATAGCCGGCGGCTCGGGTAATGGAAGAGCTATCGGCAGGGGCAATGACGGCGCGGATGGAACGGTAACGCTAAACGGAACACTAAACTACTGGACAAACGCATCAACCGGCGCAGGCGGCGCGACGCATGGGAGCGGCACGTTCAACAATGCTGTGAACCCTCAGCTTAACGGCGCCGTCATAAATACATTCAGATACGTCAGGTTTGACAGCCGTTTACTTGTCACAAACGCCGCTGGAGCGGCAACCGTCGCCTTTCCGGATGCGGCGATCGACTTGCTAAATGTAAGCGGTCTGTTTACTGTGGACGCAAACGCCGGGGCGCGGACATACACAATCGAATCGGGCAGCACCGGGGCGGGCGGCATCAGTGGGGACGCGCTGACTGTGACAATGCCCGGGAGGTTCAACATTGGACTTGTGACGGCGGGAACTTCGACGCATACAGACGGCGCGAAGGTATTCGCCGCGCTGACGGTGGAATGGCCCGCCGACAGCGCAAACATAATCGACCTTTCTGACCCCAACCCGGCTGCAATGGGTGAAGGTTGGACTTTTTCAAACAACACCTACACCATCCATGGCGGCGCCGACGTGACCGTAACAGGCAACAACGTGGGCAGTCAGCGGCGATTGGCGGCCTCGTCTGGCGCGGCGACGGCAATTACGCTAAGGGGTGCGACCATTACAGGGCTTAACAGCAACCTATCCCCATTGTCGCTGAGCAGCGGCGCGAATGTCACGCTGACGCTGGAGGGCGCAAATATCCTTGCGGCAGGCGCCAACCGTGCGGGAATAGATGCCTCGTCCGGCACAACGCTCACCATAGGCGGCGCAGGCAGCCTAATTGTTACGGGCGGTTCGAGCAGCGCAGGCATTGGCGGCGACAACAGCGGTGCCAATAGAGGTTCCGGCGGCAATATCACCATAAACGGCGGCTTTATAATAGCAATAGCGAGCAGCTCAGGCAATGCGGCGGCCATCGGCCGGGGCAGCGGCGGCAACTCAAACGGCACGATAAGGCTTAACGGGACATTCGACTACCGGACGAACACGACGAACAGCGCGACCGGCGCGACACAAGGGAGCGGCACGTTCAACAGCGTCGCGAATCCCCAGTTGAACGGCGCTTCTATAGGCACATACAAATACATTATGCTCAACGACCGTATACCTGTCGTAAATATGCCGGGCGAGGGGGTCGTTACCTTCGCGGGCGCGCCGATAGACCTTTCGGCAATAGACAGTCTGTTTACCGTGGACGCAAACGCCGGGGCGCGGATATACACAATCGAACCGGGCGGCACAGGGACGGGCAGCATCAGCGGCAATATGTTGACTGTGACAAGTACCGGCGTTTTCCGCATCGGACTTGTGACGGCGAGCACCGAGACCCACTCGGTAGGCTTGAAGGTCGCATCCGATCTCTTTGTCCTTGACGAATCAAACCCCGCCGGCACAACTATCGACCTGTCCAACAGCAACCCGCCGACGACGGGAATTGGCTGGACTTTCGCAGATAACGTCTACACCATACGTCACAACGCCAACGTGGCCGTGACGGGCAGCAACGCAGGCAGTCAGCGGCGCGTGACGGTCGCAGCCAGCGCGTCGGCGGCGATTACGCTAAGGGGCGCCACTATCACAGGGCTTCAAAACAACCAATCCCCGCTACTTCTGAGTAGCGGCGCGAATGTCACGCTGACGCTGGAGGGTACAAATGCCCTCACAGCGGGCGGCAACTGCGCGGGGATACAAGCCCCGGCCGGCACAACGCTTTTCATAGGCGGCGCGGGCAGCCTGACCGCCACAGGCACTAATGGCGCCGGGATAGGCGGCGGCAGCAGTGGCGCAGGCGGCAATATCACTATCAATGACGGAAGGATCACGGCACTGGCAGGAGGTCACACGGGCAGCGGCGGACAAAGGCACGGCGCCGGGATCG
>Ga0123353_10004502_pt1 | contig 17951 bp, 12 predicted proteins | sample TergutLab28metaG_3_FD_92763 | JGI IMG/M metagenome (GOLD analysis project Ga0123353, IMG submission 92763) | Labiotermes labralis P3 segment gut microbial communities from Petit-Saut dam, French Guiana - Lab288 P3 | ecosystem: Host-associated > Arthropoda: Insects > Digestive system > Gut ... | reverse complement strand
TGGCTCGAGCACTTCCATATGCTCGCCGTACTGCAATGACCAGTAAAGCATTGCCTGCTCGTTCACGTTGACGATTACATCTAATTCTTCTTCGCTCTCATTTGAGAATTTTACATCTTGTTGTTGCGTGCTCCCGAACCAGTCCAGGATATCCCGGATGATATACTTCTTCGCGCGGAATTTCACTCTTACACTTTCGCCGGGGAACATATAGATGTTTTCTGCCATGAACTTGGGAAGGTTCAAACCGTTTTCAATTTCTGGGATGTCTTTCTTGGGCGTACTTGGTTTGTCTAACAATTTGATATTCTTTATTCGGTCAATGCGGTAATTTGCAATATTTTTATACGGCTCCACATTACATATAAGATAGTAACGCCCGTTTGTGGCTGCCATCTGGTAGGGGCTGGATTCAAATATTTTCGCATTCCCGTCTTTATCTTTATTAATCAGCGGTTTTTTGTCTGATCCGTAGTTGGTGACATAGTTGAACTGAATACGTCTTTTTTTTGAGATTGCTTCATCCAGAACCTCGATAGTATAGAACAGTTCTTTATTCTCGGGCAGTTTTTCCGGCATAGTTTTTATGTGTTTCACCTTCGTCTGAAAATATATGCTGGCTAGCCCTTCCAGTTTTTCCACCAGCTCCTTGCATTGATTGTATGGAATGTGCTTTGAAAAAAGCAGGCTGTCAATTAAAAGGCGCAGTTCCGCTTCGGTAAAATCTCTGTTCAGATACCAATTGTTGGACATAGAAACGTCTTCCCCTTTTTTGTTCTTACGTGGGATTTCTGTGTATTCGATATCAAAACCGAAGTCGATCAGGTCATCCAGATTCCGCCTGATTGCCTTTCGTTCGACTTTCTGCATATACTCTTTTTCCAGCTTTTCTATTATTTCTTTTTGGGACAATCTGTGGTTTTCATCGGTATACTTTTTTAGAATGTCCAGGATATTGAGAATCAATACCTTCTTTGACGGTTCACTATACATGGCTTCATCACCTCCGGTATTATAGTACATTGTTCTGCCTCCCTTTGCAATAATGGGTGAGATGAAAATGACGCATGACGATTTTCTCCTATATCGGTTTTTTTATTATAAAACTTCACCTTACAGAATTATCTCATAATGCATGGGATAAAAAGAGGCGATTGATTTGTACTTTTATCTTTACTTAAATAAAGAAATCTTACCGGACAGGAGATCTTCGAAAGAAGTGCTTCTGCCGCCGATAATGAGAGATCGGGCTTATAACTAATAGTCGCTTATTTATACTCCCTGCAAGTATTCTATAGCTTTAATAATTTTCGGAGTATCTATGTCGAGTTGTAAGAAATGCTTATCACCACTAAGAATAACATCAACTTTTGATTTTATTGCAGAACTGAGTATTGGCGAATCCTTTGGATCATCTATTAATTCAATTTGTTCTATCGAGGTTTTAACCTTTTCTTATTTCCGTAACGTATCTCATTCACCATCTCCTGAACGTCATCATCGTTTTTAACACCAAAATCCTCGGCAGCTCCCGAAAATGATTTCTGAGCTTTTATCAGAGCTGTCTTCGCCGCATTATCTATTACTACTTCACCGTTTTCTTTCTGGATAAACAAAAGCTTATCTCCTTCTTTCAATTTCAGTAACCGTCTGATTTCTATTGGGACTGTAATTTGTCCGTTTGCGGATATACGTGCTAAATTCATAAATACTCACTCCAATCTCAATTATTCTTGATTTCTAAAGATATTTTACAGCAAGTTTGAGTATTTGTAAAAGCCAATAATATATATTTATGTATTACCATATTTTCCCACTAAAATCAAGGATTTGGATTACACTGTATTACAAAAAAATGCTTATCAAAAAGGAACCGCAGCACTGGCATCGACAGTTATGCATTTATTCGCAATAAGATCATTAGTGTCTACGACCAATCCCTTCTCGGTAATCCAATTCCCTATGAATTCAAACTCCTGTTTCTGAAGAAATTCATTATATGGGCCTTTGGCTTGAACGATAGTATTTTTATTTAATTCAATACAACCTACAGGCATGTTTTTATCAAGGTTTCGCAGGATGAAAATATTTGACTTTTTATCAATAACTTTATCAGCATAGCTGCCAACACATATATTCATTTTTTGACCTGTATCTATCAACTCATTCGAATCTATTGCCAATGATAGTGAAAATTCCTCATTTGACATTTCAAATGATAATTCCCTGGGTGTGTAATCAATTTTTCTGTTTTGAGTTTTTTCTTTAGATAATGATGTAGTTAATGAGGTGTGCAATTCTTCAATACTGTAATTTTTAGTAAAATCAAAATCACACTGACTGAGCTCCTCATAGCATCTCATAATATCGGACAGAACGTAGTAAATATTGTTATTTTTATCATGTTTGGCAAAATGTAATAGTTTCGAAGCGATAATTTGTTCATCCTTATTTTTGACCATCGTCTTAAATATTTTCGCAGAAAAATCAATGGTCACACACATGCCATAGACAACCTCATTAATAGTTTCTTTGCAGTAAGCAGAGTACAATGAACGAATCAAATCAACATTTCGAAAAGTGCTTGAAATCGAAATAAGCAGAGGAATCCCCGCCGGATCGATATAAGCAATTCTTCTTAAACTTTTCACATCGGGAACCTTGCTTTGAGTCAGAATTGTTTGTATTGGTTCTTTGCATGTATTTTTAACAAGAACCTCTTTATGAATCATGCTGAAACCATAGTGTTCATGCCTGCTGCTATTAATAATTCTGTTATATAACACTGGGTCAACATAGGGATTTCTTACATAAAAGATTAAATTATCAAGCGACATTTGTTGATTATATGACTCAAACTCCGGGACTTTTTTGCCATGAACTTTCTTCATTTCTTTATTTATATATACGCCTAAATGATTTAAAACATCCGCAGGCAAATCAAAATCTGCCCCCAGATAACTGATATTATATATAGATTTTTTTTTATCGGACTTATGCTTGTTTCTAAGCTTTTCACAATTAAACTTATATGCATAGCCTGTTATTATATTTATTGAAATACGTTGGCAAAAAGTTGTCTTCTTAAAAACGGTGCTTCCATTCCATAAATTGAAATATGAACGAAAGACAATGACCTTTATTGTAGAATCTTCTGTATATATCCTTATCAAATTTAAATATGAAAAACTAAATAATACATGCATATCGTTGCTATTATCATTGAAATTTATATCATCCCATTTAATTGAATCTATACAGTATTTGTCGATTTCCATTATCTCCCATTTTGATATCGACTGCCCGCAGTTAGGGCATTTTTCACAATAAGTTGTTTTGATCAGATCAATACCGCTGTCCGAAAAACGCATGGGTTTATTGGAGCAATTATGCCATAACAAAACGTTGCGGCTTTTTGCATCTTCATAATAAAACGCGACACCTGATCGAAATTCTTTTTGCACTAAAATCCCACCACTTTCCTCTCAATTATCTGCGTCTCCACCGGCGCTTCGAAGTCCTCCGGTAACAGTGTCGCAATATCAGTTTGAGAGATTTTTTCGGCATCCATGGAAACCATTCTGGTAGCATGATTCATTATTGCCATTTCAATCATATTTCTTGCAAATCTTCCATTGCCGAAATCTTGCGATTGCATGGCGTCTTCATAGATCGAACGGAGTTTATCAAGTACGCCGGTTCCCATCATCATTTTTTTCTTTTCTCCCATAAGCTCGGTTATCTGGCATAGCTCATCTGCGTTATAATCTTCGAAAGGAACATGAAATGCTATTCTTGAGTTCAACCCGGGATTCTTGTTCAGAAATTTTTTCATCTTGTCCGGGTAGCCTGCAAATATTACGATTATATCTTCACGGTGGTTTTCCATCTCCTGTACTATCGTATTGATTGCTTCATCTCCGTATGATCCGTCTCTGTCATCGACAAGAGAATATGCCTCGTCTATAAACAGAACACTACCCTCTGCAGCTTCAAATTTTTCTTTTACGATTTTAGCCGTCCAGCCGACATATTTGCCCACCAGATCAGAACGTCCTACTTCGAATAGATTTCCGACTGACAATAAATCATTATCTTTCATGATTTGGGCAAATATTCTTGCGATAGATGTCTTTGCAGTGCCGGGATTCCCTGAAAAGACCATATGCATCGCCGGACGCTCCACATCCATACCTTGCCCACGGAATAACATTTGAGCTTTATGAAAATCCAGTATTTTGTGAATGAGCTTTTTGGCCTCAACCAGCCCTATCATTTTTTCCAGTTCATCATACGCACTACCTCTGGGTTTTTTTGCTATTACCTGCTTATTTGCGTTTTCAAATTCCGCATACTGTTTATATACATGAGTTTTTAACCGTTTTTCATACCATTCATCGAAGATCTGATGAATATCGGAAACCAAAAATCCTTTCCCTTCATCGACTAAAGGCCTGTATAGAGATTTATCCGCTCTTTCCCCGTGTTTTTTTGCAAGAGTACTTAAATACATCTTTGCTCTTTCACCAAATACAGTTTCTTCTCCTAAAGGAATCATCGTTGTTGTCCCTAAATATTGGTAAAAGACATTCTTGATTTTTTCACTTGTGCGAGGCAGGCAAAATATCGTCAATACTTTGCTTCTGTATTTTTTCATTACTTCGCATAATTTGATTATCACTTCAGTATCTACATATGCATTCTCGTGCTCTTCAACTTCGTCGGATTTATATGAGATCACTATGGTACCGCCGATGGAAGTTTCGTAAAGTGTATCCAAACCCTTTTCGTTCATTCCGGAACTATCTGAATAACTTAAATGACAAAAACGCCGGCTTTGAATCCTCCCGTTGTTGTATAACGCCGTCAGCAACAGCTCGATTATCTGATCACGTATACCTTCATTATCGGCTTGTAATAAATAATGAATTGGATGACCGGTGCTTCTTTTCGCAGGGATCTCATAGATCCGGTCTATTTCGGGAATAAGGGATTCTTCGCATAATATATCCTTTGATTTTGATTCTATATCTTCTCTTGTAAATAAATCAGAAAGAACTGTTTCCGTATAACGAAGAGAGAAGAACCTTCCCCCTAATTTGCATATATTGTAAATACTCAGTTTCTCGACAATTTCGGATGCATCATAGATATATCTGTTTCGCTCACCCGCTTGAAGCATGTTCACATATGTTTCTATTGTTGTTTCATGAAAAATTATTTTCTTATGCTCTAAGCCAACAAAGGATGTAAATTCTTTTATCTTTTTTTGTGTCAATCCCCCGTCTTTTACTGATGCACATATTTCTGCTTTCTTGCTGAGAAAATTTATAAACGATATGGAAATCTGTATTTGTTTATCATTTTCTTCAAAAAATTCGATGATTTTGCCCTGATAATCCGTTGCCTGTTTTCTTTGATCCTTGTTATCAACATTCTCTTTCAGACCCTTGATCCCTTCAATATAAATTTTGTAAAATTGCATTTCTATATACCTCCATTGTTTATTTTCATGTATAAAAATAACATATGCGATGGGATATATTTCGTACATCAAGATAAAATTCCGCCGCCTTGAAAATTATCTCAAAGCGGCGGAATGATTCGGTCAGTTTTTTATTTCTGTTTTATTTAGCTGAGTTATCCAGCTTATTTTTCAGTTTTGTGCATAATTTTAGTTCTTCCGGCAATAATCATGGCAGCCAATGATATACAGCATAGCAATGCCCATAAAGCCATGTTATTCCGGTCACCGGTCTGTGCTTCAGTTCCTGTCTTTTCCCATTCAGCGACATAAGTGGTGTTTTCTGTAACTGTTGCTTTGATTTTAGTTGACCAACCTGCAAACTTATAACCTGCTTTTCCTGTAGGCTTAGGCGCCGTGGGAGTCTCAGCACCTGCAGGGAGATTATTCGTCACCTGCGGTTTAAATGTTCCGTGTGACCCGGGCTCATACGCCACCGTGTAGGTGGTGGTTTGATGTGTTATTCTATCCTCTTTCTGTTGATCGGTTTGCGATGGTGTTTTTTCCTCATTCTGTTGATCGGTTTGCGGTGGTATTTCTTCCACTGTCTCCGTCTCTGTCCAATAAGCATACAGATTCAGAGTCCGTGTTGTAATATCTACTCCATTCTTATCGATCAGTGCTGTTCCTGTGTCCGCATCTCCGAATATCCATTCGGTACCATTACCATCAGGTTCTGTGTACCAGCCATCGAAAATATATCCTTCATAGGTCGGATCCGGATCAGGTGCTGAAGCAATAGTTGAATAATATGTTCCTTTGGTAAGCATTGCTGCTTCAGTACCTGTGGCATTCTGATCTGTATATTCTGTTTGACCTTCATAGATATATGTGACCGCAATAGCTAAAGGCGGATCGAATTTTTTCACCCATACATTGCTGACTCCATCGTTATATTCAAAATAACCATCTTTGCTGGATACCGGTTCATAATCTGCCTGCATTTTATTTATATTGCCACCGAGTTGTATATATATCTGTCCTCCTGTATACGCTCGGACATAACCGTCAATAGTGATCTGTGCGCCGGTATTTGCATATACCCCAATACCACCGCCGTATACGTTACCTTTGACGTAAACGGTTGCTTTGTCCAAGGCAAATATTCCGGTTCCGCCGCCATTTGAGTAGCCGTAGATCGTAACTTTTGTACCTTCGCCGGTTACATACATACCGCCGCCGCCTTCTACGTTTCCGTATACCGTGATAATGCCTCCTGCGGATGCTCCTATGCCGTAGAATCCCCCAAATGTTACGTTGCCATAAACTGTGATTTCTGAACCGGCACCGGTAGTATACGCACCACGGCAATCAGTACCTGAAGAAGATGTGGTAGCGTTGGTTACCTCTGCTTTACCTCCATTGTGGGCATATACGCCGTGTCTGCCTCCGCTACCGCCTCCTTTGACGTTGAACTTGCCGCCCCCATCACGACCGGTCAACTTCACTTCACCTCCGGCGCCTACTTCCAGCCCGTGTCCTGAACCGTTAGTTACATTCAGGATTTTACCGTTTACATCAATAGTGATACTCTTGCCGGTGATTAACATACCGGAATTGTAATCGATATTTTCTAACAATCGAATCGTTTGCCCGTTTTCGACTGATGATAGGGCATCGGCAAAATCGTCATATGCCCCTACAATAGATGTTCCATCTGTATCGATGATCTGACAGATGCCTTCCGCAGCCAGAGCACTCATAGTGTCCTGAACATCTTCTGCTTGAGATTGTTTTTCTGTATTAAAGTCGTTTGCTGCAAAAGCTGTCGCAGGCAGCACACTAAAAAGCATGCAAATCATAAGCAGTGGTGCAATTTTTTTTACTAATTTTAACTTCATTAAATTACTCACCATCCTTTCAAATTAATTCGAGGTTTCATAATGCCAACCTCTTTCAAAAATTAATAATTTGTGTTGCTCCTTTTATGAGCAACTTTTCGCATTACTTCTAGTTTCGTTGATTGTAATGTATTGAGTTGCTTTAATGTCAATAGATAATTGTTAAAATATCGATATTTTAAGCATATTAAATCATATATCGATTTTATCGCCATATAATACGCATTCGATATCATTTTCAGGAACATTAATTTACTATATGTCGAATTAGGATTGCTCTAGAAAGCAATAATAAAAGAAATAAGCCGCCAAAGATTTCAGCTACTTGAAGGTTGCGCTATTATAAAGTGATTTTTATCGAGATGGCGATCTACAGAATTCCGATTGCTGCGAGATAGTCGTCGATGCAATCTGTTATCCTTGAACGAATCAAGGATTCTACATCAGGGGGGAGATTACCTGAATGAACAAGAGCAGCCTGAACAGGCATATATTGAGACAATACCGAGTATGGTATCTTAATTTTATTCAAATTGAAAATCAATCGATCCATGGATAGAACAACCTGCTCTTTGGTCATATAATATCTGCACCGGTCGGATACTCCAAATCCGCGCATGAGTTTCAGATGCTCTTTGTCACCATGGTAGTAATTCTTCCAGTTTGAGGGCTCCTTCAGCATTTCATCATCCAGGACATCGGAGAAATTACTAAGTTGTTCATCTCTTTCGCCAAGTAATTCTTTTTCAATCATTTCAAGGGCAAACAATGCTTCACGTTGGAAAAAAGTAAGTGCCGGACCCACTTTCAGAATTTTTACTCCGTCATCCACCATTTGTTTCAGTTTCTCCGCAGGTTGATAGTCCGTGGAATGACCTTCAAAAATTATATCCGGATAGTCCTTCAGGGTATCGCAAAGGTTCTTGGCCTTCTCCCTGTCGTAGTATGTAACCTCTGTCTCTCCGAATTCAACACCGGGTTGTACTACAAAGGCAATGACATCCTGCCATATTTGCTCCAGTCCGTTTTGCAGAAAAATCTCTGAAAAACATTCATATGTCTGTTTGAATGTTTGGGGAGAAGTTACGCTGAGAGTCTCGGTATCCGTAAGGCCTCCGGGCACCGGGACTTCACTTCCAGAACAAAAACATAGTCACTCCCTCTTTGCTTTGTTTTTGCTGCCGCTTCGGCAAGTTTGCATGCCCTTTTTACAATTGTTTCATTTGTTAGGATCCGGTCTGCTGCATCATTACCGAGACGCATACTGGTATCGATATGTATTTTGGTAAAGCCGGCTTTCATAAATTCTTCAATGAGTTCCCGGGCTTTTTCCATTGCAGAGCTTTCGTCTTCATTTCTCCAGGGATAAGGTCCCAGATGATCTCCCCCCAATACGATCTGCTCACGCTTAAGACCTGTTTTATCTGCGATATCAAATACATTTCCCGCAAAATCGGCAGGTTTCATTCCTGTATACCCGCCGAATTGATTGACTTGATTGGCGGTTGCTTCTATTAGTGCGATCGAGTCTGTGTCTTTTGCTCTTTGAAGCATTGCTTCGATAACAAAATCACTGGCACTGCACACGGAACACACGCCCTTCTGCGCGTATCCCGTGGCATTTCCTTTAATTATTTCTTTTATCAGATGCATATTTTATTCTCAGTTATTAATACTACTATTAATACTACAACCACTTATTTAGTCGATCGGCAACCAGTAATTTCCGGAAGCGGTCAGCATGCAGAACATCTTTATGTAATCACCGTAGGTGTCACCCTCGTATGATGTCAGGATATCGGAATTCCAGTTGGTATTTATCCATTCCTGACCACTGCCGATCACTGAACTGTCTTCATCGGGGTCATCGACACTGACAGCTGTCACAAGGAATTCAGGTGCAAAACAATCCGGGTCATCCCAGTCAAAGAGTTCTCCGTTCATTAGAAGGGGGCCGAGGATCTCAAGGTCGCCCTCTGTAAAGTATTTTGCAAATCTGTCAAGAGGCTCGATGCAATAGTCATACAAAGTTCTGTCTCCGATATCTGTATTACCGAATGTCAGATAATCGGTACCGAGTCTCCATGGGATACGGCATGAATTATAGAAGTAGTTTCCGTCACCGTCTTCATCTTCAAGAACTTCTCCTTCCGGAACCTCCCAGACACCATCTCCTCTGATTACGAAGTCAGGTAAAAATCCATCCATATTGCCAATGGCTTCCTCTGCATCACGGATATCCTTTATTACTCCATAAGTCGCGTCTACTACACTTTGCCAGTCATGATCAGGGTCAACTTCCGCATACACTTTGAGATGGTCAAGAATGAAATCCGAAGGACGTGTGGCATCTCCCAGCTCTTCACCTTCTTTAGCTTTTGCCCAGTCGCCGAGAAGCAATGTGTGGTACTCGCTGTGGACACAATAATCCCAAAGGTCTTCAAGCATGTCGAGAGCTATCTGTTTATAATCGTAGGTGCCGTCGCTACCCCACTGTTTATCTGCAAGCAGCAGTGAGTAGATGATATCCATATCCCCGTCAGTTGCACTGTCGCCGTCTTCAAGCTGCGAGAACGGTGCTGTTTTTACACCGTCGACTTCATTAAATCCGTCTGTATTATCACCGTCTTTCGGATATCCTACAAGTTCCCAGCCGAAAAGCCTGTTGCCGGTGATACTCGGATAAGCCTGAACTGTCCGGAGCATGGCATCGTAGTATTCGTGCAAGCTCGTGCAGCCGTATATCCATTCATCTTCACCAAGATCCAGCTGATCTTCACTCCCCGCCATATACGCCATCATCATCATTCCGTAGCCCTGGGATTCTGAGACATTTATATGAGATACATCTACATAACCTTCTTCTACTTCCCACTCCTGTGAATGACGTATAACTAACTGAAATTCATCTTTCGTATCTGGAGCGTTGGTATCCGCGATCATATCATTTAGTAATATCTCCCTGAAAAATGTCACCACCTTGTCGTCACACTCATCCTGTGTCAGATCAGAAGGTTCAAACCTGTCCGTGACATAGTCAACATGCTGTGGAAAAGGTAGTTTTGCATATTCATTGGCTGCAGTTCCGTTGTCATTGGAACATCCGCAAGCGAAGCACATGGTAATCGCCAGTACTATTGCCAATATGATAGTTAACTTCTGTTTCATCATATCCTCCTTAGACTGTTGTCTTAAATAAAATTATATAATCAACAATTCCATTATATTCCTATATCATGAAAATACAACAGATATGAGTTCCGTAAAATTTACTTACTTCCGGTTATGGATATGCCCTTGATAAACTGCTTCTGGAAAACAAGCAGTACGACCGTTACCGGTAACATGATAAGTGATGCGGCGGACATAACCGATCCGATATCGTGAATATGGGCATTTGAGAAAAATGTAAGAGCAAGGGGCAATGTCATCCTGTCGACCTGGCTGATCATTATCAGAGGTTTCAGGTATTCATTCCAGACTTCCAGGAATGTGAATATGCCAAGCGCCCCTATACAAGGCTTGAGCAGAGGCAATATGACAGACCAGTAGATCCTAAACGGTCCCGCACCATCAATCAGTGCTGCTTCACACAGACTGTCAGGTATATCCGCGCAGAACTGTCTGCACAGAAATAGCCCGAAGGCAGTAACGATCTCGGGTACTATCAGAGCCCAGAGGGTATCATAGAGCGATAACTGATTTATTATCAGGAAGACCGGTATCATCGTTATCTGATATGGCACCATCATGGTAGCCAGGATAAACCAGAATAAAATATTTTTCCCCTTGAATTTGAACTTCGCAAAAACATATCCTGCAAGTGTGCTGGTAAACAGAACAAACGTGGTGACTGTGATCGTTACGATTGTACTGTTTATGACCCATTTGAAGAAAGGCGAATTGGTAATAACATTTTTGTAGCCTGCAATAGTCCATTCAATCGGAAGTATCTTGCCGGGATTTTGAAAAATCTCTTTTGTTCCCTTGAATGATGTCATCAGCATCCAGATATACGGTGTGATTATTATTACAGCAACGGTAAATAGCACTATCACTGCAACGATCTGTGATGTAGGGACTTTTTTCCGTTTTCTCAGGCTCAGCTCCGGAGCCTTCATAGTTGCGGTACTCATATCAATACCCCCAATCCACTTTGTTAAGACGCTGCTGGATAACGGTGAAAATCATTATCAGCAGAAATAGTGCCAGTGCTATGGCTGATGCATAACCCATGTCTTTTGATACAAATGCTGTCTTGTAAATATAGTAAGTCAGTACATTTCCGCTTTGATTGGGGCCGCCTCTGAATGCAAGTGCCTGGAACTGAGCGAACATCTGGAAATGTGAGATGAACGTCATTGCGATAACAAAACTCAGTGTCCTGCCCAAAAGCGGTAAGGTTATATTGAAGAATTTTTTCACCCGACCTGCACGATCTATATCCGCTGCCTCGTAGAATTCTTTGGGGATACCGTCCATACCTGCCGAAAGGATTATAATGTTATATCCTATATCCGCCCACAGTGTAAATATGATAACAGCGGGCATGATAAAAGTGGGTGAGCCCAGCCAGTTAATTCCCGGAATATGTAACACGTTTTCCAGAAAAACGTTGATGAGTCCGTAATTTGTCGAATACAACCCACGCCAGACTGTTGCGGATGCTATCAGCGGTGCCACACATGGCATAAAGAAGATAACACGGAAAGCGGATCTCAGCTTTGACCATCTGAGAGAGCAGATCAGTTGAGCAAGGACAAGGCAGATGCATATGTTGACCGTACCTGTTACAAAGACGAATACCAAAGTATTCTTAAGTGATTTCATAAAAATCGGGTCATGAAACAGTTTGATGAAATTATCAAGCCCGATAAAAGGATTTTCAGCCCGCAGAGGATTATAGTCATACATTGACATGACCAAACCTGCCAGGATCGGCACGATCATAAACACCAGAAACAGAATTATTATCGGTGTAAGCACAGCCAGAACAAATCGATTATTCTTCAGGGTAAACCCTCCAAGTCACTACTGCCGACCCAGCCTGACAGTTCATTCAGGCTGAGCCGGTTTTTTGTATTTAGCCGTTGTTCAGTGTATCGTCTAAAGATTTAACTGCATCTTCAACCGAACCGCCGTTTTCACAGAGGTCAACGAACATATTGCTGACAGCTTCCTTAAGTATATCGGTATTGAAATAACCGATGAATTTTCCACCGTCAAGTATGTCGATGAGTGGCTCAAGATAAGGCATCTCTTCAATAAGTGAAGGATCGTGTGCCAGTGATTTGTAGGGGGGTATCAAACCGCAGGCCTTGTTATATTCAAGCAATCTATCCTTTTCACTCCAGAATTCCACGAATTTCCATGCGGCATCCTGATTATCTGAATTTGCATTTACTGCAAGTCCCCAACCGGTCTCTGCCGCGAATAATTTATCTTCTCCGTAGAACGGCATTGAAACATATTCATAGTCTTCACCATAGGTCAGGTCATACTCTTCCCAACCTTCCGGTACGACCCACGGGCCACGGGGTACCATCAGGGAATCGCCAAGATAGAATTTCTGATAGGGTTCCATTTCTTCACCGCCGGTAATTCCTTCAGTGTTGGTGATCTGATCAACAACCACATAGTCGACCATTTCCTGCATGGTTTTTATACCGATAGGAGTACTAAAGTTAAACTGATCATCATCCGTCATATATTCACCACCGGATGAAAGGATCATCGACAGCCATATATATGTTGTTGCATCCCAGGCCGGGAAATCAAACCCGCGAAACTTGAATAAATTACCCTCACGAACAGTGTGTTCTTTAGCGATACTGATCATATCATCCCATGTTGTCGGGTAATCGATACCGAACTCCTTGAACTTGGGCACAGAAACCAGCATCCCACCGTATTCATTGTTGAATTCAAGAGGAATTCCATAATACTGGCCATCATATTCAAATCCGCCGAGGACGGGATCATAACTGTCTTCTATTATTCCATCAATAAAATCCTCGGGCACAGGTGAGAAAACTCCTGTACTTGCATAGTCTACTGCCCAGCCACCCCAGAGAGAATAAATGTCAGCGCCACCACTCTTTTCCATAAGTGATGTCTGAGTTTTTTGCTCAAAGTCATCATAGGGGAAAGCTTCTTTTTGTATTACAATGTCCGGATTATCTGCCATGAACTCATCAATTATTTTGTCCTGTTCGGCATTCCACACATTGTCGATGTGACACCAGAATGTCAAAGTTGTCTTCCCGGCTGTGTCATTGTCACCGGATCCTCCGCAGCCTGCCATCAGTGACATTGCAAATACTATCACTAACACAAATACCAGTACTCTTTTCATTCTCATAAGTCCCTCCTTTAAAAATATTTAACACATGATTTCTAACGAATTAAAATAACTCAGGAATTCACTGTTTTTATCCAGCATTTCCTGAACCATTTGCCTGGTTTCATCCATTGACAATACAGCTGATGTCAACGGGTCGAAAAGTACAGCCTGAAAGACCTTCCACGCATCACCGGTGATCGCGGCATCGATAACAAGCTCCTCACAACGTGAAGATACCCCTACTAATATTGCCAGATTGTCGGGTATATTTCCCACACTGAAGGGATGTATCCCATCTTCTCCCGCAAGTGCAGGAACTTCCACACATGCACCTTCTGGTAGATTATCTATCAGCCCGAAGTTTCTGATATTGCAGTTGAATTCAAATTCCGTATTATCACCGAACACAGCGTTGAATATATTGGAGGCGTATTCATTGCCTCTTGATAAGTCTTCCTCTTCCTCCAAAGTCGACTCGAATTCCTCTTTCCACGTGGTTTCACGTTCCAGATATTCATCGAGGATGTACCTGTGAACACCCGGATTCCATCCCGTGCCATGTGTACAGTATTTTTCTATTAGACCCGGACGTTTACGGAACCAGGGATTGTATTCGGAATTATGCCCTGAAGACTCGGATGGATAGTAGCCGAGGTTTAAAAACATTTCACTTCTCACAGGTTCCTCATTATATACTTTTGGATCCTCAAGAACTCTTCTGCGTAATTCAGGTAGCGCATCCACACCCTTGTTTTCAAATTTCAAGAAAAAAGCCTGATGGTTGATCCCTGCACATGTATATTTGATGTCCTTCATATCTGCATCAAGGAATCCGGCTAGAAGTTCCGCCGTTCCCTGTACGCTGTGGCAAAGCCCCGTAACACTGACTTTCGTCTGTCTCTGCAGATATCCGCAAAGCATTGCCATCGGATTGGTATAATTCAGAACTATTGCATCTGGGCAAACTTTCTCGATATCTCTGATGATGCTGAGCATCACAGGTGCAGTTCTGAGAAAACGGAATATCCCCGAAGGGCCTCTCGTGTCTCCCACACAGATATCAACACCATATTTTGCAGGTATTTCTATGTCATGCCGCCAGACATTGACACCACCCTGAAGGATTGTGATGAGAACTCCGTCCGCTCCGGATAAAGCCTGCACACGATCTTCCGTGGCGCTTACCTTCGCCGGATACTTTCCTGCTGTAATTATTTTTTCAACTGCTGCTTTTGCGTATTTAAGACGTTCGGGATCAATGTCCATAAGTGCAATCTCACAATCTGAAAGAGCAGGGAAAGTCAATATATCACGGACTAGTTCCCTGGTAAAATCAAGCGATCCTGCACCTATAAAAGCAATCTTTCTTGCCATAGCCATCCCCGTTTATTACACTTATTACAGACAATAATAGCACAAAAGGTGTCTTTTTACATCTTATATGGTTATTTACTCCGGACTAATTATTGAAAAATAAAAAGCTTTTACTGAATACCTGTATTATAGCACACAAAAAACGGCGAATTAACTGATTTTAGCGTTTGATATACTTAGTGTTCTTCCCGGCTCCGACTTTTTCTACTATCTCGTTTTTTACCATAACGCCAAGGACAGCTTCAATGGTCGTAGGGCTTATGTCGGGAAGAATATAACAGATTTCCTGTTTTGATATCGGCAAAAGACTGTTAAGAACTGTTGCTTGTACTCGTTCCTTTTTATTTACTTTTTTTTCATTTACAACAGCAAACCGCTTGTCAAGCTCTTTATAGCAATAAAGAAGAGTTGTTATAAAATTTTCAATAAACGGAAAATAGCTGTTATTGTCACTATGCCAACCCTCAGACGACAGACGCAGTGATTCATAGTAATTAAATTTTTCTTTGTTTATCTGTTCTTCGAATGAAATATATTTACCTGAATCAAAGCCGTTTTTATAAAGCAACAGTAATGATAGTAAGCGGGACATACGTCCGTTTCCGTCTGCGAAAGGATGAATGCATAAAAAGTCAAGTATAAAGCAGGGGATGAGCAGTAACTGATTAACGTTATACGAGCTTCTCGCATCTATATAGGTAAGAACCAACTGTTCCATTGTAGCAGGAGTTTCACTGGCAGGAGTAGGTGAAAAGCGTACACGGCTTGCACCGGAAACATCAACTTCCATTATTACATTATCGTTTTGTTTGTAGATTCCACCGTCTGAAGGGGCGTATGACAGCATTATCTTATGAAGTTCAAGGATATCGTTTTCGCGGATATCAAGAGTGTCATGACCCTCATGGATAAGATTGAGAGCATCACGATATCCGGCAATTTCCGCCTCGTTGTGATTGAGTGGTGCACTGTTTTGATTCACAATCGACACTATACGATCTTCGCTTGTAATAATACCTTCAATAGCATTTGATCCTTTGACTGATTGTACCTTTGCGATACGTTCAAGATGAGTGAATACATCCGGGTAATCATACTTTCTCTGATTTTCACGTTCACGCAACTTTGCAATGGTTTCTACAAAATTGATGATCCCTGCAGGGAGCATCCCTCTTTCCGCAAACGAATAATCAAAATGCTTCATAATATTTTCTCCTTTAGTAATTCTGCATATAAAATAGCATATTATATGCAGAATATCAAGGTGTTGGGTAGTTATTATGCACAATATATTGTTAATAATATGCAGAAAAGGGTTGTTTCTGCATGTTTTCTGCATAAAGATTTGCACTTGTTAACAATCTAAAAACATATGATATAATAGACTGGTATTGTGAGGGGCATAATCGGATGAGGGGGATAACCGGATGAGGAACATGATCGAATAAGGGGGATAAGCGGATAATGAAAAGAATGATCAATAAAACATTGATAAAACTGCTGACGGCGGTAACGGTACTCGCCCTGTTTATTGCAGTACCGATCATGTTAAATGAGTCAGACGCAAACATTCAGGTAGAACAGATCGACAGCATGGCGGCAACTCAAGATTCTGCAAGTAATATCGGGCCACGGGCCAACACCGGCAGTGATCCGGCAAATGGTATTTATGTATCTACTACCGGCAATGATTCTACGGCTACCGGTTCTATCAACAAACCTTATAAAACCATTAAAGCTGCATTAGAGGCAGCATCAAAAGGCAGCACTATTATTTTGCGCGGCGGGACTTATCGCGAGGGAGAAAATGTTCGTATAAGAACCCCGAACATAACGATAAAATCAAAAAAGAATGAATGGGCAATCATAGACCTGACAAAATATAATCCCGGATGTAATGAAGATTCCGGAGTATATTTCGATGTTGATTCATCAGGCGGAAAACTAAAAAATGTCGAGGTGAAGGGAGGGTTTTATGCGGTATGCACGGAAACCAGATGGGATTGGGGAAACCCTTCCAACCGATCCGGGGCATCAAATATCGTTATCGAGGATTGTAAACTGCATGACTCCAGATACGATGTTGTAAAAATCAAGCCGAACTGCATAAATATTACTATCCGCTATAACGAAATATATAATTCCGGGCGGGCATTTCCCGGTAGCACCAGCGGTGAAGATAATGCCGAGGGCATCGACAATGTCAACGGCGATAAAATGCTGGTTCAAAATAACTATATACATGACATTGTCGGTAACGGTATCTACGCTAAGGGTGGAGCCACCGACGTCATTATTGAAAAAAACCGTATCGAACGAGCCCACGGGGCAGGAATAATGGTCGGGTTTGATACCAGCCCGGAATACTTTGATCTTAAAGCAAATCCGAATTACCATGAGAATATCCGGGGTATTGTCCGCAACAATCTTATTATCGATGCAGGTTGGGAAGGTATCGGTCTATACGGCTCGAAAGATGCCTTGGTCCACAACAACACTATGACTAATGCAGTTGCCGCCGGTAATTATCACAGTGCAATATACTTTGGCCTGACATATCAGGATTGGGAAGATTATGCAGGGCGTCCTCCCAACGTCAATCCGAAAATCCACCATAATATTGTATGTCAGCCATCTACCTTCAAGCGTCAGATGATAGAGATCCGCTACGATGATAATGACCACCTTGGTCTTCTGTCTGCTCTACAAGGCAAACCTATAATGAATAGTAACTGTTACTATATAGCCGGGAAAAGTGCAGCCTTTACCGATAACCGGCCGGGCGGATTGAAAAATGCAGGACTCTCAGCATGGAAATCTCATATCAGCGGTGATAGCGGCTCCATTGAAGTTGATCCGTCTCTTAATG
>Ga0123353_10004501_pt1 | contig 17952 bp, 14 predicted proteins | sample TergutLab28metaG_3_FD_92763 | JGI IMG/M metagenome (GOLD analysis project Ga0123353, IMG submission 92763) | Labiotermes labralis P3 segment gut microbial communities from Petit-Saut dam, French Guiana - Lab288 P3 | ecosystem: Host-associated > Arthropoda: Insects > Digestive system > Gut ... | reverse complement strand
TCGATAACCCCGAACAAGCAAGCGCAGTTCGGGGTTAATGCGACACACACAAGCCCACAACCCCGTAGCGGGTTGAATTTGGTTGGAAACGTGCCATCATCGGCAACAGATCCCTCATTCCACTACGTTCCAATCACTAATCACTAATCACTAATCACTACCCCAACGCCTGATCCCAATCTTTCCAAACCGCTTCGTAGTGGTTGTTGCGGATTGATTGCAGAATTTGTGCGGGGGATCGGTTGTCGTTGACGGAAAACTGTTCTAATTCAACGTTTTGACTTGCGGTGTAGCCGCCCGGGTCTGTTTTTGAGCCTGCGCTCAGTGTGGTGATGCCCAGCGAGAGCATATTGTTACGAAAAGATTCGCTTTCGCGTGTCGAAAGGGCGATTTCAATATCGTGGTCGAAGAGTCGAAAGGCAAACACCAACTGTGCGAGTTGTTTGTTTGTTATAACGACATTGGGTTGAAAATCATTGCCTTCGTGTGGGCGCATACGCGGAAAAGAGATGGAATATTTGGTGCGCCAATAGTGTTTTTGCAGGTATTGCAGATGCAACGCCATAAACACCGCGTCGGTACGCCAATCTTCCAGCCCGATTAAAACGCCCAATCCCATTTTACGTATCTTCGCCGCCCCCATACGGTCAAACGTATCCAGCCGCCGGTCGAAATCCGATTTTAGCCCTTTGGGGTGATACACCTTGTAACGCTCCTTGTTGTAGGTCTCCTGATAGCAATAAACCGCATTCAGTCCCGCCTGTATCAACCGTTCGTATTCCTGCTGTTTCAACGGCTGTACTTCGATGGAAATAGATGAAAAATAAGGCTTTACCAAGTTGATGGCATTTTCCAGATATTCCACGCCCACCTGTTGGGGCGACTCACCGGTAACCAACAAAATATGTTCAAATCCACCCAACGCCTTGATTGCTTTAACCTCTTCCAGAATTTGTTGGTCGTTGAGAATGATTCGTTTGAGCGGATTGTTGTGGTTAAATCCACAATAGATACAGTGATTGATACACGCATTGCTCAAATATAGTGGCACGTAGAGTTGCACGGTTTTTCCGAAACGTTGTCGGGTGTATTTTTGGCTGAGCGTCGCCATCGGTTCCAGATATTTCTCTGCTGCAGGCGATACCAACGCCATAAAGTCATTGATGGTCGGTTGTTGTGCGGATATGGCGTTTTCAACGTTGCTTTCGGTGCAACTATAAATTTGTGCGCTTATTTTATTCCACCGATAACTATCTATTTCGTTAATAAAACCCATCTTTTTATATATTGAATTTTAGTCCGCAGATTTTCGCGGATTTTCGCAGAAAAAAGCCTCTGTGTAAATCTGCGAAAATCTGCGGACGCTTAAAATTATCCTATCGCCGCCACCCCCGGCAACACTTTTCCTTCGATATATTCAATCATGGCACCGCCGCCGGTCGAAACGCAACTGATGTCGTCTTTCAACTTATATTTTACTACTGCCGCGATGCTGTCGCCGCCACCGATAATCGAATAGGCTCCTTTTTTGGTGGCGCGTGCGATGGCTTCGGCGATGGCTTTGGTGCCTTTTTCAAAACTGCTCATCTCGAATACGCCCATCGGACCGTTCCACAGGATGGTTTTTGAATTTTCTATCACTTCCGAAAAGTCTTTGATGGCTTGGGTTCCGATGTCCAAACCCATCCACCCTTCGGGGATATTGTAACTGTTACATTCTTTACATTCGGCGTCGTTGGCAAAGCGGTCGGCTACAAGGGCGTCAGCCGCAAAATGAAGTTTCACGCCCGCCGCTGCTGCCTTTTCGATGGTGTTTTTGGCAATATCCAATGCTTCGTCTTCGCACAACGAACTTCCGATGTTACCGCCCATTGCTTTGATGAAGGTATATTGCATTCCGCCGCCGATGATGATGGCGTCCACCTTGTCAATAAGATGTTCCAACGCGCCGATTTTATCGGATACCTTAACGCCGCCGACGATGAACAGCGAGGGATGCGTCGGGTTTTGTAACACTTTTTGGAGGCTGCTGATTTCGTTTGCCATGATATATCCGAACATTTTATGTTGCGTGTCGAAGAAGTCGGCAATCAACGCGGTAGAGGCATGGGCGCGGTGCGCGGTGCCGAAGGCGTCGTTGACATAGACGTCGGCATAGTTTGCCAACTGCTGCGCGAATGCTTTCTGTTTCTCTTTGATGGCTTTCTTGGCTGCACTTTTTTCTTCATCGGAAGCGTCTTCGGGCAGTCCGCGCGGTTTGCCTTCCTCTTCGGCATAAAAACGAAGATTTTCCAACAGCAACACCTCGCCCGAAAGTAACGTCGTTGCCATATTTTTAGTCGCCTCGCCCATACAGTCGTCGGCAAATTTTACCGGCATATTCAACACCGCACTCAAATAAGGCACAACGGGTTTCAACGACAATTTCTCGTCGAAACTCTTCTTCGGACGTCCCAAGTGCGACATCAAAATGACGGAGCCGCTATCGTTCAAAATCTTTTTGATGGTTGGCACCGCCGCGTCAATGCGCGTGGGGTCGGTAATTTCTCTTTGCTCGTTCAGCGGGACGTTGAAATCAACGCGCACAATGGCTCTTTGCCCTTTAAAATTAAATACTTCAAATTTCATATCTATTAATTTTTAATGACCTTCCGTACGGTTACGCCGTTTTCTGTCCGAATTCGGACAAAATAAACGCCGGCGGGCAGATGGGAAATATCTATCGTACCGCAATGTAAAGACGCACGACCGTGCGTCTCTACGTTGGCAACCATGCGCCCTATAATGTCGTAAATATCAATATTCTCAATTTTCAATTCTCCATTTTCAATTTTCAACTCCCCATCGGTCGGATTGGGATAAATTTTTAATTCTCCATTTTCAATTTTCAATTGTTCAATGCCGACTAATATTCCCGATTTGACGGTGATACATTTTTCATCGGAGATACATTTATCGAACTCTGCGGTGATGCAATAGACATATTCGGTATCTTCTTCCGCAGCCGTGTCGTTGAAGGATGTTTCGACACTCTCTTGCACCACTTCGCCATCGCGGGTAACTACATACTGTATCAACTCATTCGGCGAAAGGTGATCCCACGATATTGTAATGGATAAAATATCAACAACGGAGGTGATTTTATCAATTGCTCCGCAAACAATGCCCGATTTTGCTATGATACATACCGGATCGGAATCACAACCGATGTAATGGGCTATCACACAATATTGATATTCAACATTTTCTTTGGAAACGTCGTCCGCAAAAATGGATTGTGTTGTCTCTTTTAAAAACTTGCCATCGCGAAGAATGGTATATTTTTGGGGTGCGACTTCGGGTTCGTTCCAATACACGGTGATCTTTTTCTCCTTAACGGAAGATTTTAACTGTTTCACAACGCCGCAATAAAGTTCGGTTGTTGCCGGAGCGCAAACGGGAGCGGACGAATAGACGGCATAAACGGCTTTCACGCAATATTCGTAGGTTGTGTTCGGCATCGGTGCCACATCTTGATGGGTTAAAGAAGGCGTGGTGGCGACTTTCATGCCGTCGCGATAGATGGCATAACCGGTTGGCGGTTCGTGTTCGTTGAGTGTAGGTGCTTGCCAATTCAATGTAACGGTTGTTATCGCTACGCTAGTCTTCAGGTCTTTGATGGGCGGTGCGTCTGTATATACGATGCCCGTTTGTTCAAACCTGTATTTATTATGTCCCGAAACGGAGAGTAGCACCGTAGCAGGATTGAACGGTGCGCTGAAAACAAGAATGGCTTCGCCCTCGTCGTTGCATACGCCTCTGCTGAGCAATACGTCGTTTTGTAACACGGCAACCCGTGCATTGGCAACGCCGGTAAATACCGAAATTTCCGTATCGCTGTTTTTAACTGCTTTCGGTGAAAACGTTGTCGGCGTGTCTGTCCAGATATACATCGAAGGGTCGCCCATCAGGGTTAATTCGTAATAGCACCAGCGAAGGTGTGTGTTGTTTTTAACGAGTGCGCTGTTTATATCTTTGGAATAGGTGTTGGCGTCGCCGATGGTATAGATATTTTTTCCGAAAATTCCGTCGAAGAAATAGCGGTCGAAGCGTTGCGACGGTCCGTTGGTACCGCCCGGATTATACCAGCCATATCTCGAATTTCCGATATTGGCAACAACGCCGCCGTTTATTTTATGAAACATCTCGTTGATACAATCGGAACTTGTCGTACCGCCCCAATCGTTAACGTTGTCGAATGAGCCGTTGTAACACCCTTGCGAATAAACAATCGCCAAACTCCGACTGTCGCCGGTGTTGGTGAAATTGCCGTTGGTAACATCGCTGTTATAAAGTTTCATGTTGAAATCAACATACGAGTGTCCTAAATGATTGACAAGATGTATGCCGTTTTTAAAATGATTGATGAGCGTGTTTTTGTTCCAATATCCGTTTTTGTCGTACAAAGTATTGACGGTATAGTTGTTGGGGATTCCGACGGTAGTGTATCCGTTGTACGATCCTCCTATTCTTATCTGCTCTTTACAGTCGCTGCCCCACGTTGGAGTATTATCCAAATTTTCGCCTACCATCAACGCTTTTTTAATATCCGCTACCACAGGGGCTTCCTGATATTTTTTAAGTTTTGTTACAAATGTGTTGATTTCGTTTGTGTTATCGGCGCAGAGACGTCCAACGCTAATTTCATGTTCCAGATCTTCAAATCCGGGTTTGCCCCAAGTGCCGTCGCCGGAGTTCCACGTCCCGTCTAAACAGGCAAAATAGACATCGGATGGGAGATTGTCAATGGTGCCGCCGGCATTGACATACATTTTACGGTAAGGGATGATATTGTGTGTGCCGGAGCCGGAATCGCCAAACAACATAAGGTAGGAGATGCCATCGTTGATGTAAGCATCAATAACGCAGTTTCTCATCTTTTCGGCGTTGTCTATGCCGGTATAGGAGGTGTTAATATCCTCAACCGTTTTAATGAGAACTTTAAATCCCCATTTGTTTTTATGTTTCACGTAGTCGTTGTTCAGTGTGCCAACGAAGTCCGCTTTGGTGATGATTAAAATGTCGTAGTTCGGATTATCGTTTCGTTTGCATAAAGCGTTGTAACTGTTAAGAATAGATTCGCTCTTGTTGCTTGCTGCCCGTTGAACGCGCTCCATAGTACTTTGGTCGTTTCGTAGAAATTTCAAAGATTCTTCCGCTCTTGGCGTGGCGTTCGAGTGAATTTCGAGGGTGATGCTCTTCACCAACTCGGCTTTTTTCTGCACGGGATTATACGACACGGGGTAGATTAAAAACGTCCCGATAGCATGACCGCGCAAAAACGAGGTGTGTCCCATTCCGACAATCTGCTCGGGATAATTTTTATCCAGATTGTAAATGTCGGGGTTGGGAACCGCCTTATACCCGTCGGGGGCACCTTTGGAAATCGGAAAATTTGCCGACGCCGGACGGATGTTGATGTTTTCGATTGCAGGGAAGTATTCGATACTTTTAATAAGTACGGAACCAATCTCATGCCCCGGCTCCAAAAGAATACTTACGTCGAAAACCGGAAGGTTAGGTTGTCCCTCTTCGCCGATATAATTGCAATTTTCCAAAAGCAGTTCGCTAAAACCATCGGCATATTCGACTTGTTGATGTGCCGTAAAATTGTACGTAATGAATTGTTGTGCATACACTTTACAAATCGCAAAACACAACAGAAATACAAAAACCTTTTTCATAAAAAAAATATTTTAATTAATTAATTTTCAAGTTGCAAAGGTACTACAATTTTCCCCTCAAAAAACGTGTGTAAAATTTTTTTTGCTTGTGTTGATATTTCATGTATTTTAGCACCCGTTTTTTGATACAAAAAAATTAATGATTAATATCAAGCGAATAGCGACGTATCTCTTTGTTTATCTGATTGTTGTCTCGACTGCGGTGGGACAGCAGGAACCGCGTATGTCGCAAAATATGTTGCTCCCCATCGCCTATAACCCGGCGGCAACGGGCTTAATAGACGGGATAGATGTTACTTTGGTCTCGCGTTCACAGTGGGCAGGAGCCAAAGAAATAAACGATAAATACGGCGGAAGCCCGATGGCACCTCAAACTTTTTTTATCGCCGGCGACGCCTACCTTCCCATGCTCGGCGGCGGCATCTCGATGGTGATCATCAACGAAAAAATAACCCCCATCTCACAAACCAAATTTCGAGTGAATTACGCCTACCAACTGAAAATAAATCAAGGCAATCTCAATCTCGGATTAATGACCGGACTCACCGACCAATCGTTGGATATGAACAGAATCAATCCCGAAGACCCCAACGACCCGTTTTTGATGGCATTACAAAGAGATGGCTCATCTATGAACTTCGACGCCGGCATTGGCGTTTACTACTACCTCCCCAACAAATTGCGCGTCGGACTATCTGCCATGCAACTGATGGCAACCAAAGCACGCTATAAAACAGATTTTGTGGTTTACCAAGACGCATTAAGTGTCAACCTATCGGGAAACTACATAATTACCTTCCCATACCGTCCTAAGTTACAATTAGAACCCGGCACACTGATGTCGTTTTCCAAAGGAATTTATCAAATGGACTTAAATTTTTTAGCACGATACAATAAAAAAGTATGGGGCGGCGTTGGATATAGAATTAATGACGCAATAATAGCCATGATCGGTTTTAATGTCTATGAATTTAGATTAGGATATTCCTACGATATTTCGACTACGCCCATGCGTAATGGAGGCACCCACGAAGTATCGTTGCAATATTTCTTTAAAATGGATTTTAACCAGAAAAGGAGTTATAGAAACGTGCGATACTTATAGAATATATGTAGATTAAGAAAAATAAAAAATAAAATAGATATTATGAAGCGATTATTTTTACTTGTAGCAGCAGCAGCAACTATGTTAGTTTCTTGTAAAAACACCGGCAACGGAGAGTTGACAGGCGTTCCCAACAGACCCAAACTATCCCAAAGAGTTCCCTACGGAATGACCTACGTGCCAATGGGAAGTTATGTCATGGGAAGCGGCGACCAAGACGTAGCCTACTCGTTGAACACCCGTCCGAAAACCATCTCCATTTCAGCGTTTTATATGGACGAAACCGAAATCACCAACAATGAATACCGTCAATTTGTATATTGGGTGCGCGATTCATTAGCCAAAACCATTTTGGGCTATCGCTACATGGACAACCAAGACGCAAGCCATTTCAAATGGGATAAAGCCAACGGACAACCCAAACGCTATGGAAGCGGCGACCACGAATACTATGCCCTCGACTGGGATAAAAAAATAGCGTGGGGTGAAGACATAAAAGAAAAAGGAAGTAAAGAAACCGTGAAAAACCCGTTAGAAAAACTCTTCCTGCCCATGCACGAACGCTTTGGCAGAAGCAGAGAAATAGATACACGACTGTTAGTATATCGCTATTGGATTGTGGACTTGCCCAACGCAGCAAAAAAAGTAAATCGCTTTGTATGGGACAGCGCGTCCATCATGAACAACAGAATAGAAGATCTGGAAGAAGACCGTTCCAACCAATTCTTTGGCTCCTACCGGAGCGGCATTCCCGACCGTAGCGTTTTCGTTAAACAATACATGACACATATCTACCCCGACACACTCTGCTGGATGTCGGATTTCGCATACGCCTACAACGACCCCATCGCAAAAGTTTACTTCTGGCACCCCGCCTACGACGATTATCCCGTTGTCGGGATCAATTGGATCCAAGCAAAAGCATTCAACGCATGGCGTTCGGAATATATGAAAGCCACATTAGGGAAAAACACACCCATGATTAACGAATTTCGCCTGCCCACCGAAGCCGAATGGGAATGGGCAGCACGCGGAGGCAACGAATTAAGCCCCTACCCATGGGGAGGACCCTACGCACGCAACGCCGAAGGATGTATCCTTGCCAACTTTAAACCCATGAGAGGCAACTACGCCGCCGACGGCGGCGCCGTTACCGTCGCCGTAGCATCTTACCACGCCAACAACTACGGACTATACGATATGGCAGGTAACGTGGCAGAATGGACAGAAGACGCCTACGACGGAACCGCATCGTTCTTCACATGGGACATGAACCCCGCTTACACCTACAACGCATCACAAAAAGACCTTCCCGTCATGAAACGCAAAGTCGTTAGAGGCGGATCATGGAAAGACATCGCACATTTCATACAAGTATCAACAAGAACATACGAATATCAAGACAGCACCAACTGCTACACCGGCTTCAGAAGCGTACAATCTTATTTAGGAAGACAATTAGGAAGATAATATTTATATAGTATAAACAAAACAAATTTTTAAAAAGAAAAAGTATGGCAGCATTTGATTTTGCAAACAAAAAAGGGTTTAAAACCTTCATGGCAAGACTCTATGGATGGGGAGCATCGGTAGTAATCTTGGGAGCATTATTTAAAATTAATCACTGGGAAGGAGCAACATGGATGTTGCTCGTCGGCTTGGGAACAGAAGCAATAATCTTCTTCTTCTCCGCCTTTGAGAAACCCCACGTGGAAGTGGATTGGAGCGTAGTTTATCCCGAATTGGCGCCCCAGTACGGATTCGGCGAAGTGCCGGGAATAGGTAAAAGAGGCGTAACCGAACAAAAGAAACCCATTGACGACCTAAACCAATTATTCAAACAAGCAGGTGTGGACGTTAACCTCATTCAAGAATTTGGCGACGGATTGAGAAAATTCAGTACCAATGCCAAACAAATGGCAGACGTATCTTCCGCAGTCGTTGCTAACGACGGATTTGTCGGAAACATCAGAAAAGCATCAGATAGTTTAGCAGCCCTGAATTCCGCTTACGAAACACAACTAAAAGTCGTTGCCGAAATGAAACCCGTCAACAACGAAAAACTGCAAACGGTAATGGAAGAACTCTCCACCAAACTTCGCGATTCAATAGAAGGCTTCTCAGCACAAGTAAACACCGGTACAGAACAAGTTAATAACTGTCAAAAGCAAATGCAAACGTTAACAACCAATATTACAGCATTGAATAACGTTTACGGCAATATGCTTTCTGCGATGACTAACAGGTCATAATAATTTAAACCATATTTTAAGTTTTATAATTAAAAACGGAGGAAAATTATGGCTGGAGCAAAAGAGACCCCGAGGCAGAAAATGATAGGTATGCTATACCTCGTTTTGACTGCCCTACTTGCATTGAACGTATCAGCAGAAATATTAAATGCTTTTAAAATCGTTGACGCAAGCATCGTAGAAACCAATCGGAATTTTGAAAGGAAAATCAATGAAACATACGCCGCATTTAGCAGAGCCGCAGCAGAAGACCCCGCAAAAAATGCAGAATGGTTCGACAGAGCGAAACAAGTTAAAGAGTGGACAGACGCATTGGTTGAGCATTTAGACGATGTTCGTGGTGAAGTGATTTTGAGAACCGAAGGGAAAAATCCTTACTACTTTGTCAACGGAGAAATAAATAGAGACTCCCTGAGAAAAGTAACATCTTCACATTTAAGAGCATTAGATAAAAACGATGCCCCTGTTCGCTATTTCATGGGCGACAACAACAACGGCGAAGCGAAAAAATTGAGAGGACTGTTTGAAACCTTTCGCGAACAAGTTGTTTCTGTCTTAAAACCGGAAGACCAAGCATCGTTATTACAAAAAATCGGTTTGCAAACCGAAGGACCGGAACGCGACGGAAAATTCAAAAGCAAGATGAAAGACCGTCTGGTCGGTTGGGAAGAATACTATTTCGGAGAAACCATTTTGGCTGCCGACATCGTCATTCTCAACAACTTCATTCAAGAAGCACGTAATGCCGAATACGACGTTATCAGCAAACTGCAATCATACGTAGGCGCGATGGACTTTAAATTTAACGCCATTGACGCTAAAATCATTCCCAACAGCAAATCAGTTTCCGTTGGTGAAAAATACCACGCTTACGTATCGGTAGTAGCCTACGACACCATGTCGGTGCCGGAAGTATATTACAAGTTAGGCGTAAAAGAGTGGAGCACATCAATGGAATCAACGGCAAGCCGCTCACAAAGCGCAGGCGGAATTTCATTCATTGATATTCCCGTAGGCTCGGTAGGCGAACAATTTATAGCCGGTGTTATCAAAGTAAAACAACCCGACGGAACAACCAAAGACTATACCTTCAGCGACGTATTCTACGGACAAGCCAAAGGAGGCGGAAGTATCGTAAACGACGAATTGAAAGTATTGTATATGGGATACGACAACTCCATATCTGTTACCATCCCCGGTTCCCGTCAAGAAACCATATCGTGTAGAGTAGCAAGCGGTTCCGCTTCATCTCCCGCACGCGATAACTCCATTGTAGGACGTGCCGTATTCAAAATCAACCCCACCAAGTTAGAAGACATCACCATCGTTGCCGAAGGTAGCGACGGCGGTCGCGCCGAAAGCACCTTCAAAGTGAAGGAACTGCCGGCTCCGCTGGTATCACTCGGAGGCTCAACCAACCTGAAAAGATTGTCGAAATCAGCAATCCTCTCAGCAGGACGCCTCGAGGCTTCGTTAGGTAAAGATTTCTTGTTGTCGGGCGAAAAATTCAAATACACAATCATTGAATTTACCCTGCAATACCCGCGCCCCGGTGGCGGTATCTCCCAAGAAACCTTTCAGGGAGGCTCTTTTACCCAAAAAGTACAAGAGTTTATTAACACTATGCCGACAAACACCACGTTATCATTCATTGATATCAAAGTAAAAGGACCGGACGGACGTATTAAAGAGAGTCAAAACAGCCTTTCCTGCATTGTCAACTAAGGCTAAAACAACAAAAGAACTTATTTAAAAGATTAAATATATGAAATCTAAAGGGATTTATTTGCTTATCGCACTATGGATAGGAAGCAGCGTAAGCATGACGGCTCAACCTACGCACAGCAGCGATTGGGTACCGCCAACCAACGAATATCTATACGAAAAAGTGAACAGGCAAGGCTACAAAAAGCCCGTTGAACTTCCTGCGGTCAATGAAAGCGACGTCTTTTATCAAAAGATAGTGTGGCGCAGGATAGAATTAAAAGAAAAAATCAATCAGAAATTTTACTATCCGGGCGTCGAAACCCCTGAACGTCAGTCATTGGCTTCCGTTTTGTTTAATGCCATGAAGACCATCAGCGTCTATGGCGATGACGACGAAAATGCCAACGGACCCAACTTCAAAGGAACACCCTACGAGGGAGCCTACGCCTTGATTGCTTATCAAGATGATGATTTTAAGAAGCCGTACCACAATATCGAAGATATTCCAATATTCCGCGTGAGAACCGCTTTAACGGGAATTACCGACTCTTTGGGACAGCAAACATTCGACTCGCTCCGCGTTGAACCACGCGACGTGCTGTCGTATATGCTGAAAGAAGTTTGGTTTTTCGATAAAAGACGCTCACAATGGGATGTCCGTATTATAGGCATTTGTCCCGAATACCGTATCAAGAAAAATATCAGCGAACGTCCGTATGAAAACTACGAACAAAACGTGTGGTTTCAATTTCCGCAAGCGCGTTACTACCTGTGCAACAGCACCTGCTTTAACCCGCACAACGATTTGGAAATGTGGACTTACGACGATGTGTTTTTGATGCGTATGTTTAACTCATATATCGTTAAAGAATCGGGTCTTCAAGACCGTATGATTAACGAATATGCGCGAGGCATAGATGCAATATTAGAATCAGAACGAATCAAGAAAGAACTTCTTGAGTTTGAGACGCAGTTGTGGGAATATTAGTTTCCGCTGTTCATAATCATTTATTTTAAATTTTGAAAGGAGGCTGCCTATACGGTAACCTCCTTTCCCTTTTAAAACATTATGAACATTAAAACATCTTTCTATAACATCGTTTTCGCTTGTGTTGAATATGGTTGTCCCACGATTTCCATGTTTGGATAGCAACGTGGTTGTTTTCTTGCATTCCGGTGGTCTCTATCCATTTCACACCGTTGTCAATGTAAGATTGGTAAAGTTCGGACATCAACAGGGCGAGAAGTCCGAGATTGGCACATTCGGGAAGTACGCCGGTGAGCAGTAAATCGGCTTCGACGGGGCGTTTGATGGCTCGTTGAAGGTGGATAAATCCGAAGGGAAACAGTTTGCCGTTGACTTTTTGCAACGCTTTGGAAAGCGATGGGGCAGATATGACAAACCCGCCGACGTCGCCATCACGTTTCAAGACGATTTTTACAAATTTTGGGTTTAAAATGGGCATAAACTTGTCCAAGATAAACTTCGACATCTTGTCGTTGAAATGAAACGTGCTGAACAATCCGTCGAACGCCTGATTAAAAATGGCGAACACCTTATCGGCATAAGCGGCAATTTCTTCCTTTGTCTTGAAGTTAATAATCTGAAAACCATTGCGTTGCTTCACTATTTCCGAAACGCGCTTTATCTTATCGGGAACGGCATCGGGGAGTGTAATACGAAACTCGAGCCAGTCTTCTTCTTTTTGATAGCCCAGCCGTTCCAAATGACGGTGATAGTACGCATGATGATATTCCGACGCCATAGAGGGAATCCAATCAAAACCCTCCACCAAAACGCCCTGATGGTCTAAATTTGAAAACCCCAAAGGACCATGAACACCCATCATATCTCTTGAACGAATCCACCCCTCCGCCGTATGAATCAGCGCGTCTATAACTTCCTTATCATCAACGGATTCAAAGCGAGTGAAACGTCCCATCTGTTCGTTCATTTTTTGGTTGGATAAATGGTGAATGAGGGCGCCGATACGTCCGACGATTTGCCCGTTTTTCTCTGCCACCCAAAATTTGGCGTCGCAAAACTCAAACGCCGGATTATGCTCCGGCATCAGCATTTTCAACTCGCCACCCTTCAACGGCGGAACCCAATACGGATTCCCCTTATACAACCCGAACGGCAGAGCAACAAAGGCTTTTCTGTCGGCGTTACCGACAACTTCTTTAAGGCGAATTGACATATATATTTAAAATGCAAAATTACGAAATATTTTCGATGCTCCATCAGGGCGAAGCATAAAAAAAAAATCGTACCTTTGTCCAACAAAAATTATAGGACATGAAAGGATGCCGACAGACGATTAAAATTAAGGATAAAACCTTTGAGCCGTTTATAAAAGAGAATGATATACAGGCAGTTATAAAAAACGTTGCCGAAAAAATCAATACCGACTTGGCGGGCAAAAATCCGTTATTTTTGGTGATTTTGAACGGCGCTTTTATGTTTGCCGCCGACTTGATGAAGTCCATCACGATTGACAGTCAGGTCAGTTTTGTGAAATTATCTTCCTATTCCGGGACGCAAACCACGCAGGTCGTTCGCGAGTTGATTGGTTTGGACAGTTCCATCGAAGGGCGTTGTGTGGTCATTGTTGAGGATATTATTGATACCGGAATGACGATGGAGTATCTGTTGAAAAACCTGAAAAACTTGGGTGCCGAAGAGGTACGCATTGCCACTTTGACATTCAAACCCGATGCTTTCCGCTACGACTATCCCATAGATTACATCGGAATGCGCATTCCCAACGACTTCATTGTCGGATACGGATTCGACTACGACGGATACGGAAGAAACTCGGCAGACATCTATAAACTAACTGAATAACAACAAAATAGCAACATGATAAATATTGCATTATTTGGTCCGCCGGGCAGCGGCAAAGGGACACAATCGAAATTGATTCTCGAAAAATACGGATTAACCTACATCTCCACCGGAGACATTCTGCGGCAGGAGATTGCAGAAGCCACGCCGTTGGGATTGGCGGTGAAGTCCATCATTGAACGCGGGGCTTTGGCGAGTGATGAAATTATTATGCAAGTCATTGAAAGCCACATCAATACCGATGCTCTTTCAAAAGGGATTTTGTTCGATGGTTTCCCGCGCACAAACGCTCAATGCTATATGCTCGAAGATTTGTTGGGCAAGATGGATACCGCGTTGAATTGTATGATTTTCCTCGACGTTCCCGAAGCAGAACTGTGCCGTAGAATGTTGGAACGCGCTCGAACCAGCGGTCGTAGCGACGATAATATTGACGTCATCAACCGCCGATTGGAAGAGTACCACCAGAAGACACTTCCGGTAATAGATTTCTACGAAGAGCGCGGGAAAATATTCCATATTGACGGAATGAACAGCGTCGAGGAGATTTTTTCCAAAATTACGGACGTCATTAGTAAATCGTTGTAAAAGAGAGTTTTATATGGCAGAATCCAATTTCATTGATTATGTAAAAATCTGCTGTCGCAGTGGCAAAGGCGGCGGCGGCTCGGCGCATTTCTATCGCACACGAGGCAACCCCAAAGGCGGTCCCGACGGTGGAAACGGCGGACGCGGCGGACACATTATCATCAAAGGCAACCCGCAACTGTGGACGCTGTTACATCTCAAATATACCAAACACATCTACGCCGACAACGGCGAAGGCGGCTCCAACAACCTGAAAACGGGTGCCGACGGCGAAGACAGAATCATCGAAATCCCGTTGGGAACCGTTGCACGTGATGCCGAAACAGGAGAATTTCTTGGCGAAATAACCGAAAACAACCATGAAATCGTTCTGCTGCGCGGCGGGCGCGGCGGCAAAGGCAATGACCATTTCAAATCGGCGACATTTCAGGCACCGCGCTTTGCCCAACCCGGCGAAGATGGCATAGAGAAATGGATTATCTTTGAATTGAAACTGTTAGCCGACGTCGGCTTGGTGGGCTTTCCCAACGCGGGAAAATCAACCTTGCTGTCGGTGGTCTCGGCGGCAAAACCCGAAATCGCCGACTACCCCTTCACCACACTGACGCCCAACCTCGGTATGGTTTACTATCGCAACCATCGCTCGTTTGTCATGGCAGACATTCCGGGAATTATCGAAGGCGCAGCCGAAGGTAAAGGGCTGGGATTGAGATTTTTACGCCATATCGAACGCAACTCGCTCCTCCTCTTTATGATACCGGCAGACGCCAACGACATCAAAAAGGAATATAAAATACTGAACAATGAACTGAAAAAATACAACCCCGAAATCCTTGACAAACAACGTATTTTAGCCATCAGCAAAAGCGACCTCCTCGACGACGTCATGATACAACAAATGAAAAAAACACTGCCCAAAGGCGTCCCCGCCATCTTCATCTCGTCGGTAACACAACAAGGAATTGAACAACTCAAGGACATGATCTGGACAGTGCTGAATGAGTAATGCGCGAATTGTTTTTGTATCAAAAAAAACATTACCTTTTATAGCGTTCACATTCTTTCAAACGGTAAAGTCATCGGGAACAGTAAAATTGTAAAACAGTAAAAAAATAAAATTCTACAAAAAACGGCAATATTTTTTTTTATTGCCAAAAAAAGTAGTATCTTTGCAAATCGTAAAAAAAAGAAGTTCAAAAATGAATATTAGTACTGAAATAATAGGATTTGCAACGAACCGACAAACATTTTCACGTAAGGAATTGTTTGAAAATTTTAATAATCTGTCGGAAAAATCATTGTCGCAACAGATTTACAGACTGTTGAAAGCAAATCGTTTGGAACGAATAAAACAAGGCGTTTATCGTTTGCCTATTTCGTTGTTTGCGGTTTCGGAAGAAATAAAACAACTCAACAAAATTTTGAAAAGTCAATTTCCATTTGCCGATTTTTGCCTTTGGAGTAGCGATGTTTTAATGCCGTTTATGCACCATATTCCCAATCTCAATTTTATTTACGTTGATGTTGAAAATGATGTAGCCGAATCGGTATTTAATTTTCTGAAAAGCAATCACACAAAACAAATCTTTATTCGTCCAAACAAAGAAGAATTTAATCGTTACATCACAGGAACAGAGGCTATTATTGTTCGTGGATTAATTTCGGAATCTCCTTTGCAAACAGTCGAAAATGTATTTGTGCCGACACTTGAAAAAGTTTTGGTTGACATTGCAGGCGATGTAGAATTTGATTTTTTGCAAGGTGCAGAAATCACTTATTTTTACCGAAATATAATGGAACGACACGAGATAAATAAGAAAAAATTATTGCGTTACGCCTCTCGTAGAGGTCGCCGAGCAGAAGTTGAACAATTATACGACAATGCCTTATGATATTACCGGAAAGTCGCTCAATAGAATGGTTGCAGAAAATTGCAACAGAAAACAATTTTCCAAACATTACGATGATTGAAAAGACAATTCGTGCATTTTCATTGTTGGAATCTTTGGCATTGTCAGGTTGTCCGTTTGTGTTTAAGGGTGGTACAGCACTGATGTTACACTTGGATAGTGCAAAACGTTTATCAATAGACATAGACATTATTTGTCCGCCTGAAACCAATATTGAAAAATATTTACATCAATACGCTGAAAATTACGGTTTTAATGATATAAAATTAATTGAAAGAAAAACGGCAAACAATGTTCCGAAAAGTCATGCAAAATACTATTACCAAGTAATTTACAATACAAATACGAACACCGATTGTATTTTGCTTGATGTGCTTTTTGAGGAAATTCATTACAACAATATTGTGCAGTTACCCATTGAAAGCCGATTTTTGAAAACTGACAACGAAAAAGTATTTGTCAATGTGCCGAGCGTTGCTGATTTACTTGGCGACAAACTCACTGCCTTTGCACCAAATACCACAGGAATACCATATTACAAAGGCAACAAAATGTGTTCAATGGAAATAGTGAAGCAACTTTACGACATTGCCTCATTGTTTGACATTATCAGCGACCTGAACATTACAAGTGATACATTCCAAAAGTTTGCCAATATAGAATTGGCATATAGAAACCTCAAATTTAATGAAACACAGCAAGTTTTAGATGATATTTTCCAAACATCACTTTGTATATGTTTGCAAGGACAAATTGATAAAGAGCATTTTAATCTTTTGCAAGACGGTATAAAACGCATACAAAGTTTTATACATAGTGAAAGATATACTCTTGATACAGCGATTATTAACGCCTCAAAAGTTGCTTATCTTTCCGCTTTATTAGCCAATAATTTGACGGAAGTATCGCATTTTGACAAAGACAATATTCAAGAATTACAAAATACTATAATTGGAAATTCTTTGCCGACAAAACTAAACAAACTGAAAAAGAGCAATATAGAAGCATATCATTATTGGTGGAAAATATATGAAATTGAAAGAAATAGAAAAAAATAATAAGATGGATGTAAGATGGGCTTCAGATAACAATCAGAATTTAAACGCCACGCAGCGTAGCGGAGTTGCGTTTTAAACCTTCGTTGAACTTAATCCCCGTTCGGCGTAGCGTCCACGCTACGTCGTTTCGTTGTTCGGCGTCTCGCCGATTTCGCCACCACTACTACGTAGTTCTATGATTGTCTTCTCCCCCTCCTTCGGAGGGGGCTGGGGGGAGGCTATACACCCCCGAGTTGCACTACGTTTACTCGGGGTTATGAATGTTTGCCTCCTACGGCGGCTACGGGATTTCATAGAAATATTGAAATTTTGATGCGTTTGCCCTGCGCGAATTGTCAGGGCAAACGCATCAAAAAAAGTGTCCCTTTGTAAAATATTCAGAAGGAGACGATAGGAGTAGATTTTAAGCGGATGATTTTTATTTTGTTGAAAAAATCCCCGTTAGAGGGTTGAAGATTAGACGGGTTAGCGGTTCGTTTTATGGAAAAAACAAACAATGTATTGATAAAGAAGCACTTATGTTTTTTATCGGGGAACGTTTATTAGGTTAACGACATGATCAGTTTCCAGAGATAATCGTTATCCCATCCGGCTATTTTTCGTTTTCTGCGAATGCTTATTTTTCGTTCGTCTCTGCTTAACAGGTTTAATGCCAACTTGTTAAGCAGTGAAAAATTTTGTGAGACATAATTTTTTCTTTTTGTTGATTTGTCCTCGTTCATCACCACATCAAGTACCCAATGAAGTTTATTTTCTATTCC
>Ga0123353_10004499_pt1 | contig 17964 bp, 12 predicted proteins | sample TergutLab28metaG_3_FD_92763 | JGI IMG/M metagenome (GOLD analysis project Ga0123353, IMG submission 92763) | Labiotermes labralis P3 segment gut microbial communities from Petit-Saut dam, French Guiana - Lab288 P3 | ecosystem: Host-associated > Arthropoda: Insects > Digestive system > Gut ... | reverse complement strand
GAGATAAAGGTTTTGGGTAACTTCGAATGTATAAGATGCAATAGTTGAAAACACCGCCCCGGTCGGTGTGTTTATCGTCCAGTTCACAAAATCGTAGCCTGTGGAAGGAGTGGCGGTGATGGTAACAGGCTCGTTATAATCATATTCGCCACTGCCTTCAACCGTGCCGCCTATTGATGGATTGGGGCTTAAGGAAATAATACAGGATACTGATATTAATGCTGCTTGAGAAGTAATTGATTCGCCGCACATACCTGTTACCTGCCTGCGATAATACATATTGCTTGTCAAAACAGGTGTGGTATAATTTGGGGTATTATTAGGGAGTGTTGCCGCCAACCATGTTAAGCCATCAACACTTTCTTCCCATAAGTAAGTAACAGGGCTACCATTGCTAGAAAAAGCAGCATCCAAATTAATGGTGTGAGATGAATTATAGGGGATAGGTGTACTAACCGGATCGCCTTGTGAGAGTATAGATTGTCCATAAATTGTTACCGGAATGGACAGGGTGTCGCAACTAATATCATCAGTAATGAAAAGCAAATAATCACCTTGCGACAGCCCAACCATAGTTTCGCTTACAAGCTGCCAATTCACACCGTTATCAATACTCATCCTTGCCAAAGGCGAACCTCCGGTAACCGAAACCATCATCGAGCCTCCTCCCACAACACAAGCCGGCAAGGTTGTTATTTGCGGATTAGTAATTTTACTATATACAGTTAAAACAATGGTATCAGACTGAGTACAACTCTCTCTAACGATAGTGGCTATGATCTGTATGTTGCTTCCATTGGCAGTAACAGGACTCTTTACTTTGTAAAAAATAGATACCGATGTTGAATCCGGTTGTGCAGTAAGTAATGTAGGCATAGGGGAATTGTCAAGTTGGCAAATAAAATTTGCTCCTGAACCGATATATTCAAAGTTAACAGTTGTTTCATTCTCACTTGGTAAAAAATCTATTATTAACTCATTCCCTTCACAATCTTCGAAGATGTCGGTTGTTTCTATCTCTCCCTCGCCAATGTTTTTTAATCCTGCGCCCAAATCCAAACTGCCTGCACGTAAAAAGACACAGGAACCATAATCACTATCCCCTCCTGCATTAGATATTATTAATTTTAAACGATATGTTTTTCCCGGTGTTACATCGGCTTTTGCCGTAAGAGAAACCGTGTGCCCATTAAGTTCTGTATATATCCCTCGGGGGTTGCCATAGTGGTTAGCACAATAATATTGGGTATTTCTTAGATGATTCACATTATTGATAGACACTATTTTCGTGTTGGTTTGAGTGGTAGGCAACTCTGCCATATTTTCATAATTATTTTCGTTACCTACTTCCCAAATGAAAAATCCAAATACATCGTTATATTGATCAACAAAAGTGGGGTATTCTTCCGAAGCAAAAATATAATCAAAACTTATCTCTGATTGCAGCGGAACAAAATCAAACTCCAGCACGGCACCTGTTGTAATGCCGGTAACACCCATCTTGGATAAATGAAAGTCGGTGGCTAAATTAACACCGGAACTATTACCTAAAGCGCTATGGCTTTCATTCGGACCTTCCGCATCTCTTCCGCCGTAGGTAGCCAATATTAAGCCACCTTCCATATTCAAGCCAATTACTCCTCCTTGCTCCAACTCGCCATGACTGAAATAGGATAAACCTCTATTGAAAGGCTGATTCCATTGCTCGGTTGTTGTGTTCCAACCAAATCCCCTAAAGCTAACATTGCTTATTTGTCCACCTACGCTACACCCGCCTCCTTGTCCCAATAATACATTCAATAGAAGTTCTTCGGGGGTAAGATCAGTATCTTTTTTAAACGTCCCGTCTTTCATCTTTACCATTTCGCCTCTGTTCACCCAGATACTTCCCTCGCTAACCTCTTCTTTCCCAAGCCGAGGCGGTGAAACATCTCGGGGGGGATTAACAATGGGGAAGGGATCAAACTGTAGCTGCGGACTTGCTAACGTTTCATAATTTTGTGCTAAAACATTATCATGATTCATCATCATCACGATAAGTAAAAATAATATTAAAAACGGGTAGATTTTTTTCATAGTTTTTCCATATTTTATTAATATTCAAACATTTTTTGTATAGGTGCCAACGCTTTTTTAATCACTTCATCTTCCAATATTATTTCAGGAGATTCGGTTTGTAAGGCGTGGTAAATTTTTTTCAATGTATTCAATTTCATATACTCACAATCGTTGCAGTTGCAAGTTTCGGGATTGTTTACGATATAAAACCGTTTCGCAGGGTTCTGTTTCTGCATTTCGTACAAAATACCGGTTTCTGTGGCAACAATATATTCTAATGCAGGATCATTTTTAGCAAAATCCAGCATGGCAGAAGTTGAGCCAATAAAATCGGCAATTGCCAATACAGTAGTTCTGCACTCAGGGTGCGCTAAAACTTTTGCTTTCGTGTATTTTTCTTTTAATTGATATACCGCATCTGCAGTAAGCCGATCGTGAACGTGGCAGGCACCATTCCAAAGCACCATCTCGCGTCCGGTCTCTTTGTTTATGTATGCACCTAAATTTCTATCCGGAACAAAAACAATTTTTTCATTTTTAGGAAACGAATTCACAATTTTCAACGCGTTTCCTGAAGTAACAATAATATCGGAGAGCATTTTTACTTTTGCCGAACAATTTATGTAATTTAAAACGGTATAATTTGGGTAATTTTTCAAGAATTTTTCCAACTCTTCTGCGGGACAACTATCGGATAATGAACATCCGGCATCTAAATCTGGGATTAATACTTTCTTATTTGGTGATAAAATTTTAGCAGTTTCTGCCATAAAGTGCACTCCTGCAAAGAGAATAATGTCGGCATCTGTATCCGTAGCCTGTTTGGAGAGGAAAAAGCTATCTCCCACAAAATCAGCAACATTCTGTACTTCCGGTAAAGTATAGTAATGCGCCAAAATGATGGCATTTTTTGCTTTTTTTAACTCAAAAATTTGTTTTGTTATCACGTCGCAAATATAATTTATTTTTAATATCAAAGTAGAAAAATTTTGTTATGGTTTTTATTGACATCGGCAATGCTCTATTCTTTTCGTTTTCCGATTTCTCGTTGCGTTACCATAGAGTAAAAAAACATAAAAAGTCATCAATGTTTATGAGATTTTAATTTTTTTCCTTTTTTTGCACTTTCATAATTATAATAATAACTAAAATGAAAATTTGAATTTTACAAATATTAACGATTGTTTTTTTATTTATCAACTTCATATTCTCTTGCAAAAAAAACACCTACTTTATAGATAGTGTGGTTAAAACTCATGATAAAAAAACGGATACCTAAAATAATACTATAATCCTAATGCTGTTAGCGTTAATTTAAACGATATGCCTCAACAAAATCCCGTACAGAAAAAAAAGAACTCCACACAGAACAATAAAAAAAAGAAAGAAAGAAAATTCAATTATTTATGGCTATATGCAATGCTTGTAGTAGCGTTGTTGTTGTTTATGCAAAATCCAAATTCATCAAAGATTAGGGAAGAGATTGGTACCCTAAGATTGGAACGCTTGATTATCAATAAAGATATAGAAGCGGTGCACTATATTCAAAAAAACAACACAGTGGAGATTTTTTTGAAAGAAAAAGCCATTAAAACAAAAGAAGACTATGAAAAATTTAGAGAAAAAAATGAAAAAGGACCCCATTTTTTTATATTGATTTCCGATTTCAATGTTTTTAATTCAAATGTGAAAGATATTCAAGATAAAGCAGTTCAAGATTATTTAAAAACCAATCCTGATGCCGAAGAAATAGCAGTTAGGAGTGATTATAATTTTGATGTGAAACAAGATACAAGTAAAAGCTGGGGGTTTGATTTCTTCTGGATTATATTGATGATTTTCATATTAATATTCATGTTTACTTCATTTAGAGGGTTGCGGGGAGGTGGTCCCGGCGGAATATTCAATATCGGAAAGTCGCGTGCGCAACTGTTCGACAGCAAAACCAACGATAATATTTCTTTTAAAGACGTAGCAGGTTTGGAAGGCGCAAAGTATGAAGTAGAAGAGATTGTGGATTTTCTAAAAAATCCGAAAAAGTATACGGAATTAGGAGGAAAAATTCCTAAAGGCGCGTTGCTCGTGGGACCTCCCGGAACCGGTAAAACATTGCTGGCAAAAGCAGTAGCAGGCGAAGCCAAAGTACCTTTCTTTTCGCTCTCCGGCTCCGACTTTGTAGAGATGTTTGTAGGTGTAGGTGCTTCCCGTGTGCGCGACCTCTTCCAAACAGCAAAAGCAAAAGCACCTTGTATTATCTTTATTGATGAAATTGATGCCATTGGGCGAGCCCGTGGAAGAAACGTGATGTCGGGTGCTAATGATGAGCGGGAAAATACATTGAACCAGTTGCTTACTGAAATGGACGGATTTTCGACCAATACAGGCGTTATTATTTTAGCTGCTACAAACAGAGCCGATATTTTAGATAGGGCATTGCTGCGGGCAGGGCGCTTCGACCGCCAAATTCACGTAGAACTGCCCAATGCCAACGAGCGCAAAGGAATTTTTGAAGTACACGTAAGGAATTTGAAACTCAGCCCTGAAGTAGATTTAGAGTATTTTGCCAAACAAACCCCCGGTTTCTCAGGTGCAGATATCGCCAACGTGTGCAATGAATCGGCTTTAATTGCTGCACGGCATGGCAAGAAAAATGTTGAAAAAGAAGATTTTTTGGCTGCTATTGATAGAATAATAGGAGGTTTGGAAAGACGTGGAAGTATGATATCTCCCGAGGAGAAGCAAGTGATTGCCTATCACGAGTCTGGACACGCGGCAGTGGGCTGGCTTTTAGAGCACGCCTCACCCTTAGTAAAAGTTACTATTGTGCCTCGTGGAAAAACATTAGGAGCTGCATGGTATCTGCCCGAAGAACGGCATATTACAACCACTGAGCAAATGTTTGATGAGTTGACTGCCACACTGGGCGGACGCGCTGCAGAAGAAGTCGCATTCGGAAAAATATCTACCGGCGCATTGAGCGACCTCGAAAAAGTTACTAAACAAGCATACGCCATGGTGGTTTTCTATGGTTTGAATGAAAAGATTGGAAACATGAGCTTTTATGACTCTACAGGACAGCAGGAATATTCACTGACTAAACCTTACAGCGAAAAAACGGCACAACAAATAGATGAGGAGATTAGTAAACTTATAGAATCGGCTTACAAACGAGCGAAAGATATTTTAGCCGAAAACAAAGAAAAATTAAAGGAATTAGCAGAGATATTAATCGAAAAAGAAGTTATTTTTGCCGAAGATTTAGAAACAATTTTTGGAAAACGTAAACATCAACCCGAAAAATTAGCATAATTATGCCTAGTACCCCTTTCGATTTATTGAACACCACTACTAAAGAGAGTATGCGGAGAAAAATTCGGCATGCACTCACTCAAAAAAGTACCAGCAAATTCCCATACATTGATATTCACGCAGACCTTTTTGAAAAACCGGAAAACCTGCTTGCTGAATTTTGTACTAATTTTAGAAATGCCGGAGGAAAATTTATTATGTGCGATAAAGATAATTTTGTAGATATTTTGCATAAACTAATTGTTGGACAACGTTATGGAACAATTCTAAATACCAACAACTCCATCTCCCCAGCACTTTCCAAACGGAATTTAAACTATATCACTTGCATTGACAGTCACAGACAAGTAGATGTTGCGATTGTTTATTCCGATATGCTGATAGCAAGAACCGGAAGTATGTTGTTTACACAGAAATACTCCCTTTATCCTTCAGTTAGAAATATTACAAAAGATATTATTGTAGTTGCCTTTGAAAAAAATCTTGTGCTCGACTTAAAAGATGCTTTTCTTTTGCAACAAGAAAAAAATCAAGGTATGCTTTATGATTTTTCTGAAGTAATTACTCCTACAAAACCCGTAAACGATAAGGGTGAAGATAACTTTTCTCCTCTTGAACCTCGTTTTATTTTACTGCTTATTCAATAATACGGATGAAAAAACTAATCACCCGCACCATTACAGGGGTACTCTATTTATCCATTTTGGCATTTGCTTTCTTTTGCTCAAAATATGTGCTACTGGGAGTCTTTACTATTTTTCTGCTCATTGCCGTTATAGAATATATTCATTTAGTGCAAAAATTCCCTGCTCCAAAAAGTAATTTGCAGCGTTTAATGCAAAGAACAATTTTTCCCATAGTTTGGATTATTTTTCCGATATTGTTGTTGGAATATTGGTGCATCGCTTTGAATGCAACACCCTTTGTGGTTGCGATGGTTATTATTCTATGCGCCAACGACACTTTGGCGTATATTTTCGGTTCCTTATTCGGAAAACATAAAATGTGGATTAAAGTATCTCCCAAAAAAAGTTGGGAAGGATTTTTAGGAGGATTAATTTGCACTATGGCAGCCAGCTGGTTTCTTATAAAAATAACTTATTTTCAAAATGATATTTTTACCAACCCTTATATTTGGATTGGTTTTACTTTTATAGTCATCATTGCCGGTACTTTTGGCGATTTTGCCGAATCTATGGTGAAACGCTATGCCCAACAAAAGGATAGCGGCACTATTCTCCCCGGACATGGCGGCGTATTAGACAGGATTGATTCTATGCTTTTTGCGATTCCCGCCGGATTTATCTATTGGGGAATATTTACAATCTAAAGATTTTATGAATAAAAGAGATTTTTTACTCTATTATTTGCATAAAATTGCTATTAATAAACTAAAAAGCAATACTTTTTCAAAAAAAAAGTTATTTTTGCCGTCTCATTGCGGGGTAGAGCAGTGGTAGCTCGTCGGGCTCATAACCCGGAGGCCGTAGGTTCGAGTCCTGCCCCCGCTACTAAGGGAAACGCTAATAATTTTATTTATAAATTGTTAGCGTTTCTTGCTTTTTAAAATTGCCGACTTTTTGGCGATTTATTTTATGGGCACTCCTAAAAATTAACACACTAATATTCAATGTATTCAATCAACACACCGCAAGTGTGTAATATGAGAATAACCCCGTGCTGCGCCGCCTTTGGCGGCTTGCGCGGGGTTATTACTTGTGTCACGCTTTCGGCGTTTTTTGCTCACTATTTTTTATTAACATATTGATATTTGGAAAAATAAATGTATGACAGTCTTTAAAAAAGTATTAATGGATTCCTTGCTTTTTGAAAAATTAAGATTTGAAAAATTAATTTTTAGTATAGTATTAACGGGATTATTTATTATTCCCGTATTGGGTCAGACCCCACCTGAGAATAAACATTGGGAAGTGGTTTTTCAAGATAAATTTAATATTTTAACCAACAGTCGTTGGTCAATTAGAAATAATTTTGATCATTATGGAGAACTTCAGGTATGGTGCTTATAATAAGTATGTGAATTACAAAGACAAAAGAACAGGAACCAATATCAGGTAGCGCACCGGAGCCGAAATAAAATATGGAGTTATTGTGCGTGTAAAACATGCTCAGTTAAGAGAAAGATTAACACGGATTTCACGCTTTTGCACAAAAAAAAGAAATTGAAGATGCAAAGTATAGAAGAAGAAAACCGGCAATCCCATTAATGCTACTTTGCTTTCCAAAAACAAGGCGGCATATCCAGGAATGCTGCTACGGCAAACAAAGTAGAAGTTGCGTATCTTTTGACGTTGTTGGCAATGCCGGACGAATGGGACAAATAGATGAATCGAGACTAATATCTGGTGAAAATATTTTTAATGCGTTTGCCCTGGATTAGAATATTTGTATTGAAATTAAAAGTATATTTTTGCATTTTTAATTTTTAAGAATGAAATACTACATTATTGCCGGAGAGGCTTCGGGTGATTTGCTGGGCTCTTACTTGATGAAAGCAATTAAAAAACAAGACACACAAGCCGACTTTCGTTGCTGGGGAGGCGATCTAATGGAAGCACAAAGCGGCGATCTAATCAAACACTACAATGAACTCGCTTTTATGGGATTTTGGGAGGTCTTTAAGAATCTAAGAACAATTCTAAAAAATATCAAGATTTGTAAAATAGATATATTGCTCTATGAACCCGACGTAATTATTCTCATTGATTATCCCGGTTTCAATTTGCGTATGGCAAAGTTTGCCAAAGAACAGAATATTAGAGTGGTCTATTATGTCTCTCCTCAAATTTGGGCTTGGAAGAAAAACAGGGTGCATAAAATTAAAAGAGATGTGGATACCATGATTACAATTTTGCCTTTCGAGAAAGATTTCTATGCAAAATACAACTATGCCGTACACTATGTAGGGCATCCTTTATTGGATATTATTAATGATAACACCCGACATGATGATTGGCAAACTTTTAAGGAAAACTACAAGTTAGATGAGCACCCCGTGATTGCTGTTTTGCCCGGAAGCCGCACTCAGGAACTCAAAAAAATGTTGCCTATTATGCTACAAATGGTAGAACAATTTCCTGAATATCAATTTGTAATCTCAAAAGTAAAAGGGTTGCCGCTTTCGATGTATCAATCTCACATAAAAAACAAAAAAATAGCTCTTGTTGAAGGAAATACATACTCATTACTGCATCATGCCAAGTCGGCGATTGTAACCTCGGGCACTGCAACATTAGAAACCGCCTTGTGGAATGTGCCGCAGGTGGTGTGCTACAAAAGCAGTTTCCTTTCTTATCTTATTGCCAAACTGTTGGTGGGCAAATATCTAAAATATATTTCGTTGGTGAACCTTATTTTAGATAAACCGGCGGTAACGGAATTAATTCAATATGAATGTAACCCTAAAAAACTAAAAGAAGAATTGAACAAGATTGTAAATGATAATGAAGTTATTCATGAGATTAAAGAAAATTATACCTCATTGCGCCATATTCTATGCGATGCAGGCGCATCTGATAAAGCATCAAAACTAATTGTAAGACACGATGTTAGATAAATTTTACACCCTCTATTTTCTGGGAATAGGAGGAATAGGCATGAGTGCCTTAGCTCGTTTCTTTCTGCTTCAAGGCAAGCAAGTGTATGGGTACGATCTTAATCCAACAGATATAACAACACAATTAATGGAGGCTGGTGCGCAAATTCACTTCGATGAAGAGGTGAATAAAATACCGGAAAATGTTGATGTGGTTGTTTATACTCCTGCGGTTCCCAAAGAACACAAAGAATATCAGTATTTTCTTTCCAACAAAATCCCCATATTTAAACGTTCTGAAATATTGGGAATGATTTGTAAGGAGTATCCAACGATTGCCGTCTCGGGAACGCACGGAAAAACGACAACCACTGCGATGATAGCGCAGGTGTTGAGAAGTGAGACGGTGATACAACCACCGCCGAACGAAAAGGTGCGAGGTATGAGCAAAATTCTTGCATTTATTGGGGGGATTGCTAATAATTTTGGAGGTAATTTCGTTTGTGATGATAATTTTGACACAATTGTGGTGGAAGCAGATGAGTTTGACCACTCGTTTTTAACCCTGCGCCCGCAAGTAGCCATTATTACCTCCATAGATGCCGACCACTTGGATATTTACGGTTCTCACAAATATCTAAAAGAATCGTTTCAACTGTTTGCCAATCAAATAGTTCCAATCGGAACATTGGTTATATATGATGAAATTGCGCACCAAATAGAACATCCGAATAAGGTTACGTATGGTTTTTCAAATACGGCGCACTACCAAATCTCAAACATTCAATACTACACTACCAAAACCACATTTGATCTGAATCAAATACCCCGTCTCGCTTCGCGAGCCACCCCTTCTAAATTTGAAGAGGAATTTTCCCAACTAACCACTACCCACTCATCGCTAACCGTTAACATTCCCGGCAAGCACAACGTTCTCAATGCGGTTGCTGCGCTCGCCACTTCTGTCGAATTTTTATTGTTAAAAAACGATGCAACTTTTAATACGCAAACATTAGGACACTTAATAGAAAAATTAGAACTGTTTACCGGAGTTAAACGCCGTTTTGATATTCGCATTCAACGTGATGATTTTGTGTATATTGATGATTATGCGCACCATCCTGCAGAGATCAAAGCATTTTTAGATGCGGTTAAAAAAAATTACCCGACAAGAAGAGTTACCGGTGTTTTTCAGCCTCACTTATACACAAGAACCAGAGATTTTGCACCGGCATTTGCGGAAGCATTAGAGATTTTAGATGAGATCATTTTGTTGAATATCTATCCGGCGCGAGAACAGCCTATTGAAGGGATTACTTCAAATTTTTTACTGTCGTTAATAAAAAAAGAAAATAAGAAGTTAATTGAAAAAGAGGAACTTTTATCTTATTTAAAGAAAAACAAGCCGGAAATTTTGCTCACGATGGGTGCCGGAGATATTGACAAATTGGTAGAAAAGATTGAATCAATTTCGATTAAAGAGAATTCATCTATTAAGCCGAATCCGGAGGTAATTTTAAATTGTATCTGAAATGTATGTAGTTTCGAATATTTTATTTAGTTTGCACCCTGAAAATCTTTAAAACTTAATATCGTATGTCTGAAATCAAACCTCTCGAAGTTGCCGCAATCTTACGCGAACAATTACACAATTATAATTCACAAACCGAGTTGGAAGAAACCGGTACTATTTTGCACGTTGGTGACGGCATAGCGCGTGTTTACGGACTTAGGAATGCTCTTTTGGGTGAATTGGTAGTGTTTGAGAAGCCCGATGGAGCTATCACAGGCATTGTTCTCAACTTAGAAGAAGACAATGTGGGCATTGTACTTTTAGGAGATTCTAAATCCTTAAATGAAGGAGATATTTCGAAACGTACCAATAGAATAGCGTCTATAAAAGTTGGCGATGGATTATTGGGTCGTGTAATCAATACCATTGGAGACCCCGTCGACGGCAAGGGAAATATTACAGGAGAACTATTTGAAATGCCTATTGAGAGAAAGGCTCCGGGAGTTATTTTCAGACAACCCGTAAAAGAACCTTTGCAAACCGGTATCAAAGCTATTGACGCTATGATTCCAATAGGTCGTGGACAACGTGAATTAATAATCGGCGACCGCCAAACCGGAAAAACAGCAATTGCTATTGACACCATTATTAATCAAAAAGAATTTTACGATAAAGGAGAGCCTGTGTACTGCATTTACGTTGCCATTGGTCAGAAAGGCTCTTCTGTGGCAAGCACAGTAAAAACTTTAATTGAAAAAGGAGCAATGGATTATACGGTTGTGATTACTGCAACCGCTTCAGATCCTGCTGCAATGCAATTCTATGCACCCTTTGCCGGTGCCTCAATTGGAGAGTATTTTCGGGATACGGGAAGACCTGCATTAATTGTTTACGACGACCTGTCGAAACAAGCCGTAGCGTATCGAGAAGTTTCTTTGCTACTACGCCGCCCACCTGGAAGAGAAGCATACCCTGGAGACGTTTTTTATCTTCACTCTCGCCTATTAGAGCGAGCCGCTAAGATTATTGAATCAGATGAAATTGCTGCTTCGATGAATGATCTCCCGGAAACCATTAAACATTTGGTAAAGGGAGGTGGATCACTTACAGCATTGCCCATTATCGAAACACAAGCAGGGGATGTTTCTGCATATATTCCTACAAATGTAATCTCTATAACAGACGGGCAGATATTTTTAGAAACTTCTTTATTTAACTCCGGAGTGAAACCTGCTATTAATGTTGGAATCTCTGTGTCGAGAGTAGGAGGAAACGCTCAAATTGCAGCCATGAAAAAAGTTGCAGGAACTCTTAAACTCGATCAGGCGCAATATCGCGAATTGGAAACATTTGCCAAATTTGGATCAGATCTCGACCAAACAACAAAAAATGTACTGGAAAAAGGAAAAAGAAATGTAGAAATTTTAAAACAACCCCAATATTCACCACTTTCTATTGAAGAACAAATTGCCATTTTATATTGCGGAGTAAAAGGATTTCTGTTAAAAGTTCCTGTCTATAATATTAAAAGTTTTGAAACAAGTTTTTTGCAAACATTACGAAATGATAATCAAGAGGCATTAGACACATTGAAAAAAGGAATTATTGATGCTGCCATCATGAAGATATTAGAAAACGTTTGTAAAGAAGTTTCTTTGAAGTATGAAAATTAAAAATCAGCAATTTCTTTATCCGGTTTCTAAGTACAAATCAATTTGTTATTTTTTTTATTGACTGTTAAAGAATCACCAATTTTTTTGCCACCCGATGGTGTTTTGTTGAGGCTACAATTATATATATTCCTTTTCTCAAATTTGATACACTGAGTATTCCATTATTAAAACTGTCTTGTGAATAAAGTATTTTTCCTGTCAAATCATAAATAGCAATATGGTACGGCTCTTGTTGGTTTGTTTCAATATTTATAAATTCATTTGCAGGATTTGGAGAAAAAGTAAAGATTGAAATATAAGATGTGAAATTTCTTATGGATAGTGTATCATCTTGTATGTTATCATTTGGAATGGTATCTTTTGGTACTGTATCTTGTCCTTGAACACGATCTATTTCTATATCTGTAATAAAGCCAAGTTTTGTATAAGAATATTCATTGGAGCCACTACTTTCCAATCTAAAACGCACTTGAAAAAACTCATTGTTGACATATTGTTTTAATGAGAATTCATAATTATTCCAGTTTGAATTATTGCCTGAAATATAAGCCAATTTATGCCATACTTTTCGGTCGGTCGTAACTTCAAAAAAAAGTCCTGTATTATTCCAAATTCCATTCAAAGAACCTGTCCATTTAAAACGAATGAATATTTTCTCCGTATTACTAGGAATTTGAAACCAATCTAATTCAGCTATCGACAAATAATTGTCAGAGAAATATCCTGAACCACTATTATTACAAAGAGATGTTTTTCCATTATGAGTCCTAATTGTCCAATCGCTTTGTTGAAAACCCTTTTTATTTTCGCTAAAATTGTTAGAATATGGTAATTGTAAAGGTTCAACAAAAATTATTGCATCTTTGTTAGATGGTGCACTTTCTTTTCCGTTTGCAGCATTAACAGCAACTACATAATATTCATATTTTTTACCTGATTCAACACTATTGTCTACATAAAAACTTTCAACAGTTTCTCCAATAAGTGAATTATTTCTAAATATCTTATAAAACGAAGACTCATTATCGGTGTCCCATGAAACGGTAATTTTCATTTCGCCTGAGCAGGCACTTAAATTTTGTGGAGGCAACCATGCATTTGCTAACTCAGCGACAGCGCAAAGCGTAGCTTGCACAAAATTTCTTGCTAAATCCAAGCGATTAACTCCGCAATTAATACCCACTTGATAGGGTCCAATTGTATCGCAGGGTTTATGATAACAAGGATGAAGGGTATGGTATTCAATATCGCCAATATATAACGAAGGGTATTCATAAATATTAAACGACATGTGATCACCACCGTAACTATCACCAGCACTTAAACGTATAGTCGGAATGGAAGGTATATATGTGTTTGCAACTTGCTGATAATAATCAAAAAGTGCTCTTGAAATATAAGAGTATCCTGACGCCATTAATGTATTTGAATTTCCAGGAGGAAACCATCCTATCATATCCATGTTAAAATGTGCGATTATATTTAAATTTTCTGAGGCACATTTTTTTGCAAAGGGGAAGCTACCAACCATCCAATATTCTTCTGCATTGAAAGGTACAAACATAATTGATCGTTTTGTGGAAAAATTCTTTAGAAGCCGAGCACATTCCAAAACACCTGACGTTCCGGAAGCATTATCATCAGCACCCGGACCACTAGGATTGTCCCAAGATGAATGATCATAATGTGAAGTAATCATAATATATTCATCAGGGTATTCAGTCCCTTTTTTTATAACAACCACATTTCCTGCATCTAATTGTTGCGAATTCATGGTGAAATAGTGAATACTGATATCTTCATTGGCATCATAGCCATAAGTTTCAAATTTATTAACCAACCAGTTTTGCACAGTTAGTGCTGCCGGTGAGGTTGCAATTCTCCAAAATTGCTGCATATATTTAATGCTGTTTTCGATGTTGTTTTGATTAACCTGATTAATTAATTGTACAATTTCCGGCTTGGGGTCAATAATAATAGGATAAGATTGATTTCTATTACCTTTGTTATTAATTAATGTTGTTTGTGCGCAAATAGAAAACGATAACATGATGAGAAAGATAGTGTAGGCAAAACTCACTATAGGTGATGATAATGTGGCTATTTTCATGATAGATAATATTAAAAAAATGTAAAATGTAAAAGTTATTAAAGTGCAAAAATATATAAAATCTGTGTCACATCTATTACTTCTATTACCGTTTCACCACCATCGTTAAAAAGCACAGGTATAATGCAGCAATACTTAGCACTAACAGCCCACCCATTTGTGCGCCATTGAATACTTGTGTAGAGAAGGTCATTAGAGGCGGGAACACTGCACCGCCTACCACTCCGGTAATCATCAGCCCTGAAATCTCATTAGTTTTTTCCGGTTTTTCTTGAATAGCGGCGGAAAATATTACGGCAAAAATGCTGGAACATGTAAATCCGATAGCGCCAATCAATCCCAGCACAAAAACCGGTGAAGAGATCGGGAGAAATGCCAATAAAAGAATTAACCCCAAAGCAACAAGCATATTGGCGCGGAAATAGAGGCGCGTACTCATTACTGCCAAAAGGAATGTACCGATAAATGCACCTATTGTTCTGCAAATAAAATACATGCTTGCTCCTAAGTTGGCAGTTTCGTTGTTGTATGCCAAACGTTCAATCAAGAGTTTTTTACTGATCATATTCATCCCTACGTCAATGCCCACCACCGCAACTATGCCCAAGAAAAAAAACAGAATTTTGGTGTCGGAAAGAAGTTTGAACGGATTCCCGGCACTCTTTAATTCCACCTCTTCTTTTGGAACCGGTGTTGCCAAAAGCCATACTGCCGACAAGATGGTAATAGCACCAAAAATGGGGAATAGATTTTGCCAATTGCCCAAATAAATTACGGAAAATGATGCAATAAGTGGTCCGCAAAACGAAGAAACTGCTTTTACCACTTGCCCTCCGGTTAATGCACTGGTTAATGCTTTCCCATTAAACATATTGGAAACCAATGGATTTAACGATACTTGCAAAATGGTGTTTCCAATACCCAAGAAAGCAAATGCAAGGTAACAGGTTGTTTTATCAAAAATAAAAAAGGGTAAAAACATCCCCACAATAGTAACGAGCATGCTGATAAGAACGGTGTTTTTTCTTCCTATTTTATTCATTACCACAGCAGTAGGATAAGAGAGCAGGAAAAACCAGATAAATACTACTGAAGGAAGAAATCCTGACATGGCTTCCGAAAGATTAAACTGATCTTTCACATAGTTGGTAGAGATGCCCACCACATCTACGAAGCCCATTACAAAAAAACCGAAGAATATCGGCAACAAAGAGAGAATAAAACTGTTTTTTTTCATACTGTTGAAAATTTGCGGCAAAAATATTAAATTACTCCAAGCAACTGCAAAATTACAATTCCAATTAAAGCAAGCACGATATAACGAATAAACGGAGCACCTTTTTTTATTGCTAAGCGTGCTGCAATACCAGCGCCGATAATATTTCCGATAGCATGAACAAGCCCGAAGCTCCAACATACATTACCTTGTAAAGCATATATTAGCAATGAAAACGGTACAGAACACAGCACAAAAACATTTTTTAACACATTGGCTTTGAGCAAGTCGTAACCATTAATTAAAACTAAAACGGCAAGGAGCAGATATCCGATACCCACATGTACAAAACCTCCGTAAATCCCCAAAAGAAAGAAGACTATATGTTGCAGCGAACTAACTTTACGGTCCACCAAACCGGGTCGTTCGTGGATATACCTATCGGGGTTGCATATCATGGATATTCCGAATAGAATAACCATTCCTGCAAAGATATATTGAAACCATCTGTTTGATATATAGCCGGCAATTGCGGCGCCGGTAATGCTTCCCAAAATAATAGGAATAGCGAAATGTTTTATCTTTTGCCAATCAATGAGTTTGTTTTTCTGGAAATAAGTAACGGCAGTAGTATTTTGAAAAACTATAGCAATTCGGTTAGTGCCGTTGGCTACCATAGGGGGCAAGCCTAAAAACATAAATACCGATAAAGAAACAACTGTACCGCCACCGGCAAGTGTATTAATAAAACCGACAATAAAACCGGAACATATTAAGATAATGATGGAAATCCATGTTAATTCCATCTAAAGATGTTTTAGTTTTCTAAAAGATTTTGGCTTTCAACCAATTGTTTGTCAATGAAGATTCTGCCACATGCCTCACAAACGATAATTTTCTTGTGCAAGCGAATATCCAATTGTCGTTGTGGAGGGATCATACTAAAGCAACCTCCACAGGCATCTCGTTCAATCAATACTATTGCCAAACCATTGCGAGCGTTGTTCCGAATACGTTCAAAAGCATTCAACAAACGATAATCCACATTCTTTTTAAGCTGTTCTGCTCTTTCAATCAATTCCTGTTCCTCTTTTTTGGTTTCGGCAATAATATCGGTAAGTTCGTTTTTCTTTTGTGTCAAAACCTCTTCAATTTCATTACGTTTCTCTTCAAACTCGGCAATATTTTCATTTTTGGTAACAATATCGGCACTAAACTTTCCTTTATGTTTTTCTGCAACCTGTATCTCTAATTTTTGATATTCAATTTCTTTAGAAAGAGATTCATATTCCCGATTGTTGCGCACATTATTTTGTTGTTCTTCATAGCGTTTTATTAAAACATTGGCTTCTTTCATTTTTACGTCTTGTGCCACAATTTTTTGTTTAAGATCTTCCAATTCTTCTTTGTGTTTTTCAATACGTGTTTGCATACCTTCCAGGGCATCTTCCATATCTCGCACTTCATTAGGAAGCTCACCTCTCACTACACGAATCTTATCAATTTCAGAACAAATTTGCTGTAAATTGTACAATGATAGGAGTTTTTTTGCAATAGTAATCTCTTCAACGCCCTCTTGAGGAATGTTTTCAGGAAGCTGTGTAATGTTTTCAATATACTCAACAACAGATTGATTTTCAACTACTTTTTTCTTAGCCATACGATTTATTTTTTGGATAAAGTTTTACTGTTTATGCTTTATAAATTACCGGAATCTCTACTTCGGTAAAATGGGTGGCAAAAGTATTAAAATTTTCTTTTAAAAGTGAAACCATTATTTCTCTGATAAAATGTTCTCCTTCAAAGTGTCCAATATCAATAAGCAACATCTTGTTTTCAGGGATAAAAAAGTCATGATACTTTAAGTCGCCGGTAATAAAGGCATCGGCACCTGCCTCTAACGCGTTGTAAACGAACGACGCACCGCTTCCTCCGCAAACTGCCACTCTCTTAATCTCAGTATTAATATTTCCCGAAAACCTTACAAAATCAAGGTTCAGTTTTTCTTTTACAAAATGAATAAAATCTTTTGCTGCCATAGGGCTCGGAAGCAAGCCAACTCTGCCTAATCCTATTTCTCTATCCATATTTTCCAAAGCAATAATATCAAAGGCAGGTTCTTCGTAAGGATGGTTTTGGTACAGGGTATCAATTACCTGTCGTTTTTTATTTTTTGGAAAGACCATTTCTATTCTCTCTTCTTCAACCCTTTCAATACGATATTGTTTTCCAATATGTGGATTAGCACCTGCCAGCGGCTTAAACGAACCTACTCCTTCGCAAGAGTAACTGCAATGTGAATAGTTTCCCATATTGCCACAGCCTGCTCTAAACAACGCATCTTTTAGGATAAGGCTGCTCTCGGAAGGCACAAAAACTACCAGTTTACAGAATTGGTTTTCTTTGGGCGACAGAACCGACAATTTTTGCAATCCCAATTTTTGGGCAAAAAGTACATTTCCTCCCTCTTTTCCACTATCAATATTGGTGTGCATAGAATAGAGTAAAATTTTATTTTCCAATGCTTTG
>Ga0123353_10004498_pt1 | contig 17964 bp, 13 predicted proteins | sample TergutLab28metaG_3_FD_92763 | JGI IMG/M metagenome (GOLD analysis project Ga0123353, IMG submission 92763) | Labiotermes labralis P3 segment gut microbial communities from Petit-Saut dam, French Guiana - Lab288 P3 | ecosystem: Host-associated > Arthropoda: Insects > Digestive system > Gut ... | reverse complement strand
CCATGGGTATTGGAAATATGAATGGGCAGATGCATATGAAGAAATCAATAAAATAGATACTGAAAAAAGAATAATATCTTTGGAAACACCTGTAAATGTTTATGGTTTTGGAAGAAATGATGGAAGAGTTATAAATGCAGTTAGCGAAATAGACTTGCCAGGCGAATGGGCAATCGACACAGAAAAAGGTATTATCTTTTATTATCCACCAGAAAATTTTGATCCAAAAAATATTATTATAAGTTATTCAACAAGCGCTTTTGAAATAGATAATTGTAATAACTTAAAAATCGAAAACCTTGAAATAAAACAAATACGCGGCAATATATTAAATATAACAGATTCAGAAAATATAGTTATTTATAATAATGAATTAAATAACGCATCAGGATATGGCATTATAATTAATGGAAAGACAAATCATATTATTCATTCAACTGTTTTTAAAAGTTTTGGCAGGGGTGGGATAGAGATAGATACAGGTGACAGAAAAAAACTAATAGATTCCAAAACTATTATAGAAAATTGCAGTTTTTCTGATTTATCAAGAATAGATAAAACTTATACTCCAGGAATTTTGATTTATGGAATGAGTCAGATAATAAGAAACAATCTGTTTTTTAATATACCCAGCAGCGCAATAAGACTTGAAACAAACAATGTAATCGTAGAATTAAATGAATTTTATGATTGTGTTTTTGAATCTGGCGACCAGGGAGCTGTTGAAGCATGGGGTAATCCTTTATTACAAGGGAATATTATAAGATGGAATTATTTTCAAGATATTGTTAACAAAGAACATATGGCAGCTTCGGTAAGGTTAGATGATTTTATAAGCGGATTTACTATATATGAAAATATTTTTGAAAATGGATCTTCCGGGAAGTTTGGGGCAGTACAGGTAAACGGCGGAAAAAATAATTTAATGGAAGGAAATATATTTTATAATTGTGATCTTGTTTTTTCAATAACCACCAAAGGTAAAAGAAAATGGCAAAAGGGTGCTCAGGTTATTAAAAACCTTGCTTCTCACGAATGGAAGACAACAGAATGGCAAAACCAATATCCATATCTTTCCGGAATTGAAAATAAATATACAGATGAAAATTATTATATTGATAATGTAATAATTAATTCATTAAAAATTAAAAGCGGAGATTTTCGTGCATCTGTTTTTTTTAACAATATAGCAATTACTAAAAGTAACAATGTAATATATCGTGATATTATAAAATACTTGCCAAAATATAGAAGAATACCTATTGATAAAATCGGAAACTATGAAAAAGAAAAGTGAAAACTGTGAATTTAATAGCATAGAAAAATCAATCTGGTTTAAAAGTATTAATAAAAAGTGTCAAATTCAGAAAACAATAAAAAAATAGTAAAAAATACTCTAGCGCTGTATTTTCGACAAATTATAAGGATGGTTGTGGCGTTATTCACTTCCAGAATTGTTTTGCAGACACTCGGTGTTACAGATTATGGAATAAATAATGTTGTTGGCGGTGTTGTGGTGATGTTGTCATTTCTTACAGGTTCTTTATCAGGGACAACGCAAAGATTCCTTTCAGTGGAGTTAGGGAAAAATGATTTTGTGAAATTAAAACAAATTTTCGCAAATTCTCTTTCTTTACATATTTTTTTTATATTGTTGACAGTTGTTCTTTTTGAAACAATAGGATTGTGGTTTCTTCAAACAAAACTTGTTATTCCACCAGAAAGAGCAAACGCAGCTTTTTGGGTTTATCAGTTTTCAGTAATATCATTTTCAATAAGCGTTTTCTTTGCTCCATTTGATGGGGCTATCAAAACACACGAGAAATTTGGTTTTTATGCAAAGATGAGTATCTTTGACGCTATTATGAAACTTCTTACGGTGTATTTGCTTGTAATTTTGTCGTATGACAAGCTTATAACATTGACCTTTATGTGGTTGTGCGTTGTAATTATTGGAAGAATAATAGTATATATATATTGTCACATAAATTTTGAAGAGTGCAGAATTAAATTTTCGTGGATAAAAGATTCGATCAAGCAGTTATTAGAATATAATGCCTATACAATTATTGCTTCTATTTCGTATATCATTAGATTTCAAGGACTGAATATTATATTGAATTTATATTATGGTCCAATTATGAATGCAGCTCAAGGAATTGCGAATACAATATATGTTGCTATTTCTTCATTTTCAGATAATGCAGCGATTGCGACTCACCCGCAGATAGTTATGAGTTATGTCCAAAATGATAAAGAGCGGCTTTGGACTTTAATAACAAAAGCATCGCAATTATATTTTTATTTACTTTTAATATTAGTACTTCCATTTATTTTAGAAATTGATACCGCTCTTTATATCTGGCTGGGAAGCTATCCTAAATACACTTCAATTTTTGCGCAATTATTTTTATTGGAAGCATTGCAAAGAGTTCTGGGGTATCCAATAACTTATGCAAATACAGCAGTTGGCAAATTACGAGTAGTTACGATTATTGGGGTTGTTTGTAGATTTCTTATTTTATTATGCGCACTATTTTTAGGAATAAATAAACTATCACCGGTATATATTTATATTACCGTGCTTGTTTTACAGGGATTTTCTTTCTTTATTACTTTAGTAATTGTGTTAAAAAAACAACTAGGTTTTTCAATACACAAATATTTTAAGGAAGTTATTGTGCCTATATCAAAGACAAGCTTGGCAACTGCTTCTCTTCCAGTCATAGTGCATTATTTTTTTTCAAAAACAATATTATCTTCATGTATAGTTGGAATTTTCATTTTAATTTGGAGCGCAATAATAGTTTTTTATATAGGACTTAATAAAAGAGAAAAACAAATGGTGGCAAATAAATTACCTCACTTCTTTCGAAAAATCTTATTTTTTCGATGAAATAAAAAATATTTTCCTTAAGGATTTCAAAATGCTAAAAAAAATCATTAAACATATTCTAATATTTATTCTTCCAAAAAAATTACAAGATGCTTTAAAAAAAATAAGAACTAGAATTCTCGTTAATAGAAAAAAACGACAAATGATCAACTTGGTTTCGACACTAAAACCACTTGAAGATAAAGATTCTCCAAGATATATCGTTTCGCTAACTTCTTATGGCAAGCGGATTGTGGATAGTGCTCCTTATGCGATAGTAACGTTACTTAATCAGGTCGTTAAACCAAACAAAATTGTTTTGTGGGTAGCATATGAAGAAAAAAAAAATATTCCTTCGATTATGAATAGACTAGTTGAAAAAGGAGTTGAAATTCGTTTTTGTGAAGATATAAAGTCATATAAAAAACTTATTTTTGCATTACAGGAATTTCCAGAAGATTATATAATTACCGCAGACGATGACCTTTATTATCCAAAAAACTGGTTTGAGCAATTGATAGTAGAGCATAAAAAAAATCCAAAGAAAATTATTTGTCATCGTGCCAGTAAAATAAAAGTCGATGAATATCATAATCCACTACCATACATTAAGTGGGTTTCTTATATTGAACCGAACAGCTATTTTGCGGATGCTTTGGTGTTACAGGGACAATGTATACTTAAACAAGGGTTTGAAAGAGGGGTATTCCCGACTTGTGGTGCAGGAGCTTTGTATCCTCCACATTGTTTATATAAAGAAATAACGAACAAAAAATTGTTTACTAAACTTTCTCCATACGCTGATGATATTTGGTTTTGGGCTATGGCAGTGATCAACAAGGAATACTTTGGAAACGAAAGCCCATTCGTGGTTATTCCTAACGGCTATTCACAAAACTTGCATTATATAGATCCAGAAGACCAAAACAACAATGCTTTATGGAATTACAATATTTCGGATAATGGAAATGATAGGCAATTGAAAGCTATTATCGATTATTTTCCTAAGATTAGAGACGTTTTAGAGAAGATAGAATCGTTTTGCTATGGAATTTTACAACCCTGTGGATTTGTAATGAAATTGGACACAAACGATTGGATACAAAAGCCAATTTATGAAAAAGGATGCTATGAAAAAACAGATGTTCTGGCATTACTTTCTTTGATGCCTCAGGATGGTGTATTTTTTGATATTGGTGTAAATGTCGGTGTTTATTCTTTGAATTTATGTAAAAAAGCGAAATATGTTTATTCTTTTGAAGCAACAGAAAAAACATATAAGCAGTTACTCGAAACAATATCTATGAATAATATTAAAAATATTCATCACAACTTCAGTGCTGTTCATAATGAAAGTGGAATAGAAATTGAAATTTGGCAAGGCAGTGAAGTTTTAGGAAAAGATAATGCCGGAAGCAATGGATTGTTTAATAAAGGAGAAGGGGGGATAATAGCCAATGTTGTCAAATCCATAACTATCGATGATTTTGTAAACAACAATAATATTGAAAAAATAGATATTATTAAGATTGATATTGAAGGTAATGAATTAAACGCTTTGAAAGGTGCAAGAGAAAGTATTTTACGTTTTCGTCCAATAATTCTTTGTGAAATAAATCCAGAGATAAATGAAAAAGCAGGATATAAAAGTAAAGAATTGCTAGCTTTTTTTGTTAATACTCTTAGTTATTTTCCTACGTTTTTTCTAGGCAATAAATTTTTGCCTGCAAGTGAAAAGAAAGTGATAAAATCGCAATGTAATGTTTTCTTTTTTCCAAAAGAAAAAAAATTGAATTTTTGATTTAGATGTTGGAAAAAATGAAACTCTTTTTAATTTTAGTGAAAAATCTTGTGACATTTTAGCAAAAAAAGAAATTTTCTTATTGAAAAAAAACTAATTAAGTATATAATTTCTTTATAATATAAATATAATCTTTATTACTAAGGAGAGAAATGTTTTATGAAAAAATTGAGTATGTTTGTTGTTTTTATAATTATTATTAGTGCATCTCTTTTTGCTGGGGATTGGGTAAAAACAAGTGGCAGCAGTGCTGTAGATGTAGCTGTTGCAGAAAATGGATTTGTTGCTGTTGCAAATACAAAAGGAGATGTTTTTACTTCTAAAGACCTTGGAAAAACATGGACAAAAAGCCCAACTGCTAGCGATGTAACAAGAATTTCTTTAAGTAGCGATGCTTCTATTATGGGTGCTGTAAATAAGCAAGGTAGTTTATTTATATCAAGAGATATGGGTGCTTCCTGGGTAAAAACAGGTGCTAGTAGTGTTATAGATGCAAGTGTTGGCAGATCACATAGCTTTGTTGTAAATAAAGATGGTGGTGTTTATTTCACAGCGTCAAATGATTTTGCAAACTGGACAAAAACAGAAGGTGGCAGCGATATTAAATGTGTTGTTTTTGGAGGACCTTTTATTTTTGTTAGTAATAGCAAGGGAGATACTTTTATAGCTGATTTTAATAAAACTCCTAAAATGAGTTACAGAAAAACAACAGGATCAAGTGTTGTGGATTTAGATGTTGCACCAAATGGAAATTTATGGGTGGCTAACAAAGATGGTAATGTGTTTAGTTCTCCAGACAAAGGTACTACATGGAAAAAGGAAAGTGGGTCGGATGTAAAGGCAATTTCATTGTGCAATAAATATACTATTGTTGCAAATAAAAATGGTGATGTGTTTGTAAGAGATAATTAATTTTAATATAAAGAATAAATAAAGCGCTATTATAAATAGCGCTTTATTGAATTTATTAATTTACAAAATCTTTTCAAAAACTATTTACTTTTCTATCAATAAACCTGTGTAAAAATATAATATTTTAAATTTTAAAAAAGAAAATTATTTCAGAGATATAATAACGCAAAAATTAAAAACTGTAGTATGTGTAGTTTAATTATTAGACAAAATATAAAAGGAGTTTGAAATAAAACAACTTCTAAATCTTGGTTGTGGGCATCGTTATCACAATGAATGGACAAATATAGATTTCCAATCATCAGAAAAAAATGTTATGGAATATAATCTGTTAAAAGGGATTCCTTTTAATAATGAAACATTTGATATGGTATACCATTCACATGTTATAGAACATTTTTCAAAAGAAGATGCGTTAATATTTTTAATGGAATGTAATAGAGTTCTTAAACAAAATGGAATAATTAGAATAGCTTTTCCAGATTTAGAACAAATTGTAAATAACTATATGCGATTATTACAGGAATTAAAAAATGGAAATATGGAATATGAAGCAGATTATGACTGGATAATGTTAGAATTATATGATCAGGCAGTAAGAAATATTTCGGGTGGAGAAATGCTTAAATATTTTACTCGGGAGTCAATACCAAATGAAAAATTTGTATTGGAACGATGTGGTATTGAAGCAAAAAAACTTATTGAAGCAGGGAAAAATAAATTTCATGAAAAAAACAAACGGGGAATTGATATAAAAAAATATATCAGAAAAAAAATATTGAAATTATTGATAGGAGAGAAAAGATATTTAACACTACAGATAGGAAAATTTAAACTGAGTGGGGAAACACATCAATGGATGTATGATTCTTTTAGCTTGAAGCGTTTATTAGAGTTAATTGGATTTAAACAAATTATTGTTAGAGATGCATTTACAAGTTATTTAAATAATTGGAAAGAATATAATCTTGATACAGAAGCAGATGGGACTATTTATAAGCCAGATTCAAACTATATTGAGGCAATAAAATAAAAGAAATAATAATTTAACCTTGTGCGACTTATATACTTTATCATACTATTGTAGATAGTCGCTAAATCTTTTAAAATTTCTTAACTTTTCTATAATGAATCATATAAAAATATTCATATTCGTTATCTCATATTAAAAGTATTTGAATATTTTTTTAGGAGATGAGATGAAAGCCCCTATTGTTCTTTTTGTCTACAATCGTCCTGATCATGTTCGACAAACTATTGAAGCACTTGCAAGTAACATTCATGCAAGTGAATCCATTCTGATTATTTATTCTGATGCACCAAAAAATCAAGAGGCAAAAGAACCTGTACAAAAAGTCCGGTCATTTATAAAAGAGATAAAAGGTTTTAAGTCTATTACCATTATTGAGCGAGATATAAATTGGGGACTTGCTAGGTCTATCATTGATGGAGTTACGAATGTTATTAATCAGCATGGTAAAGTGATTGTGTTAGAGGATGATATAGTTATCAGTCCATATTTTCTGCAATTCATGAATGATGCACTTGAATATTATTCCAATGAAAAAAAAGTTTGGCATATTAGTGGCTGGAATTATTCCTTTGATACCTATGGTATTGGAGATGCTTTTTTTTGGCGTGTTATGAACTGTTGGGGATGGGCAACATGGAAAGACAGGTGGCAATATTTTGAAAAAGATGTTGATAAACTAATAGCAAACTTTACAGAAGATGACATATATCGGTTTAACCTTAATGGTGCAGAAAATTTTTGGTATCAAGTTTTAGCAAATAAATCGAATACAATTAATACATGGGCAATTTTTTGGTATGCAACAATTTTTAAAAAAAATGGATTATGCCTAAATCCGTGTAAAAGCTTTGTAACAAATATTGGGCAGGATGGAACCGGTATTCACTGTAATTCAGATTCGATTTTTATAAATAATTTATTATGTGAAAAAACTATTGATTTTCGAGGATTGATTATTGAAGAAAATGAAATCGCTGTAGATAAAATCATGTGTTTTTATAATAAATTTTATAAAAAATCAAAAAATATTTTTCGTCGTATTTTTAGACGTATAAAAAAATAATTCAGAATCATTAAAAGTATTTAAATTGTATCTTTCTGAATTATGTAATTATAGTAAATAATATATTTGGAAAACTAATCTCATGAAAATATTACACATCAATACATCAGATAAAATTGGAGGTGCAGCAATTGCTGCATTTCGTTTGCATAACGCTATGCTTTATTCTGGTATTGATTCAAAATATCTGGTTTTAAATAGAACCATAACTGACAAAGCAGATGTTAAAACCAAATTAGGATATATTGTTCGTATTAAAAAAATAATCAATTTTGTACTTGAAAAAATAATTACAAAAAATATGCATGGAATTAAAGGAGTATTTTCATCTTTCAAGTATGGTATTTCTATATCAAATGTCCATGAAATTATTGAAGCAGATATTATATATCTTCACTGGATAAATAATTCATTTATAAACTATCGTGGATTAAAGAATATTTTAAAAACAGAAAAACCAGTTTTTTGGTTTATGCATGATATGTTTGCTATAACCGGTGGATGCCATTATTCTTTTGATTGTATAAATTATCAAACAGAGTGCTGTAAGTGCCCATATCATAAAGGCTCTTTATTGGGAAATTTAGCAGATTGGCAATATAAAGCAAAGAAAAAAATATACAAGCAATTTAATAATCTTATGTTTATAGCTCCAAGCAAGTGGCTTTTTGAGTGTGCTAAAAAAAGTGGCTTAACAGACAGTAAACAGATATGGCATATTCCTAATATTATAGACTCAAACATATTTAAACCAGTTGATAAAAAAGTAGTACGGCAATTATTGTCATTGAATACTAACATAAAAATTATTGGATATGGTGCAGATTTCGCATTAACTAATCCTTACAAAGGGTGGGATTATTTAAAAGAGGCACTACAAATTTTGGCAAAGGATAAAACACTACAGGATAAAAAAATTGAAGTTCTGATCTTTGGAAGTAATTACTCCAAAGAAATCGCTGATAGCATTCCATTTCCGGTCCATTTTTTAGGACGTCTGCATGACGAGATTTCATTAGTGGCAGCTTATAATTGTATGGATGTTTTTGTTATTCCATCTCTTGCTGAGAATTTTCCAAACACTATTCTTGAAAATTTGAACTGCAATACACCAGTGGTTGGTTTTAATGTTGGAGGCATTCCGGATACAATTAATGAGAATACCGGCTACTTGGCTGAGTATAAAAACACTAGTGATCTAGCAAAAGGTATTTCTTTGATATTAAAAAAAGGAAAAGCAAATGTATCTGAATATGCTAAATCATTTGCTCCGGAAGTAGTATTGGATAAACATAAAGAAATGTGGAATATTAAAGGTATTAGTCAATGAAAATTGTCCTTCAAAAAAATAATATAAATAAAAAAGATAAAGAATAATCTATTCAAACTTAAAATAAAAGAATTGATTGTGAGAGACAAAAGCAGTTATCGTGAGATTGAAGAGAAATATTTATGAAAGAAAAACCATTAATTTCAATAATTACAGCAACATATAACTCTGAAAAGACTCTGGCGAAAGCCATCGATTCTGTAATTATGCAGACTAATACAGATGTTGAACACATTATTATAGATGGGGATTCAACTGACAATACGGTCGCTATTATAAAACAATATGCACAAAAATTTCCAGACAAAATTAAATGGATATCAGAACCAGATGCTGGCGTATATTATGCTATAAATAAAGGAATTGATTTAGCTAATGGAAATATAATAGGAATACTGGGCAGCGATGATTCCTATTTGCCGGATATTTTTCAAAAAATAGCTGAGGAATTCTCAAAAGACAGTAAATTAAAAATAGTTTATGGATTAGTTAATATCTACTCAAAAGGTATTCATGTTGAAACAATGGGAAAACATCATAATAATTTAAATAAAGCAACGTTAGCACACCAGGCCTGTTTTTTTTCCAGAGAAATTCATAATAAATATGGTAAGTATAATACCGATTATAAACTTGCGGCAGATTATGATTTATTATTAAGACTAAATCATAAAGAAGATATTGCTTTTATAAATTTAAATATACCATTTGCGAATTATGATTGTGGTGGAACATCATCTAATAAGTATTTGACTTATTGTGAACAACAGAAAGTAAGATATAATAATAAAATTATTAGTAAAAGAGAATATTTTAAAAATATTTTTAGAGCTAAGATAAAGAATATTTTTAAAAAGATTTAATTGGGCAGAAAAGAGAAAAATTGAATGCCGAAGATCAGTATAATAGTTCCTGTTTTCAATTGCGAAAAATATTTGCATGATTGTGTAAACAGTATCTTAACCCAGACATTTTCAGATTTTGAAGTTATTCTGATTAACGATGGCAGCACTGATAAGACTTTTGAAATTTGCAATGAATACGCAAAATCAGACAATCGTGTGATCGTTATACATAAAGAAAATGGAGGGGTTTCTTCTGCGCGCAATGCTGGAATTAGGCAAGCCAACGGGCAGTATCTGGCTTTTGTCGATGGAGATGATTATTGTTATACTGATTTTTTAAAAACTTATATTGAAAATATTGAAGCTTACAATGCAGATTTAATAGTTGCCCAATGGATTACTGAGCGTAAAACATATTCTCTTAAAAAATTAAATGGACAAATTGAAGAACTAAAAAAAGCAGATTGTTTTAATAGGGTTTTTGAATTTACTAATTCCCTTTGTAATAAATTTTTTTGTCGTGATATAATTTTGAAAAACAATATATATTTTGATGAAACACTGCATCACACAGAAGATTTATCTTTTGTATGTGATTATTTACAATATATTGATAAAGCTGTTTATATACATAAATATGTATATTACTATCGTATAAATCCCAATTCTATTACATCTACTCCAAGTTTGGAAAAAAATTTAAGTACTATTAAAATAATTGAATTTCTTGATGATATATATTCCCGTAATGCGCCTGAATATATTTATATTTGTCATGAATTTTGCAGATTCATGTACCAAAGTGTTGCTAATAGTTACAGAGCAATAAATAACAAAATCCAGATGAAATTTTATTTGAGAAAATCAAGAGCAAGATTAAAAAAAATCCTTTTTGATAAAAATGCTCCATTAAAATTCAAAGTTAGATCATTTCTGTTGTCAATTCATTTTATAAATAAAATAAAAAAATATCCAAATTTGATAAAAATAAAACGAAAGATTAAAGCTTAAGATATACAGTTTAATATAATCAAAATTCAAATCCATTAAAAAAATTACAGGGTCAAATGCAAAGGCAAAAAATATTAATCTTACAAATCATTTCTTCCCCGATTGGCGGAGGAGCGCAGGTTTTGGCCAGAGAATTGGGCCAGAGAATAAAATCTGATGATTTTAATTCAGAGGTTGTTTACTTTAATAAAATATCCCAGCCAAGCGTAAAATTACATGACAATGAAAGTTCTCTTTTTACCGGTGATAGAAACCTTTTAACTATTTTGAAACTTCGTAAATTAATTAAAAATAGATTAAAAATATATCAAAAAATAATTATACATGTGCACTTAACATACCCTTTTTTCTATGTCCCCATCGCCACATTGTTCCTGGATGTGGTATTGCTTTTTACTGAACATAATACTTCTAATAAACGAAGAGGAATACCATTTTTTAAACATATTGAGCGTATATTTTATAATAGATACAAAAAAATATGTTGTATAAGTAAAGGTGTTGAAAATGCTTTATCTGAATGGCTTGGTAAGAACCTTGATAACAGATTGGTGACAATTAATAATGGAGCAATATTATATACATTTAAAGAACGCAGTGGGTTTGTAAAACCCAAAATTATTTCCATAGGCTCCCTTACAAAAAAGAAAAATTTTAAAACTACTATAAAAGCAATCTCTCTAATTAAAGATGAGATTGAATCATATTTTATTATAGGAGAAGGTACAGAACGGGATTTTTTAAACAAGCTAATAAAAGAGAATGGTTTGGAGAAAAAAATAAATCTGCTTGGGTGGTCTGATCAGGTAGAAAAATATTTACATGAAGCAGATATTCAACTTATCCCATCACTTTGGGAAGGTTTTGGCCTGGTTGCAGTAGAAGGGATGTCTACCGGTATATTTGTAATAGCTTCCGAAGTCGATGGTTTAAAAGAGGTGTTGGGACAAAATAATCCATCCATAAAATTGGTAAGAGATATTGAAAGTCCTGAAAAATGGGCATTTGAAATTCAACAAAGTATTATTTTTTTACAAAGCAATATAAAAGAGGTTGCGATTTCAGCTCGCAAGCAGTCGGAAAAATATTCTATTGAAAAAATGATTGAAAGTTATAATGCTGTATATCACAGCTTTTCAAAGAAATAATTGACAGGAATAATAAAATTGGGCGCTAAAATTCTATTTATAATAAATAATTTAAATTTTTTTCTTTCACACAGATTACCTGTTGCGCTAGCTGCAAAGCAGAATGGATTTGAGATTCATATAGCAGCGCCGCACAACAACTCAGAAGATAAAATCCTTAAACAGGGATTTTATTTTCATCCAGTCAGAATATATCGGAGCAGCATTAATCCTTTTAAGGAAATATTAAGTTTTTATGATCTCTATAAATTACAGAAAAAATTAAAACCAGATGTTGTCCATCTTGTTACAATAAAGCCAGTAATTTATGGAGGAATAACTGCGCGATTTGCAAAAATCAAAAACATTGTTGCTGCTGTTCCAGGGCTTGGGAGCGCATTCAGGGAAGATGGTTTTAAAGGATGGATTTTGCATAAAATCATAGGCTGGTTATATAAAGCTGCGTTAGGCAATAAAAACGCTATAGTGATATTTCAAAATGAAGATGATAAAAAAATCATAACAAAACTTTGCAAATTATCAGAAGACCAGATAAAACTTATTCCGGGATCAGGTGTGAACCTTAATGAATATCAGTTTTTACCTGAACCAGATGGAGTACCTGTTCTTATAATGGCAAGCAGGTTATTAAAGGATAAAGGTGTTCCTGAATTTATTAATGCAGCAAAAATATTAAAAGAAAGAGGAGTTGCTGCAGATGTTTTACTTGCTGGAGAAATTGATCCTGAAAATCCAACCAGTGTAACAGCAGAGGAACTTAATGAGTGGAAAAAGGAAGAAGCAGTAAAGATACTTGGATTCCGATCAGATATTGCTGATCTTTTTTCAAAATCAAATATTGTAATTTTTCCTTCATCATATAGAGAAGGTCTGCCTAAAGTTTTGGTAGAAGCAGCTGCTTGCGGAAGAGCTGTTGTAACAACAAATGCTCCTGGTTGCAGGGATGCTATAATACCAAATAAAACAGGAATTCTTGTCCCTGTAAAGAGTGCAGTTGCGATTGCTGATGCTGCGGAATATTTAATTAATAATTCGGAAATTCGCAAAGCATTTGGAAAAGCAGGGCGGGAATTTGCCGAACAAGTTTTTGATATTGAAAATATTGTTGAAGAACATTTAAAAATTTACAGAAAATTATTAAAGCAGTAATCCTCTCTACAAAAAAAAATAAAAATACTATAATATTTACCCATGCTTATTTTTAAACTGGCAATCAGAAATTTATTAAGACATACTCGAAAAACTATTCTTTTGGGAATGATCATTATGCTGGGAACAGCAATGCTTTTTTTTGCAAATGCCGTGTTTGAAAGTACCAATGAAGGACTTGAAAGTTCTTTTGTGAGAAGCCTGACAGGTGATGCTGTTTTAAGTGCAAATAATGAAACTTCTTATGGTTTATTTGGAAATGAAACTCCTATTGTAAAAAGTTATGAAGTTATTCCCGCTATTCCGGGCTATTCATCAATGGTAGATGTTTTTTCATCTATTGAATATGTATCAGAATGGACATCTATAGTATCTGCTGCTGCATATGTGGAAATAGAAGAAAAAAGAACACCTGCTGTTTTATTTGGAGTAGATTACAACACATATTTTTCTGTTTGTCCGGATATTGTTATAGAAAAAGGCTCTGTTTCATCATTGAAAGATGGTGGAGTTTTTCTTAATAAAAAAATTGTTTCAAATCTGGAAGAAAAAATAGGACGTCCTCTTGAAGTAGGAGATACTCTTCAGCTAATTATGCTTTCAGATGGGTCTTTTAAAATAATAAAAGGTTTTCTTGCAGGAATTCACAGTTATGTAGGTACGTCACAAGTTCTTGATCGTATTGTTTTAGCTGATCCTGACTCTGTAAGGCGTATTGCAAATTACACAATGGGATATGTTTTAAATAATGATGATTCCTTTGCAAAACCTGGTGAAGAGGCTTTTGATCTGGACAACCTTTTTTTATCTGCAGAAGATGTAACTGTAGAGGAAAAAAATGGTTTTACTCTTGAAGACTTTGAGAAATTGTTGGCACAGACAGATGAAGGACAAATAGCTATTATGCCTAATTCTGCTGCATGGAGTTTTGTGCTTTTTCGCTCTGATGAAAGCCCGAAACTGCTTATAAATTCTTTGCAAAAAGAAATTAGAAACAAACAGTGGGATGTGAAAATATTGAATTGGAGACAGGCTGCCGGGCTAAGTGCGCAGACTGTATTTGCACTCCAGTATGTATTTTATATAGGAATGGTATTTATTGCAGCAGGAGCAATTCTTGTAATTATGAATGCTCTTGTTATATCTGTACTTGAAAGAAGTTCCGAGATAGGAACAATGCGTGGCATAGGAGCAGGAAAAGCTTTTATAAGAAAATTATTTATTGCCGAGTCAATGTTGCTTACAGTATCAGCTTCTGTTTTGGGTATTTTACTGGGAATAATAATTTGTTTTATTGTATCTGCAAAAGGTATAGTTGTTAAGAATGAATTATTTATTAATTTATTCGGAGGAAATGTGATTGAACCAACCATAACTATATTTGGAATATTTATTAATATTTTTATGGCTTTTATTATTGCCTCTTTAGCATGGATTTATCCGGTCTCTATTGCTATGCATATCAATCCAGCATCTGTTATGGGAAAAGAATAGTTTTATGACAATCATATATCTTGCATTACGAAATCTATTTATGAGACGAAAAAGATATGCTCTTATGGCAATTGCAGTAATTTTAGGATTCAGTTTAGTTACAATATTATCCAGTTTGGCTTTTGGTGTTCTTGAAACAGTTAAAATAAAAGCATCCCGTTATTTTTCAGGTCATATAGCGTTAGTTAGTTTTACAGGGAGAGTTTATGGTATAACCAATCCTGATGAAATAATTACAAAGTTAAAAGAAAATAAATTTCCATTAAAAGCAATAGGAAAAAGAAGTGTTTATTATGGCGGAGAAACAGCCAAAATATTTTTCAATGGAAATTCTATTTTGCAAAGAAGACCTATTGGAATGGATTTTGAAGCAGAAAGGGAAATGTTTAAAAATTTATTCTTTTTAGAAGGAAGCTATGATTCAATGCTTGGTGATAAAGGCAAAGGGGGAATTTTAGTAAGCAGAACAGTTGCTGAAACTCTTGGGGCACGGGTTGGCGATGATGTTATAGTTTATATGGTTACAACTGAAAGACAGCATAATACTGCTGTAATGATCGTGCGGGGAATTTTTAATGAAACAAGTATTTTTGGGTATACATCATATATGAGAATAGATGACTTAAATATGCTTTATGGTAAAAAGGAAGATGCTATTACTGATATAGCTTTATATGGGAAAGAAGGGGCTAATATTGAGAAACTTGCCGAAAGAATAAGGAAGGCTTTAGGAAAAAGTTTTCCTGTTTTTCCAAGAATTTACAATAACTCAGATTTTGGTCATACAAGGTCATTACGGGTAGAAGATGAGACTATCGCTGTTGTCCCTATTGATGCGCAGCTTTCAGAAATAAAGGATATTTTAAATGCATTTCTTATAGGAATATATTTTGTTTTAGTTATTTTTATTTTTATTGTTATGATCGGCATTTTAAATACATATAGGGTTCTTGTGCATGAACGAACAAGAGAAATAGGTACCATGAGGGCTATGGGAATGCAAAAAGGAGAGATCAAGCTTCTTTTTTTAATTGAGGCTGCTGCTCTTTCTTTGATTTCTTCTTTTATCGGACTTTTATTGGGATTTATCATTCTTAATGCTATTGTTAGTTTTGCTGATTTAAGTTCTTTTTCTGCTGCATGATTATTTACTGAAAATGGAAAACTTAATTTTTTTATAGATTCAAAAATAGCGTTTTTAAATATTATTTTTATGCTTTCGGCAGTTGTGCTTGCTGCATGGGGTCCTGCTGCAAAAGCTTCAAAGATGCCGCCTGTTCAGGCACTGGGGAAGGGGATATAATGTATAATAAAGAAAAAAAGTATGGTCTTTTATTTATTTTAAGCATAATTTTTTTATCATTAGCTTTTGCAGCGCCCAATGATGAATATAATAATCTTTTAAAAAAAGTAGATGATCTGGTTAATTTTAAAGAAAATGATCTTTCTGCAAATTATACAATTAAGAAAACAGATCCAGGTGGAGCTGTATCAACGACAATAGCAACTATGTTCAGGCGCGACAGGACAGATCAGTTTCTTATTTTAATTTTAGAACCAATAGTTGATAAAGGTAAAGGATATTTAAAAACAGGAGATAACCTGTGGTTATATGATCCAAGAGACCGAAGTTTTACTTTTACAAGCGCGAAAGAACGGTTTCAAAACTCCAGCGCCCGTAATTCTGACTTTAACAGATCAAATTATTCTGAAGATTATTCTGTTGTCTCCGGAAAAAAAGAAAAGCTTGGTAAATTTGATTGCACAGTTTTGGATCTTAAAGCATTGAATAATAAAGTCTCTTTTCCAGCAGTGCGTATCTGGGTATCTGAAGATAATCTTGTCAGAAAAATAGAAGACTACAGTCTTTCTGGTCAGCTTATGAGAACAACTGCAATTCCCAGTTATCAAAAAGTAAGGGAAAAATGGCTTCCTATGTCTATTGTTATACTTGACCACCTTGTTTTCCGAAATGTAGAAGGTAAAAAAGTGTTTGAACGAACTGAAATAACAATAACAGAACCATCACTTGAAACCCGTCCAAACTCACTCTATACAAAAGAATATCTTGAAAGGGTAAGAAACTGAGAATAATGTTTTTTCTAAAACAAATAACGAAAAACAGGATGTTGAACTTGCGAATTATATCAATTGTATTTACTGTTATGCTTTTTTGCTTCATATCCTTTTTTGCAGCAGCAGAGGAAAATGGATCTCTTGATGATCTATTTGATGATCCGGACGAGGATATTCTTGCTACTGAGACAGATATAGATCACAGAAAACAATTTGAGGAAACAGACCAAATTGTAATACGAAGAAGTTTTACTACAAATGCAGCCAGTTCTGTTGGTTGGAATGACTTTCCCCAATTTAATAATTTATCCGAAGGATTTGAAGCTACTGCAGGAGCTGTTGCTGAAGCGCGGCTATCTTTTACAGCAAAACCAAGTCCAATTTTTGGTATGGGCGGAAGCTTTTATACAGAAGTCGATTATAAAAATGGAATTCCTGATTGGACAAATATTATTATAGATGAACTTTATGGTGATTATATATTGCTAGATAAGGCTTTTTTCAGAATGGGAAAATTCCCAATGAAATGGGGTAACGGCCGCCTTTTTACTCCCGGGGATCTGATGGCTCTAAGTGAAAAAGGGCTGGCTTTCAGAGCTAATTTGCCTACTGTCATGGATGGGGTCACATTTGTTTCTCTTGCAAATACTTATTATGATACAGAGCCTGGTTCTTCTTTTTCTATGTCAGATGATTTGGTAAACGCAATTCTTCTTGAAAAAATATTTGGAAATGTTCTTTTCTCGCTTGGCGCCAGATCTCATTTTAAGCGGAATGAAAGCACAAAAGCCCTTGCTGCTATTAAAACAGTTGTTTTTAAAACAGATATTTTTACAGATTTTATTCTTTGCTATGATATTGATGATAATCCATATTTTCAGACACTTGCAGGTTTTTTCCGCGAATGGGAAAAACTAAAAATATATGGCGAATATTATTTTGATGGATTAGTTGAAAAGAATAAAGGGCATAATATAGGTTTAGCAGTAGGATATAAAAATATTTTTTCAGGTCCTATAGATACTGGTATTGAATGGCGCCATGCATTTGTCGATAATTCAGGAAGAGTTTTCCCTGCAATCTCTTTTTCTCCATGGAGCCTTATAAAAATCAATTTTGGTATTCCTATACTTTATGGTAATGATGCTACAAGAATTATTCTTGAAGACAGGGATGAGGATGATAAAGAAGATCCCAATTATTATATGCCTTCAAAACGAGGACTTT
>Ga0123353_10004497_pt1 | contig 17965 bp, 15 predicted proteins | sample TergutLab28metaG_3_FD_92763 | JGI IMG/M metagenome (GOLD analysis project Ga0123353, IMG submission 92763) | Labiotermes labralis P3 segment gut microbial communities from Petit-Saut dam, French Guiana - Lab288 P3 | ecosystem: Host-associated > Arthropoda: Insects > Digestive system > Gut ... | reverse complement strand
TTCCGGCAATCTTTTGATCAATTCGGATGCGCAGGCAACCGTCAGCTCGACATCCGAAAAAATGACGAAGCCGGCAATGTCCAAATGTTCATTGACGGGACAAATCGGAAGGTAACGGGTGAGACCGGCAATTTCGATTTCATAAGTCGGATAGGGTTGTGTCATTGTGGAATCACCCATTTTCAGCAAACATATTCAATAATCATATTCAGAAATCATATTCAAAAATCATATTCAAAAATCATATTCAAAAATCATATTCAACAATCAATTCAGCAGTCATATTCAACCAATCATACTCAGCCGTCAATTCAGTAATCCTTTGTTTGCCCGATTAAAATTTAAAAACGACCGCTTTTGTTTCCAAATAATCATTCAGCACTTCATAGCCGTTTTCACGGCCGAGTCCGCTGTCTTTCACGCCGCCGAAAGGCAATTCCGGCAAGACTTTGGCATGCTGGTTCACCCAAACGACGCCGGCCTCCAATTCTTCGGCGGCTTTCTTCGCGCGCCGGATATCGTTTGTCCAAACGGATGCGCCGAGGCCGAAATCGGAGTTGTTGGCTTTTGCAATCGCTTCGTCCAAATCTTTAACGGGAAGAATAACCATAACCGGCCCAAAAACCTCTTCTTTCAATAGGCGGGACTCTTTGGGAACATTGACAATCACCGTCGGCTCAAAGAAACAGCCTTTTTCAAATTCGGCACCCTCAACGCCCGCGACGCCCGCGACACCGGCCGGAATTTTGCCCCCGCAAAGGATTTCAGCGCCTTCCTTTTGCGCCGCTTCAACGAAACCGATGATCTTTTTTCGGCTTTCTTCACAACTGAGCGGTCCCATTGTTGCGGTTCCCGATAAACCGTTCCCGAGACGGATTTGGGAAACGTGTTTTAGAGCAGCTGTCACAAAGCTGTCATAAACCGATTCAAAAACAAAAATGCGCTTTGGAGAGACACATGCCTGGCCGCAGTTAAAAAATTTCGCCGCCACGGCCTTTGCCGAGCAGTCTTCAATATCCGCGTCATCACAGACGATCATCGCGTCGCTGCCGCCGAGTTCCAATGTGATTTTCTTGGCGGTTTTGGCAGCCGCCTCATACATTTTCCGGCCGGCTTCCGCGCTCCCGGTAAAAGAGATGCGCTTGATGTCTTTGGACTGCGCCAACTGTTCGCCGATTTCTTCTCCGGGGCCGGTGACGGCGTTAAAGACCCCCGGTGGCAATCCGCCCGCCGAGAAAACGGCGGCGAGTTCTAAGACTGTCAGCGGACAAATCGATGAGGGTTTGACAAGACAGGTATTGCCGGTCAACAGCGCCGGAATTATTTTCCATGACAGAATCAAAGCCGGCATATTCCACGGCAGGATAGAAGCACAGACGCCGAGCGGTTTTTTCAACGTAAAGGAATAGCTGTTATTGCTTTTGTTTTCAAAGAAATCGGTATTCAAAGAAGAAGACAGACCGGTAAAATGATTGATAACCGCAATCACGCCTTCAATTTCGCGGCGTGATTCGTGAAGCGGTTTTCCCTGTTCCGTTGTCAGAAGGGCGGCCAACTTTTCAAATTGCCGGTTTTCCGCAAGCATTGCCGACACGCGTGACAAAATCATACTTCTTTCGGCATAAGATTTTTGTGACCAAACCAAAAAAGCGTCAGCGCAGGACGAGACGGCTTTTCCGACATCAGCGGGTGATGCCGACGGCACCGTTTCAACAACTTCCCCTGTCGCCGGATTTATCACAGAAATCATTTTTGCGCCGTGAGGGACATATCTTTCGCCGTTAATATACATGAATTGTCACCGATAAGTTAGAGCCGAGAAACAAAAACAATTAAAAAAATATTTTAAAAAACAATTAAAAGAATTTTAAAAAACAATTTAAAGAATTTTAAAAAACAATTTAAAAATGACATGATTTATTTCAAACTTGCTATCGGTTTGAAAAATAATTATCCGATTTTTTTATATGTTTTCTTCTTATAAGCTGATTACGAAGAGTCGCCGAGGAACCCGATAAGCAAAATGATTCGTTGGTCAGCTGTTTGCCGGAATGAAGGAGTTAAAACAGTTCGTTAAAACAATCCATATCCAGTGATTAACTGAAAACGGTTAATTTTTCACTGATTAACTAAAAACGATTAATTTTTTTGCAGATTAATCGAAATAATTAATCGAAAATGATTGATTTTTTACAAAATAACCAAAATCAATTAAATTTTGACAGATTAACCATAAACAATTTATTTTTTAAAGATTAATCAAAAGAGATTAATTTTAAGTATTTTGTATTTTGTAATTTATTGCATTGAAATTATCGAAATTATTGAAAACGAAAAATAATTTTTCAGATATTTTAAACAGAATTAAACAGAATTAAACAGATTTATGACGTTCATGAAAACAGGAGAGAACAAAATGTATTTTACAATCATCGGCGACATCATTTCGTCAAAGCAAATGAAAAACAAGGAACGGTATGACCTTCAAGCCAAGATAGACGCCGTGTTATCGGAAATCAATACAAAATACAAGCAAGACATCGCCGTTGACTTTGCAATCACGCTCGGCGATGAGTTTCAAGGGCTCCTCAAAAACGCCGAATCCGTCATTGAAATCACAGACGTCATCAAATACAAATCGGAACCGACAGAAATTCGATTCGGCATCGGGGTCGGCGATGTTTTTACAGACATCCATCAGAATTCAAACATAAAAACTGACGGGCCCGCTTTTTGGCATGCCAAATACGCCGTGAAACAGATGCAAGAGAATAAAAAATATAACAATCCGAAAATCGCTTTTGAAGCGGAAGAGGAAACGGCCGCTTGGACGAATATGATTAACGAGAGCCTGAAACTCTGCGATTACATGGAAAAAAGATGGACAGAAAAACAGAAAAACCTGATTCGCGAAAGCATCCTTCGTTTCGGCCACGACAGCGAAAGGCCTCAAAAAGAATTGGCGGAAATTTTGGGAATTTCAACGCCGGCCGTTAACGTTCACATAAAAAGAAGCGGATATTACAATTACTTAAATTTAAGAAAAGCAATCGGCGTTGTTATACAAAAAGAATGGGGAAATAAGGCATAATAAGGCATAATAAGGCATAATAAGGCAAATAAGGCAAATAAGGCATAAAATGCAAAAAAAGGAAAAAAAGAAAGAAAAAAGGAAAAAAAGAAAAAAAGAACCCGTCAGATAAACTCTCTCGGGTCAACGATTTCTCCTTTTAACGCCGCGGCGGCAACGCTTGCGGGAGACCCCAAATAGACATTGCCTCCCTTTCCCATTCTGCCTTTGAAATTGCGGTTGGCTGTTGAAATACAGTTCTCCCCTTCGGCAATAATGCCCTGATGCGCGCCAAGACACGGGCCGCAGCCGGGCGTGATGAAGCTGACGCCGGCTCTGACGAGCGTTTCAAATACGCCGGATTCAAGCGCTTCCAGCAAAACGGTTCGCGACGCGGGGGCGGCAATCGTTCGGATTTTAACGGTTTTTCCTTTTAAAATGTCGGCGGCAACGGCCAAGTCTTCCAAACGGCCGTTGGTGCAGGTTCCCAAGAAGGCCTGGTCCAAAGGCGTGCCGGCAACTTTTCCGACAGGAACAACGTTATCAACTTCATGCGGGCAGGCAATCTGCGGCTCAATATCATCCGCGTGATAAACAACTTCCTTACAATAGGAAGCCTCTGTATCCGCGTAAACCGGCTCAAATTCGGCTTGTGAACGATTTTTTAAGAAGTCTGAGGTCTTTTCATCCGGCGGGACAATTCCTGCCTTGGCGCCCATTTCTATAGCCATATTGCAAAGGGTCATTCTTCCCGAGACGGAAAGGGCGGTAATTGCCTCGCCGTAAAATTCAACGGCTTTATAGGTGGCGCCGGCGATACCTGTTTTCCCAATCAGATAAAGCGTCAAGTCTTTCGCGTAAACGCCTTTGCCGAGCGTCCCGTCAACCGTCATTTTAATCGTTTCGGGAACGCGAAACCATAGCTTGCCGGCCGCGAAAATTTCCGCCATGTCCGTTGCGCCGACACCTGTTCCAAACGCGCCAAACGCGCCGTATGTACAAGAATGTGAATCTGCGCCGATGATTAACTTCCCCGGCAAAGCAAACCCCCTCTCGGGCAAAACCTGATGACAAATGCCTTCGCCACCTTCGTAAAAATGTGAAATGTTTTGCTCCTTAATCCATTCGCGAATGTCTTTTTGCAGAACAGCCGCGGCATCCGTACTCGCCGGAACCAAATGGTCAAAAGGAATAATGATTTTACCGGCATCCCAAACCTTTGAAACACCCATTTCACGGAAAGCTTTGACTGCCAAAACGCTCGTGCCGTCATGCGCCATGGCGTAATCGACATCCGCGATAACAAAATCATTGGCATGCGCGTCTGTTCCTGACGCGCGGCTGAATATTTTTTCGCTGATCGTTTTCAAATTGTAGCCGCCTGATTATATTTTGAAATAATGAATTGTAAAATGAAACAATGAATTGTAAAATGAATGATGAAATACAACTGACACTTTCGATTATCGGATTATAAAAAACTATTGTTGGTAGCAAATCCGCAGATGAACGAACAAAAAATGAATCGATATTGAAAAACGGCAATTACAAAGATTCTTCCAAGCAAAAAGACGCCGCGTCCGACAATCTGATTTGGCTTAAAATGTAATTCCCGACTTCTTTTGTATTATAAGCGCCGCCCAAATCCGGCGTCACGATACCGTCTTCAACCGCTTTTTCAACGGCTTCAGAAATAAGGGCAGCCTCTCTTTTTTTGCCCATCCATTCAAACATCATTTGAAGGCTCAAAATGGCGGCAATCGGATTGGCGATGCCGCGGCCGGCAATGTCGGGCGCGCTGCCGTGTACGGGTTCAAAAAAGGCGCGGTTGTCGCCGATGTTCGCGCTCGGGGCCAAGCCGATGCTGCCGAGAAGAGCGGCGCCGAGGTCGCTTAAAATGTCGCCGAAAAGGTTTGTCGTCACAACGACATCGTATTTGGAAGGCGACATTATCAGGTCGTAAGCGAATATGTCGACCAGTTTGTCGGAAAAAACGACGCCGACTTCCTCAGCCGCTTTTCGACAGGAATCTAAAAACAAATTATCGGATTTTAAAACGTTGACTTTATGAACGGACGTCAATTTGTTTTTCCGGCCGGCAGCCAAGCCGCAGGCGTGTTTCGCGATGCGGTCGGAGGCGCGTTTGGTAATGACACGAAGCGTGGTTGACCGTTCAGCGCCGATTTCTTCGATGCCGGAATACAACCCTTCCGTGTTTTCACGAACAATAACAATGTCAATGTCCTCTTCTTTTCGGTCTTTGATTTGAAGAAGCTTGTAAATCCCTTTGACAGGACGAATCGGGCGGATGTTCGCGTAAAGGTCAAGTTCTTTTCGGATTCGGAGAAGAACGCTTTTGTAAGACGGGTCGCTGACCGTTGTGACGGCGCCGAAAAGAATGGCGTCACACGTTTTCAGTAAAGAAATGTCGGCATCGGTCATCGCTTCGCCGGTCCGCTCCCATTTACCGAAACCGACTTCAACTGATACTTTTTCAATCGACAGACCGTAAGTTTCATTAAAATAATCTAAAATAGCAACGGCCTCGGGAATAACTTCTTTTCCGATACCGTCGCCTTCAATAATTGCTACCTTCATGCTACCGCATCCGTTTATTGAGCCATTTTCTTTTTCCGATGCGCGACAAGGCCACCGTCATTCAAAATCTCTAACAAAAAGTCCGGCAGGTTTTCGGTCGGATATTCGCGCACATCGTCCGGCCGGCCTTTTGGGAAAACCCTGACAAGATTGTTTTCCAAATCAACTTCGACTTGGTCCCCGTCCGCCGCTTCGGCATCCGCCTCAATGATTAAAAGACCGACATTGATTGCGTTTCTGAAAAAAATGCGAGCGAAATACTTCGCGATAACGCAAGAGACGCCGGCGTACTTTAAGGCCAGAGGCGCCTGTTCGCGCGAAGAACCGCAGCCGAAATTGTCGCCGGCGACGATAATATCGCCCTTTTTGACATTTTTTGCAAAATCAGGAGCGATTCCTTCCATCGCGTGGTCGGCGAACACTTGCATATCCGTCGTCCGGAGATATTTCCCGGGGATAATGACGTCGGTATCAATGTCGTTCCCAAACGCCCAAACATTTCCTCTGAATTTTTTTTCCATAGAATCACGAATTTTCAATTTGAAATTTTCATATGTGCAGATTCATAAAAACATTTCCCCAAAAAGAACGGAAAAGAAAAAAAATGAAATGAAAATGAAATGAAATGAAATGAAATGAAAATGAAAATGAAATGAAATGAAAATAACAAAATGACGGAAGGTTAAATAAAATGACGGAAGGACAAATAAAAAAAAGAGAAAGATGATTCGTCTTCCGTCAAACGCTTTTTAGTTTTCAATACTTGAACTTTCGTAATCCGGAAGATTTTCATTCCCGTAAATTTCCTTTTCATTGATGGCCATATAAAAGCGGGTCGACCATACGAGTACCGCGACAGAGATGGCAATGGTGGCGACAACCTGAAGCAATGATGCGATAAGAGAAAGAATGACGCTCATAGAAAAGGCCATGGTGAACATATTGAACAGACTCGACAGAGCAAACATCAAAAGATAGATGAGCACGATAAAAAAAATCACTTTTACCGGATATTGTCTCAGCAGCGCAACCGATTTTTTGAAAGCGGCAATAACCGGCATGTCATCAACGACGATTGGCTCTTGAATAAAATAAAAAACAATACTGATTATGACCGTGTAAACGAGAGTCAGCAATGAACCGATCATGAACGGAACAAACAGCGCGACAGCAAGATCGGATACGACTGTAATGAAAGGGTCAATGTTCTCCATCATTAATTGGTAAAATGCATCAATAATGACATTAAACGTGTAACCGGTGTTTTTGTACGCGGAATAAAGCGGCAGCCAAAAAATAACGCACACCGATTGAATAATCAAAAGAAGAATTGTTGCAATAAAAACTCGGACAGTGTATTGCCGGCCATATTTGAACATGTCCTTTAATGTTGTCGTTCCGGTTGCAATCGCTTCTTTTGCCATGCCGATCGTTCCTGCCGTAACATAAGATGAAATAAGAATGGTAAGAATCAAAAGGACAAAGGAAACAACAACAGCAGCAGGGAGGATAGATGATATATCTGCGCCAACCACCCAAAAGTAACCAATGAAAATGCCCACGATGAAGGACAAAGCAAGTACAAAAATAAGGAAAACGAAATAAGGCACGAATAAAACCGTGTTGTCTTTCATATTTTGAAGCCCTTTGAAAATCGTATCAATAATTTGTTCCATTCGTTTATCACCTGTGATATTATCGCCTATGAAATACATCAGTATAAAAGTCAAAATAAAATTCAAGAAAACAACATTTCATAAAATGAAATGCAATTAAAAATGTAACGAAAGTCAGAATGCATAGAATGCAATGCGTGTATAACGAATCTATTTGATAAATATTATTCCGGTCTTTTATAAAGTTCGCCAATTATATGAGACATATTTATAAATAGAAATGACCTGAACCGGATGACCTGAACCTGATGAACTAACCGGATGAACTAACCGGATGACCTGACCGGATGAATTGAATGAGAAAAATAAAAAGAAAGGGAAAGATGAATCGTCTCCCGTCAATTGCTTTTTAGTTTCCGAAATCAAGAAGATTTTCTTTCTCGTAAAGTTCCTTTTCAGTAATGCTCATGTAAAAGCGGGTCGACCACACGACTGCTGCGACATCGGTGGCAGCGGAAACAACAGACAGAAGCAATGTTGTAATTATAAGGAAGGCGGGACCAAGCATTGAAAAGACCATAATGGGCATAACGAACAAACTCACCAGAGCAACGATCAGAAGATAGATGAGCACGATAAAGAAAAACACTTTTACCGGATATTGTTTCAACAGCGCAAACGATTTCTTGAAAGCGGCAATAGCCGGCATGTCATCAACAACAATAGCCTCGGAAATAAAATAAAAAACAACCCAAATGATGATCAAATAAACGAAAGTCAGCAATAAACCGATCATGAATGGAACAAACAACGGGAGAGCAAGATCAGATACGATTGAAAAGAATGGCTCCGGATTTTCCAACAATAATTGGTTAAATGCATTAAAAATTGCATCAAACGCGTAGCCGGTATTTTTGTACGCGAAATAAAGCGGCAGCCAAAAAATAACGCATACCAATTGAAAAATAAAAAGAAGAATTGTTGCAATAAAAAATCGGACAGTGTATTGCCGGCCATATTTGAACATGTCCTTTAATGATGTCATTCCGGTTGCAATCGCTTCTTTTGCCATGCCGAACGTTCCTGCCGAAACATAGCAAAAAACAGGAATGGTAACAACTGCAACGATAAGGGGAATAGCAATATCAGTAAGGAGAAGGAGTGACATATCTGTGATGAATGTTTCAAAGAAAGGAGAGAAAAATTCCAAAATTTGGGTCAAAACGAATGTAAACATAAAGAAAACTAAATAAGGCACGAATAATACCGTATTGTCCTTCAAGTTTCGAAGCCCTTTAATAATTGTGTCAGTAATCTGTTCCATTCGTTTACCACCCGTGATATTATCGCCTATGAAATACATCTCTTTAAAATTCAAAATAAAATTCAAGAAAACAACATTTCATAAAATGAAATGCAATTAAAAACGTAACGAAAGTCAGAATGCATAGAATGCAATATGTGTAAAACGAATCTGTTTGATAAATATGATTCGGGCATTATATAAGGTCGCCAAATATATAAGGCATATTTATGAAAATGCGTGCCCCGGACCGGATGACCAAACGGGATGACCTAACAGGATGACCTAACCGGATGACCTAACAGGATGACCTAACAGGATGACCTAACCGGATGACCTAACAGGATGACCTAACAGGATGACCTAACAGGATGACCTAACAGGATGACCTGACAGGATGACCTGACAGGATGAATTGAATGAGAAAATAAAAACCGCCCATTGATTAAAAGGAAACAGGAGACTGAATTGTGGAAATCCATGTCATTGCCCATTGTTTATTAAATTCCCTGACACGCGTCAAAGGGATTAGACATCCTGAGCCGTATAACACGGAAAATAAAAAGATAATTCAACTGCCATGCCCCGAAATCATATATTTCGGCATTGACCGTCTCAAAAACACTAAGGACAAAATGGACACACCGGATTTTCGGCAATTCTGCCGCGAGTTGTTTTTGCCGTATGCCGATATGATTGAAATGTTTGCAAAAGACGGGCATACCGTCATAATAGCGGGCGTTTCAAACAGCCCGTCTTGCGCCGCACCGGCCGTTTTCAGCGATTCTGCTGTTTGCGACTCTCAAGCGGCCTGCGCCGGCGGTGAATCCTGTCAAAGCGTTTCTTTAAAAGACGGCGCTGAAGAAGAAAAGGGAATTTTCATTGAAGAAATCGAAGCGGAATTAAATCGGCGGCGCGTTTTGTTTTGTTTCGTTTAAAAGAACCGAATAAGAGAAAGAAAATAAGGAACAGAGAACAAAAAAAATCAGGCTGCCATAGGTTTCCGTAGGTTGCCATATAATCTTTTCTTTTTTAAAAATTTAAAAACCGTTATATTCAGGAATGATAAACGGCTCACTATGTTCAAAACAGATGTTAAAATCAAAGATTTCCCCGTCACCGAACAACCCCGCGAAAGACTGCTGAAATACGGACCGGATACGCTGTCCGACGCGGAACTATTGGCAATTATTCTCCGAACAGGAACAATGGGAATGAACAGCATCACGATGTGTCAGCAGATTTTCGCATCGGCGAATTTGAAAAAGCTCAGCCGCAGTACGATTCAGGAACTTGTAAAAATTCGGGGCATCGGCATGACAAAGGCTTGTCAAATTGTTTCCGTTTTTGAACTGTCACGCCGTTTGGAAACGTATACAGACGAGCCGAAACCGAAAATCAGAGACCCCGAGGACATCTACCGGGTCATGTATCCGAAAATTCGGGAAGAGAAACAGGAGAAATTTATGGTCTTGTGTTTGGATACAAAAAATCAAATCATTTCCATTGAAACCATTTTCATCGGCAGTCTGGATTCCAGTATCGTGCACCCGCGGGAAATATTTAAAACCGCAATTTTGGCGTCGGCGGCGTCCATCATTTTAGTTCACAATCACCCGTCGGGAGACCCAACCCCCAGCCACGAGGATATTGTCATTACGAATCGCATTATCGAAGGCGGAAAACTCCTCGGGATCAACGTTTGGGACCATTTGATTATCGGGGACGGGAGCTATATCAGTTTAAAGCGGGAAAATTTGGTCTGACGGGCTTGGAAATAAATAATGAAAGGATTGGAAAAAGAAAAATGATAGAAGTGGAAAAAAAGAAGTGAGATGGATTGAAAAATAAAAATGAGACGAGTCGCCGTTAATTTTCCTTTTTGTAGAATTGTGATTAAAAATAAGACTTTTGTCACCACATCATTTATAACAGAAATATTTCTTTTAAAAATGAAACATGGCTAAAGGTATTTATTTGAAAGACGATCCGTATACGGTTCCTTATCAAGGCATATATGCGATATGCGATGAACGTAACGAAAAGGCCGAGATTATCGAACATTCCAATTGCTTCAGCGGCGCCAGCTGGTCACTGCACCATTACGCGAAGTCGCCGGCGGTGACAAGCGCGTATTCTTACGGCGACTTTATGCGTTATTCCGTGAACATCGGAAAATCGCCGCTCCTTTTGAAATCATCGGTTGCCGCGGCGGGTATTGAATCTGTGCTCTGCCTCCCCGATAACGAAGTTGAAATCACTTACATGGGCATCGGCGGCGGCGGCGTCGGCGCAACCAAATGCCGCGCGCTTGCAAAAGGAGTTAACCGTTATGAGATTACAGCATCGGGCGGCGGGAAAACCGGCATCGGAAAGATATTTGTTCCGCGCCGAGAGCGCGTGCTGATTGCGATTGACGACACCGATTCGTGTGAAGAAGGAGCCACTTGGACGCTGACGCACAATATCGCCAAAACCGTCAGCAACGATGATTCCATTTATTTATCACAATCACTGGTTCAGCTATTCCCGGTTCCCGAAAAGACGCAAAACTGTATGTCCGCGATTTTAGAATTCGGCTGCACAAGCCGTGAAGCAAAAGAAAAATTGGTGAGCGACGTCAAAGAACTGCTTTTGGAATACAGCGTCAGCGAAAACACGGGAATGCTCGTGTACACCGGTTTTGAAGCGCCCGATGAATTAAAAAAATACAGCAGCAAGGCCAGAACCGAGCGCGTATCAAAAGAAACGGCGCTGGACACCGCGAAAAGAAACAATGTCGATATTGTACTGGACGGAAACGGCGTCATCGGCGCGTTAGCCGCTTTTGCGTGGTTTGCCAAACCTTCAGAATCCATAAAACCGGAATTTGACATCAATGCCATTTGAAGACGGTCAATAAGAAACAGATGATAAAAAACAGATAATAAAAAAGAAGTCGGGCGGAACTTAAAGCTTTCCTTTTGCCGCCGCTTGACGACATTCACACTTTTTTTCGGGCGTTTGACCGTTTGATGAATTGCCGGCAGCCCGCGCCGCCAAAACTTCGGCTGTTTTTGAAATAATATCAAAAACTTTTTTTCGGGTATTTTCAACGCCGATTTTTACCTCATCTGCCGTTACCATATTTTGGCTGAGGCCGGCAGCCGGATTTGCGATGACGCACAATGACGCGTAACATAAACCCGCCTCTTTCGCCAAAACGACTTCGGGAACGCCTGTCATGCCGACGACGTCGGCGAATTGTGAAAACAGCCTGATCTCCGCTTTCGTTTCAAAGCGGGGGCCTTCCGTGCAAAGGTAAATGCCTTCTGAATAAGAAATTTGTTCCACTGATAAAACCGTTTTCAGCAAACCCCGGATATCCGCGCAGTACGGGTCGGTCATGTCGACATGAACCGTTTCATCGCTGTAAAACGTACAGACTCTGTTTTTTGTAAAATCAATGAAATCATTCGGAATAAAAAACGGATAATCCTCAAATGAATCAGGCGTCACATGTGTCTTTTTTCCGTTCTCGAAGTCCTCTGACAGCGAAACGGCGCGCATCAAACCGACAGAATTGACGGCAAGAACCGGCGCGCCTATTTTTTGAGCGGCTGAAATCAGAGCCCGGAAATTAATTTCGTGAGGAGGCGTATGCCGCTCTCCTTGATGGCGGGAGATGAAAACAATTTCGGATGACGGGGAGAACGGAAGAGCCGAATAAGAAACGGGCCCGTACGGCGTTTGAATTTCTTGAAGCGGGGAGCCTTCGTATGACGGGGAGCCTTCGTCTGACAGGAAGCTTTCGTCTGACGGGGCATTGAAACCGACGCCGCCGATGACCGTTAAAACAACATTTTCAAACGACATACGAATGACCTCTTTAAATCACCCTTCTCTTATCGTCCCAATTGAGCATGCGCGCGCGCCAAATGACCGGCGGCCTGAGCCGCGACAAGCGAGACTTCGCCTGCCAAAACAGCCGCCGCGACAATCTCTGAGAGGGCCAGCGAATTTTCACCCGGCACGTCGCTTGCGCCGGCAACGCCGAGAAGCTTTAAACATTCCTGCTGCGCCGCGATTGTCGTGCCGCCGCCGACGGTGCCGACTTCAAGGGCGGGCAGCGTAACGGAGCAGACCAAGCCGCCGTCGGGCGTTAAATCCATTTCCGTCACACAGAGACTGCCTTCAACAACGTGGGCAGGGTCCTGACCGCAGGCCAAAAAGATGGCGGCAACGATATTGGAGGCGTGGGCGTTAAAACCGAGACTGCCGGCACGCATAGAGCCGAGGAAGTTTTTGCGGTAATTCACGTCAAACATGGCTTCAGACGTGCATTTCAGCGTTTCTTTGATGAAATCGCCGGAAAAGCGGGCTTCGGCGATAACCGTTTTCCCGCGGCCGAGAATCGCGTTAATGGCAGAGGGTTTTTTGTCGGTGCACATATTGCCGGAAAGAGAGACGCAAGGCGTGCCCCTTTCGTCGGCGATAAGTTTGGTAACGGCTTCGGAAGCAATGGTAACCATGTTCATGCCCATGGCGTCTTTCGTATCATAACCGAGGCGGAGGTGAACGTTGTTGCCGCTGACAAACGGCTGAACCTCCAAAAGCTTTCCGAAACGGGACGTTGCGTCTGCCGCCTGTTTGATTTTGCCGAATGTTTCGGGCAACATAATCCAGTCATAGAAATCTTTCGTCTCTTCCAAACTGTTAAACTTAAAGATAGGCGCGCGCGTCATCATGTTCTTAAAAACGCGAACCGTCGCGCCGCCGGATTTTGTAATAATGGAGCAGCCGCGATTGACGCTGGCGACCAATGCGCCCTCCGTTGTCGCGAGCGGCAAATAATAGCTGCCTTTGGCGTACTCGCCATTGATTTCAATTTCACCGGCAATCCCGAGAGGAATTTGAACGGCGCCGATCAGATTTTCAATATTCTTTTTGGCAACGGCTTCCGTGTCAAACGAATAATTGGAAATGTGGTCAAAAGACACGTTTTCTTTAGCTTCCAAAAAAGAGCGGCGCAGTTTCGCGGAAGTGTCTTTATCGGCGACATCTTCGATTTTGCGAAGAGAAATCTCGCCCGAAAGCATTTTTTCAAGAAGAATCTGTTCATCGGCGGTGAGTTTTTCAGTTGTTGACATATTATCCGGCCTCCTGAAAGGAACTTAGTTTTCAAATCAATCAAAATATTTACAAAAATAATACTTGAAACCTGATTAATAACTTAATGATTCAAAATAATGATGATTCAAATAATGATGACGATTCGAAATAAAGATGATTCAAACAATGATGATGATTCAAACGGAATAACGGAATAAACGGAATAACGAAATAACAAAATTAACAGAATCGACGGAATCAATGAGAGAAACAATAAGAAACAAGCGGCGGATTAAAACGCAGTGATACGATTTGTTGGAAATTGTTGGAAAATGATTGGAAATTGTTGGAAAATGTTGGAAAATGATTGGAAATTGTTGAAAAATGATTGGAAAATAAAAGAGCGGGTTTGGGAATTTAAAATTTCGGAATTTAAATATACATAACCAGCTGACCCTCTTCCGTGTATTCGATCAATTTGTTCGTCAGTTCTTTGGTCGTGATGATTTCAGTCCCGGGAATCATTTCGTCCTGCGTCATACCGATTAAGGAAGCTGCCAGCTCACAGCATTTGATTTTAACCCCGAGTTCCAAACATTCCGTAATTTTAGCGTCATAATTCTGAGGCCCTTTCTTACCTTTCTTCATCAGAATGGCGCCCATCGGCCCCCAAATTAAAATAGTGGTTTCCATCCCTCTTTTACGGTAACAGCGGGCAAAGCGAAGCGCGTGTTGCGGCGCCGTGCTTTCGTAAACCATATCTTTGAGTAACAGCAAAACTTTTGTAACTTCAGCCATGACGGTCCTCTCTTCCATCAGTGATTAATCATGAAAAGCGTTCCAAACTTTATCGGAAGACTATATATAGATATCCCTTTGGAAGCCGAAAAAAAGGATTGTCTCAGGATTAAAATATTCAAAATGACAAACGGATTAAACACAAAAAAACAAACGTAAAACAATCGTAAAACAAACGTAAAATAAACAAAAAATAAACGAAAAATAAATGGAAATAAACAAAAAATAAACGAAAATAAACGAAAATAAATGAAAAATAGATAGAAATATATAAAAATAGAGGCGTTGGTAAAAATTTCGTATTCCGTTTGTCACATTATCGTCACAACAAATAGTTGTTTTCTTTATTGCCGACACGCATCGAAAAGAGTTTATAAGTTGCATAACCGCCGGCGACAAACGGCTCGGATTTGCAGACCGCTTCCGCCGCTTCTTGACTTTCGGCTGTGAAAACAATCATTCCCGCAATGCCGGTAAAACCTTTCGTCGGCCCGCAGAGTACCAATTTGCCGTTGTCATCAAGGTTCTTGATATGACCGACATGCGCCTCTACCATTGCTTTGTTGATTTTGTTGTACGTTTTGCCTCTTTCAATTAACATAACAAAAGTTGTCATTTCCATATTACCACCTATTGTATGAGCAGCCATTCAACAGAAAAAAAAGATGATGAAAAGAATATCACAAGTTGTGATAATCATTTCACAATCACGATAACCGCGTCGCCGACGTTCAAGAGGTCGATTTCGCGGCCGTTTGAAATTACTTCTGTTTTTACCTCAACGGCGTCGGCGCCAAGTTCGATTTTCTCGCCGCCTGCCGTGATTTCGATTTTGCCCGCCTCTTTCATGGACGCGGCTTCCCTCGGCGGCAGCGCTTTTAAGGCTGCAATCACGGCGCCGGCTTTGTCACGGAACATCGGGCCGAGCATACCCATGTTGGGTTTTACTTCCGACGGGACGGACTCAAAGGCGGGCGCGCCTTCAATTAAGTCCGTTGGAGATGTCACGGTGTTTGAAACGTCCGTTACGTCAATCGCGGCGTTGTAAATCTCAATCTTTTTGAGCGGGGCGTTTAAAGCCATTTTGTTGTCCGATTTGTAGCAGCGAATCGCGCTTGTGATACTTTTGATCAGCTCGCCTTTCTCCTCGGCGTCCGCGGGAATGCCGGCGACCGGCTCAGGCCAGCTTTGACGGTGAACGCTGTCATCGCTGATTCCGGAATACATTTCTTCCGCCAAAAACGGCGTAAACGGCGCGAGCAACTTGGCTAAGACCGAAACGGCTGTGAAGAGTGAAAAGCGGGCGGCGGCTTTGCCGTTTTCGTCATTGCCGTACAGCCGACCTTTGACAAGTTCAATATAGTTGTCGGCAAGCGTCTCCCAAGCAAAAGCGCGAATCGCTTTGAAAGCGTCGTCGAATTTGTACACTTCCATATCTTCGGTGACTTCAGCAATCATGCTGTTGAGCTTGAAAAGAAGCCATTCGTCCGTCTGCTTCAAGTTGGAAACATCAAAGGACGCGGCTTCTTTGAAACCGAAACCTTCCATATTGGAAAGTGAGAAGCGGTAAATGTTCCACATCTTCTGAATAAAGCGAGAGGCGGAGACGACATCGTTCCAACGGAACATCACGTCAGACCCGACACTGCCGCCCAAAGCGCCCCATTGGCGGATAGCGTCCGCGCTGTGCTCAGCGAAAACGTCTTCGGGAGAAATGACATTCCCGAGCGACTTGCTCATTTTGTGGCCGTCGGGGCCGAGAACCATGCCGTTGACCATGATGGTTTCCCACGGAATCTTGCTTTCAAGGGCTTTGGTTCGAAGAATCGTATAAAACGCCCACGTCCTGATGATATCGTGGCCTTGCGGGCGGAGTTGCGTGGGCAAACGGAGTTCTTTGTCACTGTCCCAGCCGGCGGCGTGGCAGGCGGTGAGGGATGAGTCCATCCACGTGTCAAACACGTCGGTTTCGCCGCTGAAATCAGAGGCGCCGCATTTCTGACAGCAAACCGGCGGCGCTTGCTGCGTCGGGTCAATCGGAAGCCAAGAATCATCGGCAATCAGCACGTCACTGCATTTATTGCAGTACCAAACCGGAATCGGCGTTGCGAAAATGCGCTGGCGGGAAATGCACCAGTCCCATTCCATCGTGTTTGTCCAGTTTTCGAGACGGACTTTCATGTAATCGGGAATCCATTCGATTTGGTCGGCGCCGGAGAGGATTTCTTCGGGCTTCACTTTCACGAACCACTGCATTTCGGATAAGATTTCAATCGGCGTTTTACAGCGCCAGCAAAGGCCGACATTCTGGTCAAGCGCTTTTTGTTCATACAGGAAGCCGTCGCGGCGCAAATCTTCAATGACCGCGGATTTGCAGTCGGGAATGCCCATGCCTTCGTATTTGCCGGCGGCGGCGGTCATTTTGCCGTTTCTGCCGATTGCTTTTGTGATGTTCAGGTTGTGGGTTTTGGTCCAGCGGATGTCTTGTTTGTCACCAAACGTACAAATCATCACAGCGCCGGTACCAAACGCCGCGTCGACGTCGGCATCCGCGATAATCGGAACCTTTTGGTTAAAAAGCGGCACGACCAGTTCTTTGCCGATAAATTTGCCGTACCTTTCGTCATCGGGGCTGACGGCAACGGCCGCGCAGGCGCACAGCAATTCGGGACGGGTGGTCGCGATGCAGACTTTTTCATTCGCGTCATTCGTGTCATTCGCGTCATCCGCGAGTGAGAAGTACAGGAAATTGAGATGGGTTTGTTTGGCGCGGTATTCGACTTCCGCCAAGGCAATCGCCGTTTCACAGCGCGGGCACCAGTTGACGGGGTGTTCTTCGTGATACACATACTCTTTGTCAAACATTTTCAAAAAGGAGCGCTGTGTTTTGACATAGTAGGACGGCTCCATTGTGACGAATTCGTTGCTCCAGTCATTGGAAAAGCCGAGCCTCTTCATCGTCTCCCGCATCTTCACAATGTTTCCGCGGGTGAGGTCTTCGCACATTTTTCGAAATTCCGCGCGCGGCACTTGGTTCTTTGTGATTTTGTGTGTTTCTTCCACCTTCACTTCCGTCGGCAGCCCGTGGCAGTCCCAGCCCTGAGGGAACATGACATTGAATCCTCTCATGCGCTTGTAGCGGGCAACGTAATCGATGTAGCACCAGTTCAGCGCGTTGCCGATGTGAAAGTTGCCGGTCGGGTACGGCGGCGGCGTATCGATAATGTACTGCGGTCTGCTGCTGTCGGCCCAATCAAAATGATACATGGACAAATCCCATTTATTCATCCACTTGATCTCGATCTCGGAGGCATTGTATTCTTTCGGAATTTCAGAGCCTGTCATAAAAATTGAATCTCCTTTCTGTTAAACAAAAATAACAAAATGTTGGTTGGTTTTGAAATAGAAAGGTAAACACGATTGGGTTATAAAAAGGTTTTATTCAAAAAATGTATTCACCAAGTCTCTGATTGCGGCACAAAACGGCAT
>Ga0123353_10004495_pt1 | contig 17967 bp, 10 predicted proteins | sample TergutLab28metaG_3_FD_92763 | JGI IMG/M metagenome (GOLD analysis project Ga0123353, IMG submission 92763) | Labiotermes labralis P3 segment gut microbial communities from Petit-Saut dam, French Guiana - Lab288 P3 | ecosystem: Host-associated > Arthropoda: Insects > Digestive system > Gut ... | reverse complement strand
TGATTATCCGGCATCTGACAAAGAAATACAGCAATTAGTGCAGGAGATCTGGGGAAGTAACGATGCGTCTGAAACAACTGAAATACGTGTCTTTGGAAAAGGAAAACTAATTTGGAGCAAAGAATTGCGCGACCAAGCGGAAAACCTGTATCCAACGTACAGTTTCACGGCAAAAGTATTAGCGTCAATGGATGTTCCTATAGACTTTGAATCGACGGGGCAAATCCGATTCACACACAGGACGATGGACGGTTGCGATATTTATTTCGTATCCAATCGCACGAATCAGCCTGTAAGCGTCGAATGTAAATTCCGTGTGACAAACAGTCGCCCCGAATTATGGAACCCGATGACCGGCGAAATGCGGCTTTTGCCGGAATATACCGTCAAAGATGGTCATACGGTAATTCCTTTACAATTTGATGTTTATCAGGGATATTTTATCGTTTTCCGCTCAAAATCTTCTTTACGGAAGCCTTCTACAAAAACGAACTTCCTTGAAAGAAAGCAAATAATGACTTTTGTAGCACCTTGGACAGTTTCATTCGATCCGGCATGGGGCGGTCCCGAAAAAACGACCTTCGAACAATTGACCGACTGGAGCCAGCACGCTGATCCCGGTATCAAGTATTATTCTGGTACGGCTGTTTACAAGCAAACGTTTGATCTGCCTGACAAGAAACGACAACGACTGTATATGGATTTGGGCATGGTGAAGAACATGGCTCGCGTACGACTCAACGGAAGCGACCTCGGCGTGGTATGGACAGCGCCGTGGAGTGTGGACATCACCGACGCCGTAAAAACAAAAGGTAACCAATTGGAAATAGAAGTAGTGAATTTGTGGGCAAATCGTCTGATAGGCGATGAGCAACTGCCATACGACGGCATCGTTAGAGGACAGTGGCCCGATTGGCTGACAAAAGGAACAGAGCGAACCAGCGGCAGGTATACATTCACCACTTCTTGGCATTATAGAAGGGATTCGCCTTTGCTAGAATCAGGTTTAATGGGTCCGGTGACAATTTGGAGTGTAGAGTAAATATAAATGCAATGAATAATAAAGTAAAAACAGGTTTGTTTGGTGTAGGTTTGAATACCTATTGGCCTCAATTTGATGGATTATATGAACGTTTGGTCGGTTATCAGAACGAAATAGCTACGCACATGAGATCACTTAGCGCTGATGTAGTGGATGCCGGAATGGTCGATTGCCCTGAAAAGGCTATCGAAGCCGCTGATATAATGCGTAAAGAAGGCGTTGAAATCGTTTTTCTGTTCATATCCACATACGCATTGTCGTCAACTGTTTTGCCTGTAGTGCAAAAGCTTCGCGTTCCAGTGGTAATACTTAATGTGTCGCCTGTAGCTGCTATCGACTATGCAGCGCTGAATGCTCTTGGTGATCGCGGCAAAATGACCGGAGAATGGTTAGCGTATTGTCAGGCTTGTTCCGTACCCGAATTTGCGTCGGTATTTAATCGGGCAGGTATCCGCTATGAAATTGTATCGGGTTACCTGCAGGAAGATTATGTTTGGCAAGAAGTACAGCAATGGATTGACGCTGCTCGCGTGAAGTCAGGAATGAACAACAACCGCATGGGCATACTCGGTCATTATTATTGCGGCATGCTTGATGTTTACACCGATACCGCCCTTCAATCAGTTGTTTTCGGGACACAGATCAACCTGCTTGAAATGTGCGAACTGAAGGTTTTGCGCGATGACGTTACCGAAAATGAAATTACGGAAAAATTGGAAGAATTTGGAAAACGTTTTGATATTTCGCCACAATGCGAACCTGCCGAGCTGGAACGTGCCGCACAAACAGCCGTTGCGCTTGACAAATTAATAGATACGCATCAATTAGGCTCCATGGCTTATTATTATGAAGGTCATGCCGGTAACGAATACGAAAATATTGTCACATCGGTAATTGCCGGTAATACGCTCCTTACAGGAAATGGCATACCCATCGCCGGCGAATGTGAGGTTAAGAACGTACAGGCAATGAAAATCATGTCGTTGCTTGGGGCAGGCGGTTCGTTTTCCGAATTTTACGCCATAGACTACAATGATGATATTGTGATGCTTGGACACGATGGTCCCGCGCATTTTGCCATTGCTGAAGGACGTGTAGGATTAGTACCTGTTCCAGTATACCATGGTAAGCCAGGAAAAGGACTTTCTATCCAGATGAGCGTTAAACATGGTCCGGTAACCTTGCTATCAGTATGCGAAGGCGTTCACGGGATTTTTCTGCTGGTTGCCGAAGGCGAATCGGTTCCCGGTCCTGTACTCGCAACAGGGAATACCAACAGCCGTTATCGTTTCGCTTGTGGCGCCCGCAATTTTATCAATGAATGGTCGAAAGCGGGACCATCACACCATTGTGCTATAGGTGTTGGGCATTGGGCAGCTACGCTAAAAAAACTGGCTGGATTGTTAAGTATTCAAATAATACGGATAACATGAAAAGACAGATGTTTGCATTACTCCTTTTTGTCGTGTATTCATCTGCTTTCGGGCAGTCGGCATTGGAGTTTGCAAAACCCGGAACCGAGAATTGTCCATGGGTCTATTGGTTCTGGAACAACGGCAACCTCACGAAGGAGGGCATTGACGCCGATCTCGAAGCAATGCACCGCACAGGAATCGGAGGTGTTCTTATTATGGAAGTTAACCAGGGCGCTCCTGCGGGACCTGTCGATTATATGAGCGACCGTTGGCGGGAACTTTTTAAATACATGATTTCGAAGGCGGCGTCGCTTGGCATCGAAGTCAATATGAACAACGGACCCGGTTGGAATGGCAGCGGCGGTTCTTGGATTACGCCAGAAAATGCAATGAAAGTTCTGTCCATCGGGATCGTTGAAGTTCCAGCCGAAAATCGTCCGGAAAAGATCGTCATCCCGACCGGAGAAAAGACGTTCGGTTATTACAAGGACCTTTACATTCTTGCCTTTCCGACGCCGGAGACAAAGACAGGTCTTAGTTTCCTTCCCGTCGACGACCAACGGATCAAAATACCGCTCGACAAAATCCCTGTCGGATCATTCATTCCACTTGACGCCATAGTAGATTTCACAGGCAAGACAAACGACGCAGGAGAAATTAGCGAAAAAATTCCTCCCGGTAACTGGACATTGATTCGCTTTGGCGTAACCTGCAAAAACAAGTTGTCTCATCCCAGCCCGGCATCTGCTGTCGGACCTGAATGTGACAAATTATCCAAACGGGGAATGGACAACGCCTTTGACGGACAGATAGGCAAACTGCTTGCCGATAACAGGGCAACTGTCGGTAAAACGTTTGTCGCAACGCATATCGACAGCTGGGAAAATGGTTCTCAAAACTGGACAGACGATATGCGCGATGAATTTCTGAAACGACGGAAATACGACCTTTGGAAATTTTTACCAATATTTGCAGGCTATGTCATGGAGAACCCTGAATATACTGAACGGTTTTTGTGGGACTTCCGCCGTACGGTATCTGAGCTTGTGCTGGAAAACTATGCTGGCAGGATGAAAGAACTTGCCATGCAAAACGGATTACGTTTCACGGTCGAGGCATACTGGGGTGCGCCTTGCGATAACCTTCAATACGCAGGAATTGCTGATGAGCCAATGGGCGAATTTTGGTATGGCGGACATCTGATGTACACCTGTCGCGGCATGGCATCCGCCGGACATATTTATGGCAAACGTATCATCGGCGCCGAAGCATTCACCGCGCGAAATACGCAACGATGGCTCGCACATCCCGGCTCTATCAAGGCTCTTGGCGATCAAGCGTTCTGCGAAGGTATTAATCGTTTTGTGTTCCACCGATATTCGTTCCAACCATGGAAAGACGTCAAACCGGGTATGATGATGGGACCTTGGGGTATTCATTACGAACGGACGCAAACATGGTGGGAACTGACGCCCGCATGGCATGAATATTTATCGCGATGTCAATTTCTGTTACGACAGGGAGAATATACCGCTGATATCCTGTATCTTGAACCGGAAGATTCTCCGCAACAATTCTCCGATCATCCACGCAATGGATTCCAATGGGATCAGGGAAATACCGATGTTGTACTCAAAGCGACTGTTGAAAACGGAATGATTGTTCTGCAAAGCGGTATGAAATACAGAGTGTTGGTACTGCCGCCAACAAACCGAATGACGGAACAACTCCTCGAAAAGACGATGCAACTCGTTCAGGATGGCGCGATGGTGATTGGCAATCAAAGGGCAACGGCATCCCCAAGTTTGACCGATTATCCGAACAATGACCGCCAAGTAAAAGAACTCGCCCGAAAAATTTGGGGAAACGTCAATACGGAGAGCGGAGAACACCACGTCGGCAAGGGGAAAGTTTTCTGGGGAACAACACCGGAGGTAATACTCACCGAAATGAATCTCGCGCCAAATTTTGTATCTAATGTGCCGTTGAACTGGATACATCGCCGCTTGCCGGATACAGAAATCTTTTTTATCGCCAATCCGCGAGACCAGACAGTACTTGCCGATATCCAACTTCGGGGCTTTGGTAAACCGGAACTTTGGATTCCGGAAACCGGAGAAATTATTCCAACAACCGCCCTTCAAACCGCTCCCGGTACGACCCGTCTGATGCTGACACTGCGTGCAACGGAATCGCTGTTTGTCGTCATACGAAAGTCGCCATCAGATTTGGAATCTCGTCCAAATAAATGGCAATTAGCCCGTCTGGCAAAAGACGGTAAACGGCTCTTCGACTTTACAGAACCGTTCGGCAAAATTACCGTAACCTCGGCGAACTATGGCACAGTTAGCAATCTTGGAAAAATGGTCAACGTCAAGCCATCGGTCGAAAAACTTGTGGACGTTGGCGAACGACAGATTCCTGTCGACCGAATATCCAAACAACAGGGAAAATCGGATTCAAATACAGATAAAACGCTGATTATCAATTTTGAAATTGATGGAAAACAGTATGTTGTATCTGGGAAAGACGGTGAAACGCTTATCCTCGACAAGATGTTTCCGTCGCTAAAAATTCTAAATGCAACTTATGGACCGCCCGGCGACGAAAAACGAACCATCGACGTCAGAGAAAAACTGCAAGGGTTCTTCGATCGGGGCGAGAATAATTTCCTGGTTTCACGGCTGTCTCAACCGGTAGATCCGGCTTTGGGCGTACTCAAAACACTGAGATTTGAATACGAAATGAATGATAAAACGGAAGTATGGATCGGCAACGACAGAACAAGGATTTTACTCAAAAACGAACAACTTCCCGATGTGCCGATTTGCTACCCTGTTAGTGACGTCTACGGAAGAACCTGCGTTGATTTCCATGAATCAGGCAATTACGAATTGACATTCACATCGAACAAAAAACGGACAGAAACCGTCTCATTGCCGCAACCACTGCTTCTCGACGACGACTGGAAAGTTGTATTTCCGCACAAAACCGTGACATTCGACAAACTGACATCGTGGAGCGAATCAACGGACGATTCAATCGAATACTTCAGTGGGACGGCAATCTATACGAAATCGTTTACTCTTCCGAAAAATTTACGAAAAAAAGATTTACGGATAATGCTTGATCTGGGACAAACCGAAGTAATGGCGCAAATCGAATTGAATGGCAAGAATCTTGACTTGTTGTGGAAAGTCGAAAAGTCCGTTGATATTACGGATTGGTTGAAATCAGGCGAAAACCATCTGAAAATATCTGTGACCAACCTCTGGCCCAATCGTCTGATTGGCGACGCCCGACTTCCCGCAAGCGACGAACGTAACGCAAATGGAACGTTAAAAGCCTGGCCACAATGGTTGCTCGACGGCAAGCCTGATCCTGTCGGTCGGTCGACGTTCTGTATGTGGAATCTTTGGAAAGCAGATGATACCCTCGTTCCCTCCGGTTTAATCGGACCTGTGCAACTGTTGCCGATCAAACGGGTTGTTGTAGAATGAAAATAATAGGTAAGAATCATAAAAAAAATTTGTACTTTCAATAATATACCATATTTTTGCATTTGTTATTTTCGTCTTTTTAATTGTGTAATTGATGGTGTGTATGTATTTTCGAAATTTCGATCATAGACATTGTATTTGTCTTTACAATGCTGTTTTTTTTGAGGGTATGTATCTAACAACCATCTCAAAACTATACATACTCTAATATGCCTAATCTCAGCAGATTATCTGAAAAGCAAGACAAGGAATTGGTCGAACTTTTAATTAGCGGTTCGCAAGAGGCATTAGGAGAATTGTACACCCGTTATAAAAAACGGTTGATATGTACATGCAAACAATACATGAGAAACGACACTGACGCGGAAGACATTGTTCATGAAATTTTTCTGCAAATCTGGGAAAAACGCCATTTTTTAAATCCGGAATTGTCCTTTTTGGGATATGTGCAAACTATGATTAAAAACAATATTTTGAAAAAACTCCGGCATTTTGATGTTCATTCGCGTTTTTCCCGAAATATACTCACAAACGAAATAGATTCAACAAACGAAACAGAGGATACTATCATTGATAACGATTATGCAAAATTATTGGATGGACTGATAGAAAGATTACCACCCAAACAAAAAAAAATATTCCGCCTCAGTCGAATAGAGGGACGTACACATAAAGAAATATCGGAATTGATGCAGATATCGGTTGAAAATGTACGAAATCATGTTTCTCTCGCTTTGAAAAAAATAAAAGACCATTTATTGCAACACACAGATATTCATTTTCAGATGGTTATAATCTTTTTGATGTTTTTTTTATAATTTTTTTCACTTTCCATTTTACGTATTACCATAGAAAAGGGTATTATATGTATGTACATATATCTTTTTTATGATGGATAAAAATCAAATTTTAAAAACTGATCTCATTGAGGCGTGGGAGCGTTACGTAAACAATCTCAATACCTGCGATGATTTAGCGCTCATTCTTGATTCGATCATCAATGATGATCATATTCAGGAGTTCGACGATGTATTCAACAGGGTGGCATGGAACAAGGCGATGAACGAATTACCGCCAACACTTGAAGAGAAAGAGAAATACAGGGAAAAATTCGTTCAATTGCTTGCTGAATACGAAAACAAGCGGAAAATAAAGACAAGGAAGATTTATTCAAGAAATTTCCGCAAAATATGGTATGCGGCGGCGGCGGCATTATTGCTTGGCTTGTTGATACCTGCCATAAATCTGTATTTGAAACCAAAAGCTGAACAAACGGTTCAATATGTCGAAGAGGTCACCCAACGTGGAGAAATCAAGACCGTTTTTCTTCCCGATCAGACGGAGGTTACGTTGAATGTCGGAAGCCGCATCAAATACCCCGCAAATTTTATCGGCGACGAACGTTCGGTGGAATTGGTGGGCGAGGCATTATTTGATGTTACCTCCGACCCCGAACGACCGTTCATCGTAAGAACGGAAAACATGAACATCAAAGTGGTAGGTACTGTTTTCGATGTGAAAGAGTATTCTGACGATTTGTATTCGTCAGTTTCGGTGGCTTCGGGAAAAGTGGAAGTCGGACTGGCAGACCGAAAACTTATGCTGGGAAAAGACCAACAAGTGAAAATGGACAAAGCCACAGGAAATGTTGAAACAATGCCCTTTGACGCAGGTAAATATATGTCGTGGACAGATGGTACACTGTATTTTGAAGGAACTCCTATTCGTGAAGTAGTTAATATGCTCAACCGGCATTTTCCACAAGTGGATATTGAATTGGCAGATAATGAATACTCTAATCTGATCATGGGGAAACATAAAAGCGTGTATGTAGAAAATATTCTCGAATCCATCGTTTATATATCAGACCTCAAATTCAAAAAAACAGGAGGAAACAAATACATTGTATATAAAGAATGAAATGTCTAAAACCAGCCCATGTGACAATCCTGTCACTCTAAACAAAAAAGGGCGATTGCTGCTACAGCCATCACCCAAAACAGCTCCGCTATTATCATCAGCATTGGAAGTGACGAGCGATAAAGCAGGAGAAGCAATTCTAGTAATCTTTTTTTTAATCACTAAAACTTTGCAAATGTATGTATTTATTTAAAATTTCAAAAATTTTTATCATGCGTTCTACGCTTATTTTTACATTATGTTGCGTTGCCTTTAGTCTGACAACAGCCACAGAAGTCCTTTCGCAAGCGAAAAAAGAGACAGGTATTCATCTTTCGATGAACAATGCCTCCGTTGTATCCGTTATCAAAGCCATCAACAAGGAAACGGGATACGATTTTTTTTATGATATTGCCTACCTGTCACAATTGAAGCAAATTTCCATTCGATTGAGAAACGCTACATTACAGGAAGCGCTTCAACAAATTTCCAATCAAACAGGGCTTAAATTCCGCAAGCAGGATGATAATACCTATCTTGTTTCTCGAGCAGCCGAACCGTCCGTGTCTGATAAGTCAGAAGCCAGATCGCGACAAGGCATCACCATCACCGGAACAGTATCCGACAATTTCGGAGATGTTCTTCCCGGTGTGGCTGTCATCGTCAGAGGTACTAATGTAGGTTCAACCACCGATGGCAACGGCGAATTTACCATCACTGTGTCGAGTGATACGTCGGTACTCCAATTTCGGTTTATTGGCTACCGAATGCAGGAAATAGTGGTGGGCAATCGGCGGGTAATTGCTGTGACTTTGCAGGAAGAAGCTGCCGAATTGGGCGAAGTAGTGGTCGTTGCGTTCGGTACGCAAAAGAAGGAAAGCGTGATTGGCTCCATCAGCACCGTGAACGTTAAAGACCTGAAGGTGCCTACAAGCAATCTGACCACCGCTTTGGCTGGGAATATGTCGGGAGTGATTGCCTACCAGCGCAGCGGCGAGCCGGGGCAGGACAATGCCGACTTCTTTGTACGTGGAATCACCACCTTTGGTACCAACACCAATCCTTTGATATTGATTGACGGTATCGAACTCACCACGACCGACCTTGCCCGCCTGCGCCCCGACGACATTGCCAGCTTCTCCATTCTGAAGGATGCTACGGCAACAGCCCTGTACGGCGCTCGTGGCGCGAATGGCGTCATTCTGGTGACTACCAAGCAGGGAAAAGAAGGACCGGCAAAAGTTTCGTTCCGTTTTGAAAATTCTGTTTCCTTGCCAACGCGGAATATTGAGGTGGCAGACCCGGTAACCTATATGAAATTGCATAACGAAGCAATCTTTACCCGTGGCTTACAAGGTAGTGGCATTAACGAATATTCGCAGGAAAAAATTGAAATGACTGCGGCAGGCAAATTTCCGATTATTTATCCTGCCAATGACTGGAAAGAGATGTTGTTCAAAAACTATACCATGAACCAGCGGGCAAATCTGAGCGTTGGCGGCGGCGGAACTGTGGCGCGTTATTATGTGGCAGGCTCCTATAACCGCGACAACGGAATGTTGAAAGTGGATAAACGCAACAACTTCAACAACAATATTGCCATCGACAATTACAATTTACGGGCGAACGTCAATATCGACCTGACCAGAACCTCAGAATTAACCGTGCGTTTGAGCGGAAATTTCGAAGACTACAGCGGTCCGATACCGGGAGGCAGCCAAATGTACAATTACATCGTACATTCCAATCCTGTACTTTTCCCTGCTTATTTCCCTATAGATGAAGATCATAAATATGTTAAACATATCATGTTCGGAAATTACGACAATAACAGTCGAACTAACCCTTACGCCGAGATGATAAGGGGTTACAGGGAGCAATCGCGTTCGCAGATACTGGCGCAAGTAGAATTGAAGCAGGATTTGAAGTTCATCACGCCGGGATTGTCGGCAAGGGGAATGTTGAATATCAGCCGCTTGTCGCAATTTGCTGTAAACAGGTCGTATAATCCGTATTATTATCAGCTCAGTTACTACAACCGACAGACAGGCGAGTATCAACTGTTTGAAACTCGTACAGGTACTCCGTATTTGGGATACGGTGAATTAGCCAATCAAAGAGTCCAAAACTCTACGTTTTATTTTGAGGGTCAGGCAAATTATGCTCGTGAGTTCGGGAAAAACAGTATCAGCGGTTTGTTGATATACATGGCGCGGCAATCTTTCAACGCCAATGCAGGTTCGTTGCAGTTGTCGTTGCCATCACGGGGTTTGGGGCTGTCCGGTCGCGCTACTTATTCGTATGATCGCCGCTATTTTGCTGAATTTAACTTCGGATATAACGGCACCGAGCGTTTCGATAAAAGCAATCGCTTCGGATTTTTTCCATCGGCAGGCGTCGCATGGAGTCTCTCCAACGAACATTTTTGGGAATCTATCAAACCAATTGTATCCAATCTGAAGTTACGCTATTCCTACGGTTTGATAGGCAATGACCAGATAGGATCGGCGAATGATCGATTTTTTTATCTCTCAGAGGTGAGCATGAACGCAACGAATCGCAGGGCAACCTTCGGACGTGATACGAATGTGATTTTTGACGGAATATACACCAACAGATATGCCAATCCTGATATTTCTTGGGAAACGTCAGCCAAGCAAAATTTTGCTTTGGAATTAGGTCTGTATAATAAACTTACCATGATTGCCGAATATTTTACCGAATACCGCAACAATATTTTGATGGCACGGGCAGCCATTCCAAACACGATGGGCTTGACCTCTACTGTGAGGGCAAATGTGGGTGAGGCTTCGGGCAAAGGCGTCGATATGACTTTGGAATATCAACAAAACTGGACTACAGATTTTTGGATGTCGGCACGCGCTAATTTCACTTATGCAGCCAGCAAATATGAAGTATACGAAGAACCACAATACGAGGAAACATGGCGAACACGTGTAGGACATTCGCTCAGGCAGGAGTTCGGCTACATTGCCGAAAGACTTTTTGTGGACGACTACGAAGCCGAAAATTCGCCCACACAGGAAGTAGGCACTCATAGATACGGAGGTGGCGATATAAAATACTTGGATGTAAACCGCGACGGCAGAATAAACGAAATCGATCAGGTACCTATTGGAAATCCCACTATGCCCGAAATAGTATATGGCTTTGGTTTTTCTCTGGGATATAAAGGCTTCGACTTTTCTGCTTTTTTTCAAGGTGTAGCCAACGAGTCGTTTTGGATCAATGCAGCCAGTACCTCGCCATTCGTAGACGATGCGCAGATGCTAAGAGTATATGCCAACAGTTACTGGTCGGAAGAGATACAAGACGTATATGCCATCTGGCCCCGGCTCAGTCCAATGATCAACACCAATAATGTTCCCGGAGCGTATTGGGATAGCAGCAATAGCAGATACGATTGGCGAAACAAAAACACTTGGTATATGCGCGACGGAACGTTTCTGCGTCTCAAACAAGTGGAATTTGGATATACCTTACCACAGCGATTGTCAGAAAAAATGCGAATGTCGAGTTTACGGTTTTATGTAAGCGGTACCAATTTGCTTCTTTTCAGTAAATTCAGAATGTGGGATGTTGAAATGGCAGGCGAAGGATTGGGATACCCCATTCAAAAAGTTTTCAATGCAGGGTTGAGTTTAAGTTTTAATTAATGAAGCCCCACCCGGCCTCCCCAAAAGGGAGGGAGTCAGTTAGGTGAAAATGAAGATAAAAAATGAATAAATGTAAAAACATCAATCATGAATAAAAATATTATATCACGAATCAAAAAAATTACAGAACTATTGAAGTCCCCTTTGGGGAGTTTTAGATGGCGTCTGACTCCCTCCCTTTTGGGGAGGGTCGGGGTGGGGCTTATGCTTAGCTTCAATTCCTGTGGCAACTGGTTGGACGTGGTGCCCGAAGGGGTTGCCACCATCGAAATGGCTTTCGAATCAAGGGTGCAAACACGCAGATATTTGACAACCTGTTATTCTTTCATGCCCAATCTGGCAAATCCAAGTTTTAATCCGACTTTGATTGGCTGCGACGAAATGTGGATAAAATTTGATTCAAGGCAGTTTATGATGCGAAATGATGGTCATCTCATCGCCACAGGTATGCAAAATGCCACCAATCCGATACTCAGCAACTGGGAGGCGATGTATCAAGCATTACGCGATTGTAATGTTTTTTTAGAGAATGTATATCAAACGCCCGATTTGTCGGAATGGGAGCGCAACCAATGGATTGCCGAAGTAAAAGTTTTGAAGGCTTATTATCATTTCTGCTTGGTACAAATGTACGGACCGGTACCGCTCATCCGCGAAAATCTTCCGGTGAGTGTGGACGTTTCCAAAGTAAAGGTAGTGCGCAATCCTGTGGACGAATGTTTTCAATACATCGTCGATTTGTTGGACGAAGCAACTGAGGACGACATGCTTCCGATGGAAATTTTAGACCCTGAGGAGTTGGGGCGTATTACCAAGCCCATTGCCATGGCGTTGAAGGCAAAAGTTTTGGTAACGGCGGCAAGTCCACTGTTCAATGGCAACACCGATCAGACTACCTTACGCAATCGAGATGATACACCATTATTCAATTCAAACTATGATGAGACCAAATGGCAGAAAGCGCTTACCGCTTGCAAGAAAGCCATTGAAATATGCCATGAAGCCGGTTTGCAGTTGTATTCATATAACAATATACGTGGTTTCACCGATATAATTGCAACCGACTTGACCCTTCGCAACGCTGTTTCCGAACGGTGGAACTCCGAAATCATTTGGGCAAACACGCAAAGTATTGCTGGTGGCGGCGGTTTCGGAACTCAAAGTCTGATACAACCAAAATTGAATCCTGCATACAATAGTAATACCCAGTTTAGAAGGGTTTTAAATGTGCCATTGAAAATTGCTTCCTTGTTCTATACCCAAAATGGAGTGCCTCTTGAAGAGGATATCACAAGAAATACAGACGTTCTATTCAATTTCAGAACACCGCAATCGCACGAGGAACTTTACATCAAAAGAGCAAGAGCCACCATTGATTTACATTTCGACCGTGAACCACGTTTTTATGCATGGTTAGGATTTGATGGCGGAATCTGGTTTGGAGCAGGAAGAGAAGACGATAAAAACCCTGACGGTTTGTATTTTTTGGGTTTAAAATTAGGTGAATCAGACGGAACCGACGGAGCCGGACTGGTAACCGGCTATTTACCCAAAAAATTAGTGCATTACCAGAGTCAACTTAGAGGTACCAATTCCGCCAGCGACTATTCATGCACAACTTATCCCTGGCCCATCATGCGGTTGAGTGATTTATATCTTCTGTATGCTGAGGCAATTAACGAAACCGAAGGTCCCACAGGAATCAACAGCGCCGAACTGTTCAAATATATTGATATGGTTCGCATACGTGCCGGATTAAAATCCGTGAAAGAATCGTGGGATATGTACACCAATTATCCGAAATACGACAATCGGACAGGAATGCGACAGATTATCCAGCAGGAACGGATGATAGAACTCTCGTTTGAAGGGCATCGTTTTTGGGATATACGGCGATGGAAAACGGCTCCCGATTTGTACCGCACCTCCATTGAAGGTTGGTACTTGAATGTAGCCATCACTGACGGAACCCCGAAAGAGGTCAATGAATTGTTTTACACTCGCCAGATGATATTCCAACAAAAGTTTGGTATTCGCGATTATTTTTGGCCCATCAGAAACAGCGATATCAGTGTTAATCCAAATTTGGTACAGAATATAGGATGGTAGTTTTAAGTTTCAAGTTAGTGTAAATTAGTGTAAATTCATTGTCAAAAATAATAAACATAAATATCATGAAAAATAGAATTATTTATTTCATCATTTTCCTGATGCCAACCGTATGGTTCGGCTGTATGGAAGAGGGCAGGCTCGATCATATCGACGAGAAAGCGCCGACGCCTGCACAAGTTACGAATATAAGGGTGCGCAATACGCCAGGTGGAGCGGTACTGAAATACGATTTACCAATAGATAAAAATCTGTTGTACGTCAGGGCTGAATACGAAATACAACCCGGAGTGAAACTCATGCGCAAAGCATCGTGTTACATAGACTCGTTAGTCTTGGAAGGATTTGGCGACACGCGCGAGTATGAAATCAAAATCTACAGTGTAGGAAAAAATGAAAAAGAATCCGTTCCATTGACAGAGCTTGTTAACCCTTTGACGCCTCCCGTAAAAGCGGCTGGTAAAGAAATTAAGGAAGCGTTTGGCGGAGTAGCTATTACCATCAATAATCCAACCAATGCCAATTTAGCCGTCGAATTGATGGCAGATACTGCTAAAATTGGATATATGACTATTCTGCAAACATTTTGGACGACGGCGTCTAAAGCAACCTTCACAGTTCGAGGATTAGATTCCATTCCATACGATTTTGGAATATATCTTCGCGACCGATGGGACAATAAGTCGGATACCTTAGAAGTCACACTGACGCCATGGTTTGAGGAATTTATTCCCAAAAACACATGGAGAGAATTTCCATTGCCCGGAGACGCCGAAATACATAACAACGATTATCCTGTAAATCGGATATGGAACGGGAATCTTGGGCAAGGTTTTACGAACTTCCACTCTCTGGAAATGCGGCTTCCCAGTCCGATAACATGGGATATGGGGATAATGGCAAAGTTAAGCCGCATGAAATTTTATCCGCGCAATCACCCTACTGCTGATGTATTTGATAGAGGTCATCCGAGAGTATTTGAAATATGGGGATCGAATTTACCCAGTTTAGACGGAAATTGGGACAGTTGGATACTGCTGGGAAGATTCGAATGTGTGAAACCATCACCCGGAACAATAGTCACTCAGGAAGACAGAGATTATGCAAGGCAAGGTATTGATTTCGATTTTGAGGGTACACCTGTACCCGTCAGGTATATCCGACTCAATACCGTATCGACTTTCAATAATACCTCCATTTCGGTTATTTCCATATTGGAAGTCAGTTTTTGGGGAATTGTAGAAAAATAAACTAAATCAATATGAACCATAAAATATTCAAAATGAAGAAAATCATTTTTACAGGAATTATTATTCTGGGTCTCTTTTCTTGCAAGAAGCAGGACAGATTGTACGAAGAATATCTTGTACCCAACGGAATAATTTATCCCGAAAAAGCGCGAAATGTTATAGCAAAACCGGGAAGGGAACGAATCGAAATATCATGGCAAAAAGGCTTTGATCCCAAGGTAGTGAAAGCACGTATATTTTGGAATAATTATACCGATTTTGTAGATGTCGAAATTAATCCGAATATGGAAGTCATTAGCCGGATCATTGAACGGATTCCGGAAAATACCTATTCGTTTATGGTCAGAACGTATGACGCTGACGACAATGTTTCCGTTCCTGTAGAGGTAATCGGTTCGGTGTATGGCAAAATGTATGAAAATACGTTGGTCAATCGCAGACTGAAGAGCAGAACGAATGATGGGCAAATCATCACATTTGAATGGTTTGGAGCCGTCAATGATACTGAAACAGGTATTTCGTTGTCTTATACAGACATCAATGGCGAAAACCAGACAATAGATGTTGACAGAGACCAGACTGTTACATTTATTTCCGACTTCGATCTCAATGAACCGATGTTTTACTTTACCCGTTATAAACCAGATGCTACGGCAATCGACGAATTTTATGCAGATACGGTCACAATCTCTGATCCAAACTGCTTTATACCAAGACATACATGGACAGGCTCATGCAGTTCATTTAATCAAGAAGACCAAAGACCGGAAGCCGCTATTGACGGCGACCCGAATACCGTATGGTTCTCGCGTGCAACTAACCCGTATCCTCACTGGTTAGCATACAATATGCAAAAGGTCGTCAAAGTGAAATATATCAGACTTACCATGCGGGATGCTAATCCCAATATTACGTTTAAGGATTTTAGGATAGAGGGAAGTATGAATGGCGTCGATTGGACGACTTATCCGCCGCCAAATTCGCAGTATTATTATTTTGCGCCTCTTCCGGGAATTTCACAGACGTTTACATTGGAAGATGCCCCTGAAATGCAACATGTCAGAATATATTGTATCAATTCGCACAGTCTGGATTATGCAGTGTTAGGTGAATTTGAAGTGTTAGGAACTTATCCAGATTGAACAAATTAAAAGTAAAGTTATGAATAAATTTATTAGAACAGCAACGTTATTCTTCGGTATACTGCTTTGCCTGTCTGCATCGCCACTTTGCATAATAACGGTAAAAGCGCAAGACAATACTCCAATGTTTATCAGGTCGGGTACAACGACTGACCCTGCAACCATGAAGACTATAACATGGATGACAGATCCAACTGATACACCCCGGGCGGTTATGAAAGTAGCGAAAAAATCCGACGGCGCAGGCAGTTTTAAGGATTTTGCGGGCAAAACAATGAATATTGAGTATGATACATGGTATCTTGGAAGCGGTACAAACCCTAAAATTCCCAAAATAGGAAATTCGGTTACGTTGGAAGGGCTGGAACCCGGAACAACCTACATATATCAAGTGGGCGACGGAACCAACTGGTCTAATACAATGGAATTTACGACAACCACGGTAACGAAAAAATATTCGTTTAATGTTCTCCCCGATGTACAGGTAACCAACCATAATGCGACATTTGATTTTGGTAGTACCGCCTGGCTCAAAACAATAGCCAGTACTTACATAAATCCCGGAACAAGACCCATGTTTACCATTCAAGTAGGCGACCTTGTTGACCGAGAACATGTTTACCTTTATTACAGGCTGTTTGGCGAACTGTGCGAGCAATTTCCGGGATTTGCAAATACCGACTTGGTTTTCGCCATTGGAAACCATGAATATTACAGAGGTATTAATACAGCCAATAATACTCCTGCCTTAGCTACGACCGGCGAAGGAAGAGGCGAGATTGCAAAATTCCTTAACGGAATCCCCCCGACGAATAATTCTCTGGCTGTAGGTTCAGGGACATATTGTGTAGACTACGCAAACATGCGCGTCATTGCTTTGGACTTTGTAGGTAGAAGCGTAAGCGGTATGAATTCTACGCAACTCATCGACGCGCAGGCTGAATGGCTGCGGGAGAATTTGTCAAACTGCGACAAACGCTGGAAGGTCGTCTCTTTACATTATCCTATTTTTCACGATACCCCTGCCGACAATCCTTATCCGCGATTCGAGTCGGTACTGGCGCCAATCTTTGAAGAGTTCGGCGTTCATCTGGTATTCTCCGGACATACCCATTACACCAGACGTGTTCAGGTAAAAAACGGAGTACGAATAAGTGAAGGAATGAATTCCACGGCGCATCCCAATGCGCCAATATACATAACATGCGGAAATTTGAATAACAATCTAACCCCAAGCAATCTGGATCACTCCGTATATATTAGAGGAGATGTTGACGGCAGCACAATGACGGTAACTATGTACCGGTATGGCGCAACCAGCGGAACTGTTCGTGACAGGTTTACAATAACGCAGACTGTACCTGTAGCATCAATACAGGTATCCGGCGCTAACGGAGTAACAGCCATCACCACCGACGGCGGCACATTGCAGATACAGGCAGTTGTATTACCAGCCGACGTAGATAATAATACGGTAACATGGTCGATAACATCTGCCGCAGGTATTGCCAGCATCAGCGAAGGCGGTCTGCTCACTGCCGCAGCCAACGGAACAGTAATCGTCCGCGCAACGGCAAACGACGGTTCGGGCGTGCGCGGAGAGGCAACAATCGCCATTAGCGGACAACGTGTTCCAGTATCCACTGTTACGGTAAGCGGCGAAGGAGGTGCAACAGCCATTACAACCGATGGAGGCGAATTGCAGATGCAGGCGAGCATATTACCGAACGATGCAACCAATAAAACGGTAACGTGGTCGGTAACACCTGTCGCAGATATTGCCAGCATCAGCGAAGGCGGCCTGCTCACCGCCGCAGCCAACGGAACGGTAACTGTCCGCGCAACGGCAAATGACGGTACGGGCATGTACGGCGAGGCAACAATTACCATCAGCGGACAACACGTCTTTGTATCCTCCGTTACCGTAAGCGAC
>Ga0123353_10004493_pt1 | contig 17970 bp, 12 predicted proteins | sample TergutLab28metaG_3_FD_92763 | JGI IMG/M metagenome (GOLD analysis project Ga0123353, IMG submission 92763) | Labiotermes labralis P3 segment gut microbial communities from Petit-Saut dam, French Guiana - Lab288 P3 | ecosystem: Host-associated > Arthropoda: Insects > Digestive system > Gut ... | reverse complement strand
TTGACGAGCATTGGAACGCGGATGCATTCTTCGTAAAAGACGGACTTGTGCTCGAGCTTGTGCGCCGAGTCCATGTCGCCGTGGTCGCTCGTCAAAATGATCACGGTGTTTTCGAATTTGCCCGACGACTTTAACGCGTCGATCACCGTTTGGATCTGCCCGTCAACTTCTTCCGTGAGGCGGGCGTAAGCGTGGCGGTGAAGCCGCCACTGTTCTTCCGTGTAGCGCTCGCGGGCAAGCCTTCGGAAGCCGCGCTCGTTTATTAAAAAATCTATCGCTTCGGGCTCGTCCTCCGCGGGCATATGGTTGAACGGAAGCGGAGGAAGGAACTCCTGCGGGGTTCCCGTGCGAGGGCATTTATCGCCGGGGCGCAGCGACGCCGCCCTGTTTACCGACGCGGTCTCTACCGGCATGTTTTTTGCGATGTGTTTGTCCGTTTCGTTGTCCGCATCCGCCGCGAAGTCGTTTATCGCCATCAAACATATGTCGTGCGGATTTATAAATGACGCGACCATCGCAAAGGGTCCGCTTGCCGAACGTATATAATCTGCGCAGGCGTTTGCCAACGCGCCGCGTTCGTCCGCACAAAAATAGCGGAAGCCTAAGTATTCCGCGTCCATCATCGGTATGCCCTGTTTGCCGCCGTATAAGGTGTCGTATCCGTTTTGCTTCAGCATTTCGCCCAACAAATTATTTGAAACATATTCCGGCACGGCCGCGCCCGCCGTAGTTTTTCCGTCGCCGCCGATGCCCGCCGCCGATGGGTATACGCCCGTCATTAGCGAAAACCGCGACGGCTGGCAGACCGGGTTCGCGCAGTACGCACGGGTGAAACGCACGCCCGCCGCAGCTATCGAATCCATCGCCGGAGTGCTCAAATATTTATTGCCCGCGCAGGACATCATGCTGTGGCTCTGCTGGTCGGTTATTATCCAAAGTATGTTCGGCTTCGCGTTCACTTTTTTACCTTTCGCGTCACGCATCGGCAATCCGCAAAAGCATGTCCGCGCCTTTCAAATTTTATTTTCACGCTTTTCACCTGTAATATCTCGCCGCTTCCGCCGCTTCGCACAGCGCCTCGATGTTGGCGAGCGGCACGTCGGGCCCGATCTCGATTGACAGGCTCAAGCCGCCCTCGGGCATGAACAGCGCGTCCAAACATTCCGCCACATGGTCTTTGCACTGCGCGGGCGTGCAGAAGGGGAACATCTGGCGGTCGAGGTCGAGGTTGATCGGATAGCGGCCCTTGCAGACGCGCACGAGGTTGTCCAAACCGTTCGCCCTGTACTGCGGGTTGACCATGTGAACGCCTGCGTCGAACAGGTCGGGTATTATTTCGTGGATATGGCCGTCGGTGTGCATGTAAACATACTTGCCCGCCGTGCGCGCCACCGCGAAAATTTTTGCAAACGCGGGCTTCAAATATTTGCGCCACTTCGCGGGGCCTATTGCGAGCCCGTCCTGCATGCCGAGGTCGTCGCCGAAATAAATTATCTCGCCGGAATTTTTTACCATGATTTCAGTTTGGATCACGTTGTATTCCGCCACGAGGTCTATCAAAATTTGCAGCTCCCCGCACTCGTCCGCGAAGTCAAGCATCGCCTCTTCAAAGCCGCGCAGATCCAACAGCCGCAGGTACATGAACCCGTGCGGCATGTGGCCGTTTCTGTTTTCCGGCATTTTAAGCGAGCGGATGTCTTCGCGGCGCTTGACCGGATGCTCCGTGACTATCGACGAAAGCCCCTCCTCGATGTTAGACCAAACGCATCCCCATTCGTCCGTGTAGCTGCCCGCGCGGTACGATTGGCCGAGCCAATTGCGCGGGTCGTGGTCGTCTTTAATCTCCCCGAATATTTTCGGGAAACGTTTCGCAAGCCCGATCATGTCCTTGCCGTACCTAAACCATACCGCAGGCAGCGTCCCAAGCCCCACGGGCAGCTCCTCCGGGCTTTGGTAGGTCATCGCCTTTATCATCAAATCCTGATGCGACATTTTTGTTTCCGTCCGCGGCGCGCATTTTTTTTGCGCGAAAATGTCCGCGCCTTTCTGTAAAATTTTAAATTTATCTTGTCCCGATTTTAACACCGCTTACAAATATTTGTGGAACTAATTTATTTTTGGGAATATATTACTCCGGCACAAAAATATCGCGTACCTCTTGCTATACTTAAGTACCGGAATAAATTAAAGGTTTTATTTTTATTGGGGGAATGTTTTTGAACGGCGAAGCGAATAAAAAAAATAATTTAAAAAATGCAGGCATGGCGAACATTTTCTTTTTGGGCATGGTCAGTTTTTTTACCGACCTCAGCTCCGAAATGGTTTACCCGCTTATCCCGCTTTACCTTACCGCGGCGTTCGGCGCGACGCCCGCGCTTATCGGCGTGATCGAGGGCGTGGCGGAAAGTCTCGCGAGCCTGCTCAAAGTTTTCAGCGGCTACGTGACGGACAGATTCAAAAAGAAAAAGGCGACGGCTTTCGCGGGCTACTTCGCGAGCCTTTTTTATAAAGCCGCGCTTATTGTCGCGGGCTCGTGGGCGGGGATACTCGCGGCTCGCGTTATCGACCGCGCGGGCAAGGGGATACGCACCGCGCCGCGAGACGTGCTCGTGAGCGAAAGCGCAGACAAGGGCGCGATGGGCAAGGCGTTCGGGCTGCACAAGGCGCTTGACATGTCCGGCGCGGCGCTCGGCATTTTAATCACGTATTTCGTGCTGCATGGCATGGGCGACGGCTTCGATTACAAGCGTCTGTTCCTTATCGCGCTTGTGCCCGCGCTGCTTGGCCTCGCGATGTTTTTGTTCATAAAAGAAAAAAAGGAACGGCCGCCGAAGGAGCGCGAGCCGTTCTGGAAAAATATCCGTAAAGTAGACGGGCAGTTGAAACTGTATCTGCTTGTCGTGTTCGTATTTACGCTGGGCAATTCGTCAAACGTTTTCATTCTGCTTAAAGCAAAAGAAGCCGGCTTTGACGCGGTAAGCGTGATCCTGCTTTACTTTGTCTTCAACATAACGGCTTCCGTGCTGTCGGTTCCGTGCGGGAAGCTGTCCGACCGCGTGGGCCGCAAAAATCTTTTGGTGCCGGGCTACGTCACGTTTTCGCTGTGCTACCTCGGCTTCGCGTTCGCAAACGGCAGGTGGCAGATGGCCGCGGTCTTTATAGTCTACGGCGTTTACACCGCGATGATTTCCGGCGTGGAGCGCGCGTTTGTGGCCGAAGCCGCGCCGCCGGAACTAAAGGGCACGATGCTCGGCCTGCAGTCGACCGTGGCGGGCATCGCTCTGTTACCCGCGAGCGTGATCGCCGGCCTGATGTGGACGGTCTTCGGCGCGGAAGCGCCATTCGTGTTCGGCGCGGCGCTGTCGCTTGCGGCGGCGGGGATATTGATTTTGTTTATGAAGAACAAAAAAATTCATGCATGAACCGCAAAAAAAAAGAGGGGACGCGCCCCTCTTTTTTTTTGAAAATTTTAGTTCATTAAAATTTTAAACTCTTTTATGTTGCTGCCGTTGCCCTTTATGTCGTAGACGAGAGTGTACGGGCCGAGGTTAAGCTTGCCGTCGATGTTTGCGTTGTTGGCTTTTATTTCGACTGCGTACGGTACGATCTTAACCGTGCCGTCCGAATATTTTTCGGTCACGTTAAAGCTTAAAACCCAAACGTTGGAATTTTTTGCGGTTTCTTTGATGCTTACAAAATCTTTGGCCGTTGCCGACGCGCTTGCGAGCGTGGGCGGAGGCGTAACTATTTCGTCGTCAAGCACTATCCCGAACGGCTGGAGGAACGCGATGCCGGTCGAGCTCTTTAACACGGCGCGCACGTAGTGGCCTATGACTGCTGCGTATTCGCTTACGTCAATCGACTCGCCCGTGGCGATCACGTCGTGTTCCGAAATCCATTCGATAAGGTCGTAGTCCGCGCCGACTATCGTTATGACGCTGCCTTCGACTTTAACGCTCGCAACCGACGGCGTGCTTTGCGCGAGCATGAACGCGGTCGAGGAGTTGCCCGCGCCCGGCGTCGTGTTGCCGTTTACGCGGTGGTTGATCCTGTCGATGTGTGAGACGCGGCTTACTGCGTAAAACGCGCCCGTTTCCATCGACGTCCTTACGGCTTCCGCCGTGAGCTCGGGTAAAAACATCATGTTGAACGAATAGCCGCTTGCCGACATGTCGTGCGCGTCGTCGTTAGAAACGCCGAACACCGGGCGCGGGTTTTCGTAAGACATTGTCTGCGAAAGAATGCTGTCCCACAAGATGCGGTCGCCCGCGGATTCGTTGTCGAGCTTGTTTATAATCTCCATGCCAAAGCATGACGGGAACGCATTAAAAATATCTACATATTTTTTTACAACTGCCGGGTCTTTTGAAATGTTTATTCCGCTTTCGACTCCCCAGCCGCCTATGATTCCCCACGGCGCGCCCGTTTCGCGGCCGGGATGGTTGATGTGAGATATGCCGCCCAAATCCTCGATGTCGCGCAGAGTTTTATAAAGCCGCTCGAGCGTCGTGCCGGGGAAGTACGGCTGGTTGTAGTTTACGAAGAACGAAAGCGCGTGGTCCACAGACGACGGCTCGTTGGTGAACGGCAGCCCTATCATGCCCTTGCCGTCCGTTCTGCCGACGCCAGCTTCCATTTCGAGCTTGCGCTGCGTGGTGAGGCGGCCGACCGGGTTGACTGTCGTATCCCAGCTTGGCGCGACGACGTTGTGGTCCGTTATCGTTGCGATGTTGTAGCCCTTCGCGTAAAAATCTTCGAGCATTTGCGCTACAGTGTGCGCGCCGTCCGAATTGTTGGTGTGCGTGTGGAAGTTGGCCTTGTATGAATCGAAGGTTTCCCAGTTGACCGCGCCGTACGGATTAAAACCGACGGTGAGCTGCGCGTCCGCCGGCCACTTGGGCACCTGCTCGACCCACTGCGCGACGAGGGTTGCGTTATACACCGCGACATACGCGTCGTTGGCGCGGCCCACAAACGTGCCCGCAAGACCCGCGGCTGTGTACCAGCCCAGGAAGCTGTAGCCCGCGCGCGAGGCGGAAGGCAGCGTGACGTTGGCGCCTTGGTTAACCGTAACCGATTCGGTGTAGCCGCTGCCGCCGTTGTAGTCGAAGCCTACCGTAATTTGCGTGGGCAGCGCGCCGACAAATTCCGTGATGGAAATTTCAGCTATGTATATGTAGCCTGCATTTTTTTGAATGTCTAAAAACCAGTTGTTGCCGTAGCCTTGTTCCCTTCGGATCAGGATGGATTCGCGGACCCATTCCTCCGTTGCAAGAAGCGGGATCGTGTTGGTGATTGTCGCGCCCCATTCGTAGCCAAAGCTGACGGTAGCGTTTCCGTTATAGCCCGGCTCCGTGCGGTAAACGACGCTCAGCATGTAAACCTTGTCGTATTCCATAATCGCATCGCTGCTGTGCGAGCGAATTACCCTTTTAAATCCGGGCGTCATGGTAAGCACGTTGCCGAAAACAGGATCCGCGTTTATGTCAACGAAATAAGGGGTGGGCACTCCGCCCGACGGGTCGTCGCTCCATGTGGTGAACAGCCCCGGGCGTCCGTCGGAGCCGACATCCGCAAAATTGCCGTTGGTCAAACGGTTGTTGGGCATCGGTTTTAACGGTTCGACTATGGTCGAGCCTTTTTCGACGACCAAAATTTGCTCAATGTAAAGATCCGAAAAACTGTTTTGGATCGTTATGCTGCTGTACGACCCGAACGTGCCGGTCATGTCGTCCGGCGTGACGAGTGTCGCCTCGTACCATTCCCATTTATCGCTTGTGATGTAAAAATTCAATTTGTCCCAGCCGCCCATTTCGGGAAACTCTTCCTCGAAACTTGCGGAGCGGAACTGGAAGCAAACCTTGTTGCTGTCTCCGAGGTTTTCCGGCGAGCCGGCTACTCCGGAGCGCGCAAGGACCTTGACGTCGTATTCCATGTTGGGCTGCAGTGTGAGCTCGGTGTACGTGGCTGTGTGCACATAGTCCGCGCTGTAATAAACCGCGGGGTTGGTCACTATGCCGATGTTGCCGGCGCCCCATTGCCCCCAAAGGTTTACGCTGTCCGCCATGATTTCGTTGCCGCCGTTAAATACGTTTTCTCCTGCGTCGTTGACTATATGCATTTCTTCCACTTCTATGCCAGAGAAGCCGTTGCGGATGGTAATCGCGCAAAAGCTCGTGTTTAACGGGCTGTACATATCGCTTGGCGTGGTAAAGGAGCCTTCATACCAAGTCCAGTCGCTGTCTGTCACGTAGAGGTTGAACTTGTCCCAGGCGCTTGCGCCGGCTTCCTCTTCGCTGTCCGAACGGTACTGGAAGCAGATTTTATTTGCCTCGTCCGTGTTTTCTGCGGGCGAGCCGGCTTCTTCGGCTCTCGCCAAAACCCGGACGGTGTAGGTTGTATTTGGTTCGAGCGTCAGCAGAGGATAGCATGCGGTAAAAAGACCGCCGCTCCAGCGGACCGCCGAATTTGTGACAACGCCGTTGTTGCCGGCGCCCCATTGTCCCCACTTGCCCCAGGTATCCGCTATGAGGCTTTTGCCGCCGTTAAAAATATTTACGCCTTCGATCGGGATGGGGGTGGGCATCGGGATTTGAGTGGGCAGCGGCACGGGCGTGGGCGTCGGCGTCGGAAGCGGCGCGTCAGACTCGTTTAAATAAATACCCGCGATGTAAATGTCCGGAGCCGCGGTTTGCGCGCGCACCAGAAGCTGCCAGTTATAACTTTCCGGCATTACGAACAGAACGGAATTTTTTATCCATCTGCCGGTTTGCGACATATATATGTACGCGAGCGAATTTCCAACGTCGTCGGTGTTCGCCGCGTTTATGCCTACGAACGTGCGGTCGGTCGGGTCTGTAAGCGCGCCCGCGTTGTAATAAATGACCGTGAGCTCGTATTGCTTGCCCGCTTCAAGAGAGCCGGTCGCCGCAGAGTTTCTTATAACGACTGTGCCGCCGCTGTCTCTTGGCAGGTGAAGCACATCGCCGTAGTCCGCCGCGAAGTCGCTCGTGATACTGTAAATGCCGCCTGAGTGGTTCCAATTCGCAAGGCCGTCGCTAAAATCGCCGTTAGGCAAAAGATTTTGCGCGGGCGGCTGGATAGGCGTTGGTGTGACCGACGGGTCGAGGGCTTCAAGGAAGATTTCCGCTACCTCGACGCGCGCGTCCGTGCCGGACGTTTGGATCCATATCTGCCAATTTGCTTCGGCAAGCGTGAACTCATACGAGTCTGTACGCCAAGCCGCGGACGGTAACAGTTGGATGTTTCCCGACAACGTGCTTTCCGCCGCGTTGTAAATGATGCCTATGCGGGCGTTGCTTATCATCGAGTTGGCCTTATATGTCACGCTGAGCCGGTACTGCGCCCCGACAACGAGCTCCGCTCCCCCGTTGAAATATCCGCGGGAGTAGTTGCCGCCGGGGAAAACCATGACGAACACATTGCCCTGGTCCGGGTCCGTGCTAATGAACATATCGCCGCTCGAACCCTGTTTGGTCCACTGCGACGGCATACCGCCGGCAAAGTTACCGTACGGCAGCAGATTCGCGCCGCCCTCGGCGGCGGATGAATGTATGCCCGCAGTCAAACCGAAGAGCATACAAAACGCTAATAACAATGATAAAAATTTCTTTTTCATTGTGAAACCTCCATTATAGGTTTGCCCTTTTTTTTGGAGCGGGCATACTCTTTTTTCAGCCTCCTTGTTGCGTACAAAGTGGTTAAACGGATCCCTGTGTCCCGGAGAGGGAACGCTCTATCGCGGTAATTTTTCGGCTCACCCCACGAATCTTTATGTTTACCATTATTATTCTTTAATTAAAAAATTTCGTTATCAGTCTTTGACCAATTTCTTTACCAAATCTTTACATTTTCTATATATAAAACAAATATTGATAATGTCGCAAAAAATCTGAAGCCAAAATTTTTAGCGCGGTTCAAAAAAAAAATTGTTTGACGAACACGCGGACAAGGAGGAGGCTTCTTGCTGTCTAAACATTTTTTATGACTATACGAAACTCCGTGCAACGACTTCCGCAATGATGTTGTAAAATTGTTTCGTTTGTCACCCTGTGCCCTTCGCGTGTCATTCTGAGCCCTTCGCGTGTCATTCTGAGCCGTAGGCTTGTCATTCTGAGCCGTAGGCGAAGAATCTTATCACGCTCAGAGTATACTCCGCGAAGGGTCTTTTAGATTCTTCGCTTCGCTCAGAATGACAATTTGCTTGCGATTCAGAATGACAGAAGTACAACTCGGAGCTGTCACCCTGAGCCCTTCGCGTGTCATTCTGAGCCGTAGGCGAAGAATCTTATCACGCTCAGAGTATACTCCGCGAAGGGTCTTTAAGATTCTTCGCTTCGCTCAGAATGACAATTTGCTTGCGGCTCAGAATGACAATTTGCCTGCGATTCAGAATGACAATTTGCCTTCGGCTCAGAATGACAATGCCTGCGGCTCAGAATGACAATTGTACAACCAAAAAGGATGAAGCTTCGTGTTGTCGAATCTTTTTTTGACAACACAAAACTTCGGACAAATTGATTCTTGTACATTAGGCCTTTGACGGCGCGCTTATGCCAAGCAATTATTTTTTTGCTCTATTTTATATACCTTCGTAAACGGCAGCTCATCAATGTTCACCACAAACCCTTCTTTCAAATCCTTCCCCGCAGCTTCAAATATTTTGTCCGTTGCCAAATCTTTTAATGAATAAATTTTTCCGTCTTCGATGCCTTTCAATTTTAATTCAATTTTTTTCAAGCCGCATTTTTCTCTTGCGAAAATAAAAATCGCACCGGAGTTTTTTTCTTCGTCGAAAAATTCGAACGCCAGCGCGGCGGCGTCCTTTTCGTTCGGCTCCGTCAGCGGATAGAACGAGCAATTTAAAAACGGGCGTATTCCGTTGTATCTTTCGATTAATTTTTTTGCCCCGGCTGCTTCGTATTTTCCCTTGCCGCCGTATTCCCCGTTTCCGTCCGCGATCCAGCCGAGGCACAGCGTGGCCGCCATCGCGGAGTTGAAGCCGTAGTCGTCGAAGCAGTTTACATGCGCGGTGAACGCGACGTTCGGAATGTAGTGCGACAGCGAAAAAAGAGAGTTTTGGTCGACGGCCGGGTCGAACCAAAAATCGGTTTTTTGATGCGTATGGAAACGCTTGAGCATTTCAAGGTCGATGCGTCTGCCGCCGGACGAGCAGCCGTCCATGAACACGTCCGGGAAGTTCGTTCTGATCCTGTCGAGATAACCGTAAAGGCCGTTTACATATTTTATCTCCGTCACGCCGGCGCGGCCGGGCTCGTCGTTTTTTAGCCAGTAGGACAGCGGATTTAAATTAAAATCCTGCCTGTAGCATTTAATCCCTTCGGCTTTTATTTTTTTTTCTATTATTCCGTAGATGTGATCGACCGCCTCGGGGACGCCGAGGTTTAACAAAAAATGCTCGTCTCCCGACTCGCCCCAAAGCTTGCCCGTCTCCGAGCTTAACAGCCAGTCCCCGCATGTCTTTGCAAACTCCGTTCCCGCAACCACGCGCTCAAACTCAAACCACAGGCCGTACTTCATCCCGGCGTCCTTCGCCGCGTTTGAAACGGGCAAAAAGCCATCAGGATATTTTTCCGGATCCGCGTCCCAGTTGCCGGCGCCGAGCGGCCACCCCTTTTCGAACCAGCCGGCGTCGGTTATCGCCGCCTCGCAACCCAGCGGCTCCAATGCTTTTATCAGACTGATTTGGTTTTTTTCGTTGCATTCGTTAAGCCAGTGGCCGCCCCGCGTGAAACAGGTGTTGCAAAAAAGATACGGCGTTTTTTTTAAGCCGCCGCGGTCCGCGATTTTAGGCAGGTACTCGTCAAGCAGCAGCTTCCTGAACAAATTGTTTGCCTCGAAATTTTCAAAATTAGGGCCGCTTTTATAAAAAAGCGCGGCCATCGAACCGAACGCAAATTTTTCGCCCGGGCGCATAAAAAAATCCGCGTTTTCGATTCCGGCGGACACGACGAGCCTGTTGTTTTCATTTGCGAAATCGCATCTCCATTGGCCCGTCCAGCCCACGGCGACAATGACGCTGCCCTTCCCGCGTCGATGCGGAAAAACGGCAGATCCGCGTTCGAGCTTCTGCCGCCGCGCGCGGCGAGCGAATGTTTGCCTCCACAATTTATAACGACGTCGCTTTGCACGAAGTCGTCTTTTGTTGACAGCCCGCCGTTTGCCCTGCGGATTATGTAAGAGCCGTCCGGCAGCGGGCAGTCCAGTTCAAAATAAAGCGTCGAGAGCCCGCTAACCGCCTTCGTGTCCGCGTCACCCGTGTTTTCGAATTTAATTTGCAGATCGAACGCCGGGCAGGCGCCGAAAATTTTTATGTCCGCGGTTATTTCAAGCCCGCCGTTTTTTTCGTCTTCAAAATATTTTGCCGAAGAACCGAAATTTTTTTTGCCCCACCCGCCAAGGAATGTGCGCGAATCTTCGCCGCCGTAAAAAAATTTGAACGGCAAACAACCCGACGCCGCGCCCGTGATTTCGTCCAGCCACATAAGCGGCACCCCGTTTCAAAAATAATAGTTGAGTTAAAACATTTCTTAAAATATACGGCGTTATTTATCATTTTTACAAGCGGCAATTACGGTGCACAGAAACACCTACGGTGTTTCTTCCTTTTGGCAGCCGCGCAAAAAAATGCTATTGTTTTTGCACAAAAATCCTTTCGGATTTCATCCTTGCACAAACAAAAAAAACGGAGGCATGTTAAATGATACCGCTCGACAATTACGAAAAATTTAAGGCAAGAGCGGCGGAGCAGAACGCCGCGGACATACTTAACCCGTTCGAAAAAGAACAATGGGATCAATTAAAAGGAAGAAACCCCAAAGGGGTTTCTGTGCGTTGCAAGAAAGAAACCCCAAAGGGGTTTTTGTGCATGGAAATTTTAGAGAACCTCCGCAGCGTCATTGAACACCCGGTGGGTTTTAATTTGAAGCACTGGGTCGTTTTCAACTGGTATTTAAAAACGAAGTGGCTCGACGCTTTCCGCGCGGTAAACCTCAAGGCGCCGGCTGCCGTCGCGGAGTGCGCGACAGGATCGGGCGACAAAATCCCGCAGGTGCTGGCGAAATATTTTTGCCATGCGCAAAGCAAATATGTTTCCGTCAACTTGAACAAGCAGCTCACCGCGGACTTTAAACGCGCAACACACATGCTGCCGCTCGACATAAGCGTAGCAGAGGACGCGGCCCAAAACATCGGCGGCCTGTTCGCCAAGGATTCGCTCGACGCGGTGGTGTTCGAGCATGCCTTCAACGACATCGCCGAAGACCTCGTCGCGAAACGGTACGGCATCGACACGGTAAACCTTAGCTGGTGGGACATCATGCAAAAGCTTATCGACTCGACGAACGACGCATACAGAAGCGGGGCGTACGAGCCTATCATCAAAGAGGATTTTTTGCGGATAATAAAATCGTCGCTAAGCGTGCTTAAGCCCGGAGCGTTCGTCATCTCGTACCAGTTCCATTATCAGGCGGACATCGACATGGGCATCGATCCGAATATCTGGTCGGACATAACAAAAACGGTGAGGCGCTGGCTCGCCGAAGAAAAAATAGGCAGAGAAATTTTTTTCGACGGCTTCGAACCAAACTGGTGGCTGTTCATTCAAAAAGCGTAAAAAAATTTTTGGCTCTGCCTGCCGCAAAAAACGGCGCGGCGCATAAAAAAAAGGCCGGTCAAAAACATTTCATGACGCAGCCGTTTCATGTTATTATTTTTTTGTAAAAAATATTCGGCAAAGGGGCGTCAACTCGTTTGAATTCGAGGCAGAAGGTTAACAATATTATCGCGCGCAAAACACAAGGCGCAGCGCGGGGCGCTGCACAAAGCGCAGCGCAAAGCGCTGCACAAGGCGCATACTGGACGGGGCATCCCAATCCGCGCACGGTTCCGCTTTTTTCCGCCGAGTGGGGAATCGAGCCCGAAACCGACGCGATTTACGAATACTTAAACGACGACTGCCGCTGGGCGGGCGCGGAAGGCGGCTACAAGCATCCGGACGGGCTGCCCATGTTCAACATGTCGCTCGGCGTCACGCCCAAGGCGGGGCTTGCGGCGGGGGGCTGCTTCGAATACGCGGAAACAGTCGCGGAAATAGAAAGCCACCCGTGGCCCGACGCCGTCCACTGCGATTTTACCGACGTTTATGCGCGCTGCGAAAAGTTTGCGGACAAAATGGTTTTTACCGGGATGTGGTGCCCGTTTTTTCATGTGTTGGCGGGATATTTCGGGATGGAAAAATATTTTATCAACATGCACGAAAACCCGAAGGTGGTGGAGGCCGCGACAGAACGGGTCGTTGATTTTTATGTCGCGGCAAACGATAAATTTTTTGCCGGTTTAAAAGGACGCGCAGACATTATGTTCTTCGGCAACGACTTCGGCACGCAGCGCGACCTTATCATTTCGACGGAGCATTTCCGCAGGTTCGTGCTGCCGGGCATCAGGCGGATAATAGAGACGGGAAAAAAATACGGCTTGACTGTAATGATGCACTCGTGCGGCTCAATATACCGGGTGATACCGGATCTTATCGACGCGGGCATCGACATGCTTCATCCCATACAGGCGCAGGCCGCCGGAATGAAAGCAAGCGACCTTGCGCAATATAAAAACGATTTGATTTTTTTGGGAGGAATCGACGCGCAAAGTTTTTTGGTTGACGCGACGCCCTCGCAGATCAAAGACGAAGTGCGCCGCGTGAGAGACATTCTCGGGCCCGGCGTAATAATTTCACCGAGCCATGAAGAAATACTGCCCAACGTACCCGCGGCGAACATCAAGGCGATGAGCGAAGCCGCGCTGGAAACGCTGTGACCATAGAATTAAAAGATCTTTGCGGATGCCGCCGCCTTGCGGTCATGGGCGGCACGTTCGACCCGATACACAACGGCCACCTGCTTGCGGCGGAGGCCGTGAGGCACGCGTTCCAGCCGGAGCGCGTGCTTTTTATTCCCTCGGCGCGGCCGCCGCATAAAAACGCCGACGGCATGACGGACAGCGCGTTACGGTTTAAGATGACTGCACGAACGGTCAAGGGCGACCGCTGCTTTTGCGTTTCGCGCATTGAGTGCGACCGCGAAGGGCCGAGCTACACGTACGAAACGATGCGCGAAATTCGCGGCGCGTGCAGGCCGGGGGCAGAAATATTTTTTATCGTGGGAACGGACAGCGTGCCCGACGTCCCGCAATGGAAAAACGCAAGCGAACTGCGCGGGCTTTGCAGATTTGTCGCGGCGCCGCGCCCGGGCTTTGCAGTTGCGCATAACGACGAAACTGCGGCGTTCGGGTTCGAGTACGTCGAAATGCCCGGCACGGACGTTTCAAGCTCGGAAGTGCGGCGAAGGGTTTCGCTCGGGCTGACGATAACCGGTCTTGTACCGCCGCCGGTCGAAAAATTTATATACAAGCACGGGCTTTACGCGCCTTTGGAACACATGCGGATCGAACAGATCAAGGCGCAGCTCGCCTTGCGCCTCAGCAAGCACAGGTTTGTCCATTCAACAGGCGTCGCGGAGGAGTCCTCTCGTTTGGCCGACCTGTACCTCGCCGACCCGGCGAAGGCTTACCTCGCGGGCCTGCTTCACGACTGCGCCAAAGAATTTTCGAACATCCGCAAGCGAGAGTTGTGCAAGCACTATAAAATAAAACTCGACGCCGTTTTGAACGCAGACATCGACCTCACGCACAGCATCCTGAGCGCGGAGCTTGCCCGCGACGATTTCAAAGTTTACGACGCGGAGGTGCTGCGCGCGATCCGCTACCACACGACCGGGCATAAAAACATGAGCGTGCTGGACAAGGTTGTGCTTCTCGCCGACTACACCGAGCCGTACCGCGGCCCGTACCCGGGCGTCGACGAGATACGCGCCGCCGCCAATTCCGGCGACCTTCACGGCGCGATCGAAATGGCGGTGCGGAACACGCTGCGCTTCGTAAAAGAGGACAAGGGGCGGCCCATCCACAGCTGGAGCCTAAAGCTCCTGGACGAATTGAAAAAATAAACCGTTGTTTTATACATAATAATTTAAGGAGGAAATTTTTTGCAGGCAGACACAGACCTTTTAGCGGCTGTCAAGGCGGCGAGCGCCGCGCTGGACGAAAAATTCGGACGCGACATAGTCGTGCTGGACATACAGGGGATTTCGGTAATCGCAGATTATTTTTTGATAGCCGGCGCAAACAGCCCGAACCAAATGAGAGCCCTCGCCGACGCGGCAGAAGAAGCGCTCGTCAAGCGCGGCATACCCATGCGGCACAAGGAGGGCATGGAGAGCTGCAATTGGGCGCTGCTCGATTTCGGCGACGTGATCGTCCACCTGTTCGACAAAGACAGCCGAAACTTTTACGGCCTCGAGCGCGTCTGGGGCGACGCGAAAATCATAAAATAATTATCAACCTTGCGATAAATTATGATTGGCGCGTATACTGTCTTACGAATAAGTAACTTACGAGTTAGTAACTAACAAGTTAGTTACTTACAAGTTAGTTATTTATGAATATGCATATTCAAACCTGCTGAAGCAGGAGCTTAGGGAGCCTCAAGCATACAACGGCGGCAACATAAAATAAATAAGCTTCGACGATATGCTTTAGCGCTTATGCAAAAACGGCGGCTGTTTAGTATTCGATGATTAACTCGATTTTGCGCGAGGAAAATTCCGGCATTGAGGAATTTTGCGAAGTGCAAAATCGGTGGTTTGCAGTTAATCATCGAATACTTTATAAAACAGCCGCCGCTTTTTTTTTTACAATCCCAAAAATTCCGGCAGCCCGCTTATGTCTTTGATGATGTAATCCGCTCCCGCTTCTATAAGCGTCTCGGCACTAAAGGCGGACAGCACGCCCACGGCGGCCATGCCCGCGGCCTTGGCGGCCTTGACGCCGTTTACCGCGTCCTCTATCACGACGCATTCGGACGGGGAGAGCCCGATGCGTTTGCCCGCCAAAATATATATGTCCGGGTCGGGCTTTTTGTTTTTAACGTCTTCCCCGGTCAGCAGCACTTCAAAGAGTTCCGCGGGTATGCACGCGGCGCGGAGGTTCGCCTCCACCTTGCGGCGGTCGGCGGCGCTCGCAAGCGCGGTTATGTATCCCGCGCTTTTTATTTTTGCGACGCAGTCCGCGGCGTTGTCGTAGAGGCGTATGTACTCGCCTATGATTTCGTCGTACACGTCGTATGTTTCGGCTTTCATGTTCGTTGTGTAGGCGAGGCCGTGTTTTTCTGCAACGCCTCCGATAAAACGGTCTTCGCCCGCGCCAACAAACGGCGTGAAGTCTGAGCGCACGGCCTTAACGCCGTACTTGGCGAGCGCGCGGATCGCGGCTTCGGCGATTGCCGGCTCGGAGTCTACGAGCACGCCGTCCATGTCGAATATGACTCCCTTGAACCTGCGCGTCACGGCAATTTGTTCCCAGCGGCAAGATACAGTGCGTACCACTGGCTCCGCGAAAGCTCGACGCCGCTTGCCTTTGCCATTTGTTTAAAACGCTCCGGCTTTGTCGTGCCTGCGATCGCTTGAATTTTTGCGGGATGGCGAAGTATCCACGCGATCGCTATCGCCGACGCGGACACGCCTTTTTCTTCCGCCAATTCGTTTATTTTTTCGTTCAGCTCCGGGAACGCGGGGTTGTCTAAAAAAACTCCCTCCATATGTCCGTACAGCAGCGGCGACCACGCCTGCACCGTGATGTTTTCCAATCGGCAGTAGTCGAGCAGGCCGCCGTCATGGTCCACCGACTGCGCGTTCTTCATGTTGACGTTTAGGCCCGAGTCCACAAGCCCGGTGTGCACCAGCGAAAACTGGAGCTGGTTAACGATCAGGCGGTCCTTTAAATATTTATGCAGCAGATTTATTTGCGACGGGTTGTGGTTGCTCACGCCGAAATATTTTACCTTGCCCGCCGCGTGCAGCGCGTCAAACGCCTCCGCAACTTCTTCCGGCTCGAACAGCGCGTCCGGCCTGTGCAGCAGATATATGTCGATGCGGTCCGTGCCGAGGCGTTTCAAGCTGCCCTCCGCCGCCTTGATGATGTAGTCCCTTTCGAAATTGTACTGGCCGCTGCCTATGCCGCATTTGGTTTGCACGATGATATCGTCGCGCCGTATGCCCGCGAGCTTAACCGCGCGGCCGAATACATTTTCACATTCGCCGCCGCCGTAAATGTCCGCGTGGTCGAAAAAATTTACGCCGCAGTCGATTGCCGCGCTTAATAAATCCGCCACGGCCCTGTCCGTCATGCCCGCGACTCGGAAGCAGCCGTGCGCGACCGACGGCGCGTCAATTTTTCCGCCGAGGCTGATTATTTTTTGTGTCATCGAACCCACTCCTTTGTTGTATTATACATTAAAAATTTTTACGGAGGATATTTATGGCCGAAACGAAACCCAATGTCATATACATCTACGCGGACGACCTCGGGCGCGGGATGCTCGGCTGCTACGGGCAGCAGTTGCTTGAGACGCCTAACATCGACCGGCTGCGGCGCGGCGGGATGATGTTCAACAGAATGTACGGCTGCCACATCTGCGCGCCGGCGCGCGCGAGCCTCATCTGCGGCGTGCACGACTGCCACAACGGGCGTTGGACGTTTACGCGCGCGGGGCTGTACAAAGACTACGCGCGCGGCACGCTGCCGCTTTCAAAAGTGTTCGAGCTGATAAACAACACCGGCATCGAGCAAAAGGCGGGCGACGTTTTTTTGCCCATGGTCTTTAAACAGGCCGGCTATTGCACGGGGCAGATCGGCAAGCTCGAATGGGGTTTTGCCACGACGGGCGACGAAATAAAAAAGCACGGCTGGGACTATCACTACGGCTATTACGACCACGAGATGTGCCACGGCTTTTTCCCGCCGTTTTTATTTGAAAACGGCGTGCCCGATGTGTTCCCGCAAAACCGCGAGGTCGACTGCGGCGCGAGCCGTTTCGAAAAGCACATGAAGGATCCGTCGGTGCCGCTCATGGAAGAAGGCGAAGTCTATTCGCAGGACATGTTCGACGAAAAGATTTGCGCCTACATTGAAAAGCACAGGGACGGGCCGTTCTTTTTGTTCCACCCTTCGCAGCTGCCGCACGGCCTGCTTTCGATCCCGCAAATCGACCCCCGCGTCGAGCACCGCGGCGACTTCACCAAGATGGAAAAGGTTTACGCCTCGATGGTGCTGCGCCTCGACAACACCGTCGGCTTGATAATGGACACGCTCGAAAAATTTAACCTTACCGAAAAAACGATGGTGATCTTCGCCGCGGACAACGGCCACGAATGTTATTACCAGTCTGAGCGCACTGGTTTCCCCGACAACTTCAACATACGCGGCGAAGCCGTGGACCACCTCAACGTCCGCTACACGTCGGAAGATTACGGCGACATCTTCGACGGCAACGACGGCCTGACCGGGAAAAAAACCACCAACTTCGAAGGCGGCACGCGGATCCCGTTTATAGTCAGGTGGCCGGGAGTCGTCGCCGAAAATTCCATCTGTGACCGCATGGCCGCAAACTACGATTTTTTAAGCACGATAGCCGATATGCTCGGCGCGGACGAAGGCTTCGGCAAGGACGGCATCTCCTACCTGCCGCTGCTAACCGGAAACGAAAATAATTTTGCCGGTCACGATTACGTCGTTTACGCGGGCGGCAGAGGCCCCGCACTTATCACGAAGGACGGCTGGAAGATCCGCACCCACTTTAAAAATTTACAGTTCCCCTACTGGTTTATAGTGCCCGACCAAATAGTTTTCGAGCTGTACAACACAGCAGACGACCCGCGTGAAGAAAACAACCTCGCAGAAAAATTTCCGCAGAAGCTCGAAGAGCTCCGCCTGCTTTTGTTTAAGGAATGCGACGGAAGTTTGTTCAACGGCATGATGCAGCCGCACTTCGCGTTTTATTCTTCCGACTATGCGTGAGGAAAAAAAACGTCTGCCGTT
>Ga0123353_10004492_pt1 | contig 17973 bp, 14 predicted proteins | sample TergutLab28metaG_3_FD_92763 | JGI IMG/M metagenome (GOLD analysis project Ga0123353, IMG submission 92763) | Labiotermes labralis P3 segment gut microbial communities from Petit-Saut dam, French Guiana - Lab288 P3 | ecosystem: Host-associated > Arthropoda: Insects > Digestive system > Gut ... | reverse complement strand
GGATGGATACGAGAAAGGGGGCAGTTACAAAAGCTTTTTTCCCATCAGTGAGAAAGAGGCTAACACAGAAAATACCGATATTTCCAGAGTTAACTACTATGCTAACAGGACATGGTAACATAAGATCATACTTATACAGACTCGGACTAACAGACAATCGGATGTGCCCATGTGAAGAAGAAGAACAAACTGTAGTCCATTTAATATTTAAGTGCAAGAAATTGCGTAACCAAAGGAATGGGATGATAAGACAAATAAAAAACACTGGTGGCAATTGGCCTGCAACGAATGAAACACTCATTAATAATTACTAAAAATTTTTTTGTAAATTTTGTTAAGACTTTAGAACTTTCAGATTTGAAATGACTGTCAATTAAAACTTAGGTTATGTAAAGCATGTAATATTACTGTGTAATGGGGCATGCTGTGTAATAAATAAATTAAAAAAAACGGCAAGTAGGCTGGGGTGAGGGGGAAAGACAGCTTGTATAAGATACAACCGGCTGAAGACAAGTGACAATTGGTGTGGGGAGGTAAGACGCGCGGAGGGGTGGTAGCTACCAAGCATGCGGGTGGGAAAGGATATGTTCATTGTCTGTTCCTTCTATGGTGAAGAAGAATCTAATATTAACCCTAGAGATGGACCTGGCTTAACATAAGCAGTTTAGAGAGTTTCGGGAAATAAACTGCAGTAACACAGAACTCATTAATTCTTTGCAAAACATGTTAATATTATCTCCCCATGTGGTGTAGATATGCCTAGTCGTCTGTTGACGTTTTCCTACCAGAACTGTACAGGTCTGTTCCATTACAAGCGTGTTACGTAACCCACCGCCCTCACAAAATTTCAACGCCGCCGTTGTGTCAGTACCATACCCGACAGTGCACATCACTTTATTACAGTAAATCTAAACAGCTGCACTTCCTCCTCCCCTCACCCCCTTAACGCACGCACAACAATAAACACCACGATAAACTTGCAGGACGTTACGATAAAATTCATTCCTGGATTTGGTCCGTGTTGAAGCCACGCTGGGTTGGTCCCCCAGAAAGTAAGCGTACGAATTAGACGAAACGAGTTTCTGAAACCAACCCGGTGGGGGGGGGGGGGATATACAAGTTTTACGTGCATCCATAAATACGATGCTAAGGTGGAACTTGCTGTAACCCTGAACCTTGGGCGATGAGATAAAGTTAAGTGTAAAACTGTATTCACACATGCAGCGCTGCGACCGAGCGTCGGGCTATCAGCATTTGTAATGATTTGTCGACCGTCTTTGCAGTAAAATACCGTGACAGTCCGGACTGCTGCGTCTCGTATGGCCTGCCAATCACTGCGCACCATTCACTGTGTACCACACCATTCGACACTACACAAAGTGAGCTACAGATTAACTGGATAATTCCAAAAAGCAGGGTCCTTTCTCACAAACTAACAGCTCCTCAGATGGCCAAGAAATTCCCCGCACTGTATGGTAACCGGAAGTTCATCACCGTGTTCACAACAGCCCACCAACAATGCCTAATCCGAGCCAGATGAACCCAGTCCATGCCCTCCCATTATATTTCTTTACGATCTGTATTAATTCCGTCCTCCCATCTATGCCTAGGCGTTCCAAGTGGGCTCCTTCCTTCAGGTTTTCCCACCAAAACCCTGCATTTTCCTCTGTCCTCTCCCCATCTTTGCCGCATGACTGCTATGATCACTCTAACAATATGTGGTGATTGCTAATCACAAATTTTCTGTAGTCTCCTGTTACTGTAAGTGTCCATTGTGCACCAGAACACAAAGTTACACATTTGACAACAGTGACTTACAACCGCGACTGCCAGCAATTATCCTGACTGACACACACGTTGCTTTTAAAAAAGTTCCCAACAATGAAACCAATTTTTCTTATATTTTACGCCAGTATCTGTACTACAACCCTTAATTTGCACGTGTGTCCGTGCTGCAGCACCTTGCCTGCACGTTGGTTGCCAGGTACATAATACTGTCTCCCTGCCAGTCGGTTACCGGCGGCAACATTTTTGCGTATAGTAAAGGTAAAGCAATCCCATGACAGGTCTGGACAGGCACTGAGGGTTCCAAAAGGTTGAGTCTCCCAGATTTCAAGACATTCGGCACATGAAAGTGGTAAGGTTCTCAGCACTACGCACTGGCCGCCTTTACCCCCCAAGAAATATTCCTGGTACTCGTTTCTGTTAGAGGCTGAATCAACCCCAGGCACATAGTGCGGCCGGAAGGATTATGTCAATGAAAAATTCCAATGACACCATCGGGAACCAAACCGCGACTTTCCGGCTTGTATTTGCGTATAGTAGGCGTTAAAATGAACCCTTTATTATCACTATATGTACCGCCAGTTTAACATTCAACAATTCTACGTTCTGCCCACACAGTGCATTTATGTATTTTGTGTGGATCTGAGAACAAACAGCGATTATTTCCCTATACAGCATTAACTGACTGGTTTGTGTAACCGAGATGGAGTGTGTTTACTGCGCGGTACGGACTGGATCTTTATATACAATTCAGGTTAATATTCAAAGGTAAGATACTGATGCGTTCCTCACGTGTCTATTTAGCTACAAAACAGTAAGTATCCCTTATAGCATTTCTACATGTACAGTGACGCGTATTAGTTACATTCCTGCAGGACGTCATTATGTTCCTTCTACTGCAGAATACAGCGGTTTAATTTCTATTTCAGGGTTGCCAACGAAACGACTGAGTGATAAAGAGGCTGAGAATTTACTGCTGGATGATAATTCTTCCACAGGTTTTGCCTGCACCAATAACATACTTCGCGAAGTGCTGCGCAAAGAGTAAGTTCAAGGACTTGAGGGCGCCGTTGTGTAGGACCAAGAACACCCTGAGCGACTGACAGAGGACGTACTGGCTGCATTTGAGTGGTTGGTTGCAAATATAAGTACCATGAAGAACACCCAGCCCCTCTCAGCCACCAGAAAGAAATTCAGTCCAAACAGAAACTAAGCACATGTTCGCGTCTCGTCACCAGACTGCTGGACAAAATTACCAGATAAAAACAAAGTAACAAATTTTTTTAATCCAGAGAAAACTGTTAGTTTGTAACAAACAAATGGGATATTTATGTGTAACGGAATACTGTTACGCTTTCTCGTAACCACTGTCGCTGTGGAAACACAACAATGTAACCTTGTACTGTTGACCTACAAGTAGCTGTGAACAACACTGAACCGTCGAGGTTTGTCACGGAAACCCTAGAATAGTTCTCATTGCATTCTTGTCCAACCACAAAACATTTCGCACTGCTGTCAGCAATACCACGTGCAGTGCCCGATATTGCTGTCCGCTTGTAACTAAACACGGAATTTATCCACATATTTTCGTAAAAGTTTTCAATAACAAGTTTCACCAAAGCCGTGCCGTGGGAGCCGCCCTGATACATGCGGACAGACAGACAGACAGACACAAATGAAGCTAAAACGCGTTTTTTTTTCGCAATTTATGCCAACGCGCCGGAGAAGTGCTGTAGATCGGGATCCGAGTGGAGTTGCATCTGACATGTGGCGGCTTGCGTCATTACGTGCACTGCATGTCAACAGCACGTACAGACATTCATACTTTAGCAGTGACGGCGCAAAACAGTATTAACCCTTCAAAACCCAGTGGTTTAACATTCAACAATTCTACGTTCTGCCCACACACACACACACACTGTATTTGTGTATTCTGTGTGGATCTGAGAACAAACAGTGATTATTTCCCTATACAGCATCAACTGACTGGTTTGTATAACAGAGATGGAGTGTGTTTACTGCGCGGTAGGGTCTGACGGTTTCGACTCAAGTTACCTGGTTTGGGAAATCCCCGACTCCAGCAAGTTGGAAGGTCGCTGTGCCGCCTGAGGCCGTGAGCAACAGCGACTCAGCAGGCCAGGTTAGGTTGCCCGCAATAACACGTGTTACTCCACACGACGGATTGTGCCTAGCAGTATTCGGCTACTCTGAGTTTCACCGTGATTTTCCTTCGTTGTAATGCAATGCTAGGGTATAACTACGACAGGGCACAGACCGCCTGAGGTGTTGTGCGCAGGGGTGGCTGGCCACTGACCTAGGGACGTCGAATTGCACTTCATCCTCCCCCTGCAGCCAGCCCCTAATAAGCCTGTGACTCTTTGTAACGACATTTGATGCAGATGAGCAGCTTCACACTCCGGCCGCTAAAACCCCAGGTGCCTATTTAGCCTGCACACTGTGCAACGGGTAACATATACTGTCCCTTGCAGGTGCTCCTCGCCAGTTGTTTCTCAGCAGTGCTCGGATCAGTTCTCGGGCGGACCACCATTTATACTGATAGGAAGTTGTACTTAGTTCCTAGTCTTCCACAGTCCCTCCACGTAAATGTCCAGTTAGTATTTTAATTATGCCACGGTCAGCTCTTTCCGAGTCCTTGCCAATTAATTATTCACTACAATCAAGTCATTCCAAACTACTCCAGGCATCATTATACAATCCGTAAAACACATAAGTACAGCAAATGAACAATACTTCAAGCAGTATATCAGACACGTAATAGACACACTTGAACAAGGCATTCTTTACCGTCAACATACCACACGGTCTCACGGCACACGACTACGTTCAGCTTCATTTACGCCCAAAACTAAAGTAAGGCTTTCACTGCTCCAGTTTTGATGGAACTCATAATGCCCCAGTACACTTTGTGAATTTATCCTGTGCTAAGTTTCATCAAAATCGGGTTAAACTGTAGAAGACAGGTACACTGAGAATCGTTACGGCTAAGCGCGCACGAGCGGTTTCAGTCCTTGCAAAAAAAAGTAGAGGCGACAGAAGACGCTGGCGATTGTCAACGCCTCGGTGCACTGATGGGCTGCGAGGGTAGAGCGCTGGTGGTTGCCGTGTTACTGCGGTTTGGAAACATTAAATGAAGACAGCAGTCACTCAATTATTATACCAACTAACGCACTTATATCAAATTTACACATTAAAACACTAAAACGGTTTTAGTGTTTTAATGTGTAAATTTTATATAAGTGCATTAGTTGGTATATTAATTGAGTGACTCGACATCATGCACGGTGTAACAATGAAAATAAAAAAAAGAAGACAGCAGTGTTGGGCACTTCGATAACGGGTCAATAATTACTGCAGAGAAAATCCTAGTCGCCACAAGAACACCTAAGGATACAACCGTCAAATATCTTTGATACATTCGCAGACTCGCGCAAAAAGTTGCTATTAGTTTCGTCATGTCTGCCTGTCAGTTTACACGTCCGCGTGCAACAACTCGTTTCTCAGCGTACAGACTTTTCTGATATTTTATGCTGAGAAATTTTATTACAATTCTGTCTAGAAAATTCAAATTTGGTTAATATCGGACAAAAATATCAAGCACATTACGTACGATTTTGAGTTGTACTGGGACAAACACCGTTAGGTACTGTACAAGAACAGCCAACACTGGTACAAGCAAAGGGTGTTTATTGCACAGGGAGAGAACGGAGCGATTGTCTCTTGTCCACTTGCGCCCATATATTTCTTTGCATTTCATTTGCACAAGCGGTCGTCAAGCGACAGTCGTGTCGCCCTTGAAATGCTGCGACTTTTTTCTTCGCCAAGATCAAAGATGCCAGTGCGCACACCGCCATATACAACTGTCCGTTTCATCGGGCAGCACGGCAGTGCGCGGGCAGCTCAAATGAACCACGAATAAAAGGCTAAATGAATACAGGCGGTAGCTAAAACGGCTGACTGTGTCGGTTAGTTTGTGAACTGACTGGCGTCGCTATCGTGTGATCAGCCTCTAAAGCCGACAGGCGTCTGAATATAGTCAGGTAATTCGTGGTTTTCCTCGGTCTGTCCATAAAATCTCTTGATAGGACTTGGAAATAGACCACGCCCTCCAATCCAGGCAGGTCGTCACGTGACTCGCCAACAACGCCCGCACCGCACAAAACACCTGGGGACAGTGGTCAAGGTAAACACAAAACTCTGTCTGGGCTTAAGCAGCATGCCATAACGATGTATGGGCGAATGGAAGTATACCTCCATACATTCTCAACCTGAGCACTAGATATTGGCAAAGCAGTCAGCTGCACGCACCGCCCATCAGAAGGCAGGACGTATGGAAAAGAGAAAATGCGCTGCCCCTTGTCGGGAATCGAACCGCAATATCTTGGGTGTTTATCTCCTAGCCCAGTAACTATAGTTGCTGAGCTACCCCTGTTCTTAAGCTAACAGAAAGTAGTGCAATGTCTGAGCACAACATGGTTACGAGACCCTGTGCCGCTGTTGAGCGCAGTGCCCAGTGCAACCGGTTTCAGGTTCACGTGTTCTAGATATTTCCTGCTGCAGCTATTATGTTCAGATTGTCGTGCGCAGGATTCTGATGGATTTGAGGTTCGCAGTGTCTAGGTCAAGAATAAGTGGAGTTTTAACTCCACTCCCCTACGTCTCCGTGGCGAGGTGCTTAATTAAGCAATGACTTGTAGTCGGAGAGTATGAACTTTACGTTCGTCTAAAATATTACGCCGCGTAATTTGGTACCGACGTTTCGAATGAACCTGTTGCCTCCATCTTCCGCCCTGAGAAAGGCAGCCACACAATTTTATATCTCCGTACAAATGTCATGTGAACTGCGCTGTACTATCTTCACCTCAGACACTACCAGTGCCATTAAATACCCGAAAGACGAGCGGCCACCCACTTCTATACTTCCAGCCAACCACACGTGGCCTGCTGCCATTCATCGGCTTAAAACGTGGACTTTTATGGACTTTTTATTTAATCATTAATTTTTTAATGTTTGAAATTATACAGCTTAGAAATTAATGGTTTCTACAATACTTTTTATGTATTGTAAAAATTGTGTGCACGTGTGACGTTCACATTATGTCACGTAAGGGCGACATCTTACAGTCATGTGTGTGGCTGCTGCAGTCGAAACATGTAGCTGCTTGGGATTTTCTGCGACAAAAATCGTGTATCGACGGATGACGCCAGTATTATTGCGTATGTACAAACACAATGGGGATGTCACACCTTAGGATTGCCGGATAAATTAAGGCTCATCATCAGACAAAGGAAAGTCAGCATTTAATGACGTTATCTTCTAAGTTTCAAAAACTCAGTCTTCCATACCACGTGACTTTAGAACACTGCTGCACATTTCCATACAATATTCATGTTACCCCACACTTAACACGACAGCCACAATTCATAACACATTCACATAATTCCGTATTTAGATCGTCTGGCTGTTCATTTTATTTCATATTTAACCTTTCGAAAACTAAACGTAATCTGCTTTATACAAAGAATCATTCCGCACTGCGCTCTGAACACTTTCCAACACTGTTATAAAATCCCACTCAATTCATGATGTATAAAGCAAACGTCGCTCTCTATTCTGAGATCCGCACAAAACACTCAACGCAAAGCAAGCACCATGTAGAATTTTCGAATGTTAAACCTGGTGGTACGTAAAGAAACTGCTAGGCTTTAAAAGGTTAAATCACACGTGCACATTACTCTGTACCGTGTTTAGGCGCGTTCGCAAAATTGCGAAAAGCGAGTATTAGCTTCGTCACATCTGTCTGTCCGTCTGTCCCCATGGCACGGATTTTTATGAAATATTACATTTGCGTATTTTTTGAAAATTTATCTTGAAAATTCGATTTTCATTAAAATCTGACAACAGTAACCGGTACTGTACATGAAGACCGATATGCAGTTCTTATCATATCTCACTCATTTCTTCTTCGAATGATGAATGTTTCAGACAAAATTTGTAAAGAAAATCAAAACACATATTTTATGTTCAAAAACTCATTTTTCGAAAATCGTGCCGTTTATGAAATAATGCGGAAAAACATTTAGAGCCGTCTGGCCACAATGACAAAGTGACGCATATGTACTGCATGCTGGGTACTAAGGCTATAAACACACACTCACAATATGTAATACTTATTGCTTTTCCACTGTTACAATGGTGCACAAACGCACCTCATTGTTACGTTATACGTACTGTCTTGTAACACTTTAAAAATGAAGAGAGAGAGAGAGAGAGACCGGAGGGGTGTGCAGCGAGAGGCACTACATTTCATAATAATAATAATAATAATAACAATACAGTAAATTCACTGTTCTCAATGTTCCCAGGCACTGCCCGCTCGACATTCTCGTCAGTGCCGACAAGAAGTGGGATAAGCCGGTACAAATTACCGGGGCCCCGGGCCCGAGTATCTTTGTTTGTCGACTGCACAAATTAACGCTGCCAGACCAAGTCCAAGTCACTACGCAACTGACAATCTTTCCGATTCAGTGTAAAGATTTTTAGCCGGTCCGCCCTTGCTGGGAGGGGGAGGGGCCAAAAAACATTTTCAGCGGGCCCAAACCTGCTCTCCTGGTAAAGGTACGCAGGAGAAGAGGTAGAGCGCTGAGAAGTGAAGAGGGTAGTGTGCTGGTAAGTGGGCTGCTGGTATTGTGCAGTAGAAGGAACGAGCTGGCGGTTTGGTCTGAGTTTGTGTATGTAGGGCAGCATGTGACGGCAAGATAGCTTTGGGGGGCTGAGAACGAGAGAGAGACGCAAGACGTAGATGAGGTGCAGCAGAAAGGAAAAAAAGGCCAGGGAGGAGTGGCACTTACCGGGGGGGGGCATCACTCTGAGATTCAACTAAATTATCTATAAAGAAACAGTCCGTACCGCGCAGTAAACACACTCCGTCTCGGTTATACAAGCCAACCACCTAATGCTGTGTAAGGAAATAACCGCTGTTTGTTCTCAGATCCAACAAAATACATAAACACACTGTGTGGGCAGAACGTGCAATATCTGACTGCTGAACTTAAGCGAGCAATCGGCAACCACATGACTCTAAAGACTTCAATTACATATTCGTTTGTGGTTTTCCTCATACCAATTCTTTGCCAATCTTCGTTATCCAGTCGCTGTCACAAACAACTGGCTGGGACTTTCCGGTCGTTTGACAGAAGTTTCCTTACGGCGCCACGCTGGAATGTAGGCGTAGGAGCAGTAGTGCGACGTATGGGTTGAATTTGAGAACACAATTAAACGAGGTAATACGACAGTTCACAGATTAAAATTCAAATTAACCCTCTGAAGCCCAGTGGTTACTATATTTACCGCCAGGTTTACCATGCAACAATTCCACGTTCTGCCCACACAGTGTATTTATGTGTTTTGTGTGGCTCTCAGAACAAACAGCGATTATTTCCCTATACAACATTAACTGACTGGTTTGTATAACCGAGACGGAATGTGTTTACTGCGCGGTATTGACTGAAACTTCACATTCCAGGTAAGTTCTCAGACACAGAGCATCATCACCTACGCAACGTCCGCTCATACATCTCTAGTCTCCATCACCGAGCAAATATTTAAGGTTTCGTGTCGGTACCAGGTATCTGACAGCAACAGTAGGGGTCCAGGCCACAAGCGGTCGGGCACCCGGACAAATCCGGACTGCTGGCTAGAGTCGGTAAGCATTCAGAAGGTCGTACGACCGGCCAAATTTTGCAACCCTGAGCATAATGCTCAGCCAGATGGTACCCAAAATCCACACCGCACTGCACGCTTCTGATGCAGTCACCCCAAGATTAACTTCTGGGAATGCCTGATGCCACTCAGCACCTGTGTCTTCTTCTCTCCTGTCCAAGAATGAACGATTCCAACACCGGTGTGCAGTGCAGAACCGTAAATTTAAGTATGTATGATACCGGTACGGGCAGTCGGTACAGTGACTTGCATAGTGGCTGGGGTATCTGCGGCTCGAATCCCGACACAGGCAAGAAATGTTTCTCTCCTCCAGAACGTCCACATTTACCGGGTCGTGAAGCTGACCATTCACCTCCATCCATTGCCGAGGTTAAGAATGAGGGGAGCTATACCTCTATTGTCCCTATACGCCTTCATGGCGAAGGCATTGTCTGTCACATAAGGGAGAAACAGAGGCTGCGGGCGTTCGAGGGTCGGTGCTGAGGGAGACGTTTGGGCCTACGGGGCAGAAAGTAACAAGAGAATTGAAAAAAATTGGTAACTGTGGAGCGTCAAGACTTTCACTGCTGATCAGATACTATTGGCGTGAACAGTTTAATGAGAATGAAAGGGGCTGGCCATGAGGCACGTGGGAGACGTACCTACAAGACCTTGGTGGGGAAACCTGAATCAAGGAGACCAGATTGAAGACCTTGGTCTGGGTTCGAAGGATAATATTAAAATGGATCTTAAGTAGCATAGACGGACGTGGACTGGACTGATTTGCCCCAAGATGGGGACAAGTGGCGCGCTTTTGTAAAAAATACAGTAAACCACTGGGTTGACTAGCTGAGGAACTGTCAGTTTCTGCCGACGGTGCAACACAGTCAAAACCACTCAGTTTTTGGAGTTCGTACTTTTTGCTTTCTAAGAACTCTGAACAGCAGACAGAATCGAGGTGCCTTTAAAAGGAAATACAGTTTAATAGACAGAACCCTATAAAAATTTCGCTGTCGGCGTTTCATAATTTCCTTCCTTAATACACTACACGAATAAATAAATAAATAAACATATACATATACATATATGTGTGTGTGGGGGGGGGGCAGTAAACGTTTTCCGTCTTTGTCTTGCAGAGACACAACCTTGAATCCATGCCAGGCCCTCCAATATATGATGAGGACAACAGGGGAATTAGTTAGTGAAGTAGACTTGGGGAGGGGCAGAATAAGTGGAAGGGGTCTAATGTTGCTTCCAAGGACGACCAGAAGAAGAGAGAAGAACTGTACAATCGTTACTATAATGTTGGTAACACAGCGTGCCAATGAAAGTGATGTACACAAGAAAGTGCTTGACTGCTGGCTGTGACGCTTCTACTGTATTTACTGCCTTTAGGAGTGACATTGACAGCGCGCAACCAAATACAGGATGACAGAGCTGTCGCAGTTCCGCTGACCTGGGATTTAACCTGGGACTCCGCGGTGACAGGCCGGCGACTAACCGCTCGAACCCTGTCACGGCCGGTGTGCGATCTTACAGTGAGACCATTTGCACTGTATTCCACGAGGACTCATTAGAACAAAATATTATTATCCCATTTCATGCCTTGTTTCGCCCATAACCGGGCGCCTGTCCGTTGCGCAGAATCCTGACACGAGACAGTCACTTCAAGAAGCGGGTGGCTATTGACACTAAGCATTCCATTTTGACATACAGGCAAATTTGTCCCTGCGACATTTGAGGCTATCATAGCGGTCTTGTTGAAGATTCAAGTCGTACGGTAAGTGGCACCGTATCGTTGAGTGAATGAAACACCCCACGACAGCATAACATTCCAGAAGACAATGTGAAGTTGTCCCTGTGCTGTGGCAGTCCAGATACACCTGTATCTCCAAGCAAACCTAACCTTGGATCTAGATAAAAGGCCAAGGTCCCCCCATGCTGTCGCTACGCAACTCAAGTTTGTTAGAAATCACAGGTGGCAGCAGTTACGTCAGGGCCACAATATGTTAGTAATATCCGTCAGTCAGTATTGCAGTCTTGACATTCCTCGAAAATTTAGCTCCGTATAGCAGGACACGTCACTCTATCGACCTGTCTTTCCACAAATCAGTTCTTCTGGCCTGAAGATTCACAAAATTCCGTTATCAAAATATCTCTGAAGGGCTGCATGTACCAGATTGGATCGCTGGACAGGAAACCGCAGGTAGGAATGTTAATTGTCAGACTTACAGTTGATATGTAATGCAGCAACAGAACAGCACAGAAGTGAGATCGTAAGGCAGCAGATGCAGACAGAAGCAGCACGAAGGACACAGCCAATTGGCACATGAAGTTAGTTATGGAATCGCTAGACGGTCAATAATGGTGTGAAGTAGTTAATGTTGCCCAACATTATTGACCGTCTGCCTGTAATGGTGTGGGAACTGCAAGACATAATGAACAGTCTGCAGACCGTCTGTCTACCGAGCAGCAACAGCACGTCTCCCCCACAGTAATTCCAGTGGACTGAAAAAATACAGCTTTCCTTTATTGCGGGTCTTCAAAAACATTTCCAGAGGCCAAATAGCCTAACATTATGGACAAATTTTGACTGTAAGTAACTGCTTCTCGCGTATCGGACCGCAGTACGTCGTGTAGCAGCTGTACGGATGTCTGCAGTACTTCATCAAATGATGGATCATCCAACCACAGACACTCTCAAAGTTGTTTGGCTCACACAACGCTAAATCTGTAATAAACTGTTCGTGAGTGTGTGTGTGTGTGTGTGTGTGTGTGTGTTGTGTTTTGTGGTCTTCGTCTGTACCATTTTTTTGGTCCAGCGGTGGTTCCTTTTCCTGTTAAATAAACACACGACTGAAGCAACGGCAACACCATCAGCATATAGTCAGTTAAACATATCTACTCGCCCTGACCCACGATCAAAATGAAACAATGCACAGTGGTACTTGGTAGTCTAGGGAGACACATGTTGCAGCACAGTGTTCATTCAATGCAAAAATACTGGACAATAATATTGATCGGCTGTATTTGGTGTCAGCCAGGACTGGTGCAAACAGTCGGTAATCAGATGCTGTGTCTCTGTACCGCCTCCAGTAACTCGAGGCGCGCGAACTGCTCACTGCCACGTCACGTGACATGCATCCGAAATACGAGCTTCTCACAGCGGTGCAGCTGACATTGTGTCGCTCGGTAGGTGGTTTTCGACGTCTCGACGGCAAGTAATCGGTCCGAGACGTCGCTGCTGATGACCCTCTAAAGACAGCCGTACTGCCGCCTCCCTCTGGCTGTCACATCCTCTACCTCTCCCTCACCTACCAGTCACCTAACTACTGTTGTCAGAATGTTCTAATGATAAACTTCAGTACCGAAAAGCATTTTTGAACATACATTCGCTGGGGGGAAATACAGGTCTGAGCCACGTCATTTCTACCACGGCCGGAAATCGCTAACAAAATCACCTGCCTGCAGTTACGCTTCTTGATAGCGGCTACCGCGCCTCCTATCACCACAGTCATGCAGCGACGCTACCGTCGCGTTGACGTTGGCCTACTGACAGCGCTGCTGCGACACCAGACCCCCATAGTCATGCAGCGCCGCTACCGTCACGTTAACGTTGGCCTACTGACAGCGCAGCTACGACCCCAGACTGACAATTCGCAAGTGGAACACTACCACTAGCACCGGGTAGGCGGCGGTCGCACAACTCACGTACTGTGTAACGAGCACACTGCTGTTTGGTCCGCTGAAATTACAGCAATTGCGTTAAGTCAGCACTTCACTCTTTAAAGCTCCGTGGTTACTGTAGGAACCAGTAACGTTTAAGTGCGACATGCTGCAATTGGCTGCATTCGGCCCACACAGAGTATTAACGTGTTTTGTGTGGATCTGAGAACAAACAGCGATTATTTCCCTATACATTAACTGGCTGGTATGTATAACAGAGACGGAGTGAATTTACCGCGTGGCAACACAATATACAAATTTAGGGGACTGACAAAGAAGTGACCTGTTTAAATAAGTGACAATTCTTGACCAATGTATGGCAGTCTTCGGATTAAACTAATTAGAATTTTGCTTTAAATTTCTCATGTGGATATTGGACCGACAGAACTACGACAGACACGTGTCACTAGTCCATGAAACGCAGAACTACTACGTCCTTCTTTTCTCTGGCAAATATCATTTATCACTTCCTGTCGCCCCACTTATCGCTCGGCGAGCCAGGTTTCTACGTATGCGTCATCTACATCGGAAGTGGGGCTCCCACTGGAACATCGCGTGTTTCGGTACTACCAGAAGCGAATTTTGTGAACTTTTACCTTCATGGGGCGTGTGGTGGAGACATAGGCTACTTAGCCGTTCCGTTTAGGGATGAAACTTGGTTCTAGTGTGTTATTTCACGACGCTACCAACCGCTGGGGAACACAACGTCGGTGATGAATGAATGAATGAGTGAATGAATAAGGGACCGTGTTGGAATCGTAATGACAAAAGAAAGCTGCAGGACTAGCAGAAGAACCTGTCTCACTGCCACTTTGTTTACCACAAATCTCACATTGACTGGCCTGGGACTGAAGCTGGGCCTCCATGGTGATAGGCCGGCGACTAACGGCCTAAGCCTTGGGAAGGCACCAGGCACAAAAAAAAACAGTTCGTACCTCACAGTGAAGATAGCCCTACCGACCGGGTGATGCTGTCTGCGGCTTCTGCAATAGAACTGTTCTCCATTGAGTTGGTTCTTTAGTTGGTTAGTTACGTATACATATACCCTACCACGGTGCTTTAAGTGATTAAATGAATGATAATCATCGACAGCACCACAGCTCTACTGTCTGTAAAAGGCAGAGTTCACCCTAGATAGGCCACGAAGGCAAAGAGGGGGCGTAGAGTTATAACTCCACTCTTTCTTTAACCTCGCGGGCATGGGTAGTCCACGCAACACCCCGAACGCTGCACCCCCGGCAAAGACCAGGTACCCATTGTAGAGGAGGCTAGGTGGACCCCAGGGCCAGTCTGGAAGGGTGTGGAAAATCTCACCCCCCACCGGGATTCGATCTCCGGACCGTCCAGCCCGTAGCGAATCGCTACGCCGACTGAGCTATCCCGGCCCGTCTGTTTCTACAACTGAAAAATCCTAGTCTGACAACTCAGTGTACATTTGAGATATTCCTGACGGTGGTTTTTACACGTTACTAAGTTCTGTAGGTGACTGTACGCCATTTGCATGTCGCACACCCAGTCGGTGTGCATAAGACAATCCATGCAGGAGACGTCGTTAATCATTCTCACTGTCACCTGCATCTCTGTTGTGCGTTCTTCTAGTGATATCGATACGAGTTGCGAGGACTGGCCATCCACAGCGACATACGAACACTTCGTGCACAGGGTACATTGCACTGGGGTCGAGAGTGCGGTCTTTAGTCGTAGGGAGGAGACTAACGCCAGAACGCAACAAGACCCCGTGACATAGTGCACAGACTGTACTAAGGCCTGCTATACTGTCAGAATGTCAGCAGCTGACAGTAGATGCGCAGACCAAATTTCATTGACATCCAAACGAAAAGTTCGGCGACTGTCACGAGACTCACCAATGCACAACAGAATTAACTGGAGATGACCACTACCGCATTTCACCCAAATCGGTCAATAATATGATAATTGTTTGTAGAAGTTAATTTACGCCCTTATGTAAAGTGAGCCCATTCTGACGAAGGCCATTCTTGTTTCACTATTTTCTGTAACGAGCACCTATGCAGAGTTGCATGAAAATCTAACAAACGGTTTAGTCGTTGATACAGGATCACAAAAAGACGGACAAACGGACGGACGTTATTTTTTACTTCCCTTACTGCACAGATTCGTGATACAAAGTGAAGACAAAGCAAAGATATGCACAGCGGACACAGCCGAAAAAGAACGCGCGTTTTATGGCATGGTAGAGCAGCAGTTGCGTGTGTTTCTCTGTCAGTTGCATCCATCACCGACTGGTCCTTCGAATGTTAGTAAGCTGTTCTCTGTGAGTTACGAACTGAATCTTACTTATGTCGTGTATTAGGCTTCAAAGCACAAATCACACGTTCCAAAGCGCGTTGTGCCGATTCAGCAACAGTCCATTGACACACAGCAACAGCCAGTCACTCACAGCCAACAGTACGGTGACATACAGCAACAGCCGGTCACTCACAGCAAACAGCACGGTGACATACAGCAACAGCCGGTCACTCCAGCCAAGAGACCGAAAAATATCTCCCCTCCACCCCCATTCGGCAGACACACGGCAAGTACACGCAATATCCACGCCTTCGGCCACATTCCCTTCATGGTATTTCTGTTCGCACAATCTAATTCCAATACACATATAGTTCCAGATTTAAGGAGCAGTAGCTCCGTCGGCCTTCTGCAGACGTTACCAAACGCCATGCAGTAAACACGCACTGTTACCAAGGAACTGGTCTTTGGGATTTGTCACCTCTTACTGTCGTAACTCTTTGAATCAAAATTTTGTAACTGACAAGTTTCGAAAAAGAATCGCATGTAAAGTGTGAAATCTCCACCACCAACGATGTCTGTATGTCAGTAAACAGTTACAGCCTGACAGATGTTGCATGCCGGTGGAAACATTTCACTGCTTAACCCGAACATAGATGTACCAACCTACTGCAGCTGTCTTGGATGGTTATACCAAATAATGTAATTTGTTTCAGTGCTGTTACTGCACAGGCATCATACCGAATGGCGTGGACAACACGCGGCCGACACGTGTGTGTCTGTGATCGGCCAATATGGCGTGAAATTTGAGGTTCTTACGGGGACTACTGATGAGGATGTGACGCCGTGTCACCTGGTAGGCAGGTACCGTCGTTTGGAAGCAGCAATGGAATTCCCCACCATACAAAAATTTCCTAAAAATTCACCGTGTGAGTAGACGTTACGGGCTGCACGACCGAGGGACCGGGGTTCAGTTCACGGTGAAGGCAGAGAAATTTGTATTGTCCACAGCACTCAGAATGCTTGATATGGGTGCCATGGGTTCCCTCTCTGGGGTCAAAGCGGTTGGACATGCAGCTGACCACTCACTCCTATCTAATGCCGAGGTTACAAATGTGTGGAGCTACACCTCCAGTCCCCAATAAACCTTCGTGCTGTGGTGCTCCACACAGACACGTGTACGTCCGCTGCATGTGGCACCGAACTGCAGTGTAATCAAGTGTTTGGTCTTTCTTGGTGTCCAACTGGCAGTGATGAGCAAAATGGCTATTCTGTCAGATAGGCTGCATAGCCGGCGTGTCCTACATAGTGTAGCTGTCTTATTGGAGGGTGAGCTACCCAAGTGAGGTCCAGCATTGTGTCTGTACAACTGCACGTCAGCTGAAACCATTTTAAACTTCACTACCTCGCTTACTGTTCATAAACATCTCAAAGGATCTGACCCCTCTTACATCATCGCGGCCAAGGTCATAGATGGTCTCGTGAGTAAACACTTATACCAGAACCAAACTAACTCATGAACACTTGACTACGCTCGGCTCTCATAAAGCAGACGCTTGTAGTGGTATATATAACGGAATGAGGGTGGATCTGCACTTGTGAAGAGAGACAAACTTTTTGTGCTGGAGAAGTTTGAGGGAACTCCTGTGGCTCGCAGAGAATGAAGTGGCATAATGTTACAGGAAAGGTATTAGCTGAACTGATGCTGTAAATGCTGTTGCAGCTGTTGTAGCTTCTGTGACCCTCGACAGACTGTTTGTAAAAAGTGAATACTGTGCCACTTGCTGTCGGCAGGTTCCCAGGCTTCACCCGCTTGTCCTGAAGACGCAGGTTCATTACCGTGTTCACAACAGCCCGCCACTGATACCTATCGTGTGCCAGATGAGTCAGGTCCACGCCTTCCATTCCATGTCTTTATAGTCCATTTAAATTGTATGCTCCCATCTATGCCTAGGTCTTCAAAGTGGTCTCTTTCCTTTATGGGTTCCTACCGAAACCCCATATGCATTTCTCTTCTCCCTCACATGTGCCACATGCCTCGCCCATCTCCCTAATACTGTGTTGTGAGGTAGGCTCCTCCTTACACAGTTTTCTCCAGTCGCATGCTACTTCCACTAAGGCCCACAAAATAACTTGCGCAGAACTCTGCCCGCCAACACCCTCTGTATACCTTTCCTTTAACACGGAGATCCTAGCTAGCACCCGTGCGAAACAACAGGCAACATCGAGCGTCGGTATACTTCGCTGTACGTTGTCAGACAGCAGACAGGAACACATGACATTCTGAACCGGCTGTAGCAGGCATTAGCCGAGTGCAGTGCAGAATGTCTGCGTCAGTGCAGTGATTTCTTAATGTTGTGCCGCAGAATTTATTGGTTGAAAACGAAACAACAGCAGTGACACATCTCCAGGCTGTAAACGAAACAACGGCAGTGACACATCTCCAGACTGTAAATGAAACAACAGCCGTGACACAT
>Ga0123353_10004491_pt1 | contig 17975 bp, 11 predicted proteins | sample TergutLab28metaG_3_FD_92763 | JGI IMG/M metagenome (GOLD analysis project Ga0123353, IMG submission 92763) | Labiotermes labralis P3 segment gut microbial communities from Petit-Saut dam, French Guiana - Lab288 P3 | ecosystem: Host-associated > Arthropoda: Insects > Digestive system > Gut ... | reverse complement strand
ACGTTGCCTTTGAGGCGGCTGACCGGGCGGCTTCTCGCAAAGAAGGGACTGCCGGTGCCGCCGGTGCCGCTGGTGCCGCCGATAGTGCGGCAGGGGCAGACGAGCAAGGCAAGCCAGGCAAACCTGACAAGGATTCAGATTTCAAAATAGGTTTGGGCGGCATTCATATAGTGGATGGGGAAGACGTCGTGTCGCTCTCTTGGAAAGACGGTATTCACGTCAAGGATGCCGACACCGGCGAAGAGGTCCGCGTAGGCTGGAAGGGCATCCACGTGAGCGATGGCAAAGACTCCAACAACGAAGGCTCGAGCTCTGCCCCAGGCGAAGACACCAGCAGTTCAGGTGACTGGGGCGACGCAAAAGTCTACATCAACGGCAAAAAGTACGACAGCTGGGATGACGTCAACGTTGCCTTCAAAGACAAATACGGCATTGAGAAAACCTGGCTCAAGTTTCCCTTTCCGCTGGTAGTAATCATCGCCTATATACTCATCGGCGTATTTCTCAACGCCTGGGCGGTAGGCCTATTCGTCTTTTTCACGGTTCCCGTCTACTACATGATTGCCCATGCTGCCTACACAAAGCGCTTCGGCGAGTTCTTGGCCGGATTCTACCCCCTGGCTAGCATCGCCTGGTTCCTCTGGATGGCCTTTGTGGTAGGTGAGCCTCACCCTGCCTGGGTTGTCTTCTTAACAATCCCCGTAGCGGAATGGCTCATCCACGTAGCACGCAAGTCATACAAAAAACGCAAGCAAGCCAAACAAGTCATCGACATAGAGTAAGCCGTGGGACAGAGGGACGGGGTTGGTGTACCAGATTGGAACAGGGGGACGGGGTTGGTGTTCCAATTTGACCTTGGTCAAATTGGAACACCAACCCCGTCCCCCTGTTCCAATCTGGTACACCAACCCCGTCCCTGTTCCAATCTGGTACACCAACCCCGTCCCTGTTCCAATCTGGGACACCAACCCCGTCCCTGTTCCAATCTGGAACACCAACCCCGTCCCCCTGTTCCAATCTGGTACACCAACCCCGTCCCTGTTCCAACACCGTCCCTCTGTCCAACGCCCAGGCTCCTCGATTACTACCTAAACACCGCATCAAACATGCGGCATACTTGCTGCGCTGCGATGCGACCGCTGGCTGCGGCTGCAGGCAGCCCACCGGGTTGCATCAGGCGATGCCCTGCAAAGACGAGCCCCTTGACGCTGGCTGCTTCTCCCTCAACTTGGCTAGACGAACCTCCCGGTTCTGTTATGGTCATCCAGGATCCGTGGTAGGCGCCGGTGTAGCGCTCGTAGGTCAAGGGAGTGGCAACGTCAATGACCTCTATCTTGCCCTCGGCCTCGGGGTATTTCTGGCAAAGCGCACGGCTGATCTGCTCGGCCAGATCCTGCTTATCTGCTTCGTAGCGACCCTCTTCTTTAGAGGCTTTCCAGTAATCGTAAGTGTCAGCAACAAACGCGGTGGTGAGCGCAGTGCAACCCTCGGGGGCGTAGTCCTTGTAGCCAAAGTAGCTGTTGAAACTCAGCTCATTGATTGTTTGCCCTGCGTAGGTGATTGGCTTTGGCAGCTGCCATTCCGGCAGCACATCTTTTGGCAGCTCTGCTCTCACGCCAACACACACAAAGGTGCAGACGGTAGGCGTAATTGTCTCTTTAAGCGCGCTGAGCTGAGCCTCCTGCAGTGGTGGGTCAAACAGGCAGTCAAGCGCTGCGATTGTCTCCTGAGTCACCACTACGGCATCAGCCAGGAGCGAGCCGTCTTCAAGCAGCACGCCGGTTGCCACGCCGTCTTCAATGATGACCTTTTTGACTTGCGTATTCAAAAGAAGCGTGCCGCCCAGATCCGTGAAGGTCTTGCTCATCCTGTGCGCCATCGGCAGCGAGCCACCTTCCGGATAACCGCCGTCTCCCACATAAAAGGTGGCAAGGGTAAAGAGGAGGGCGTTGGCATAGTAACTAACCGGTATAAAGCTGAGGAGCCTTTGTATGCCCGGGTGCTTAAAGCGCGCCACGTATTCCGCACAGGAGATTTTGCCCAGCCTGCTCATGGCAGGAAACGCCGGAAGCATGCTAAAAAGAAGTCCCAAACCCATCTTCTTGGGCTCAGCTGCCTTAACCCCCTTGATATCAAAGATGGGCATCTGCGCCTTGGCGACCTTCTTGACATCTTTGACAAGGCCTTCAATAGACGCTTTATCCTCAGGCGAGATCTTCAAGAGGTGCTCAGCGGTTTTGTCAATATCTCTGTAGAGATGGATGAGCTCGCCTTTCCATTCAATGCTGTGAAAGGGGTCTCGAAAAGAGATAGGCACGGTGTCGTCAAGTGCGCCGGTGTCTTTCCATATCTGGTGCACTGCAACTTGGGGGCTGGTGCCCGTGAGCCAATGCACCCCGCCCTCAAAGAGATAACCCTTGCGTCTCCAACTGGTACACATGCCGCCGACAATGCGGTGCTGTTCTAGCAAGGTGACGTCAAAGCCGCTTCGCTGTGCGTACACCGCAGCGGTCAGCCCGGCAATCCCGGCTCCCACGATGATTATCTTCTTGCTCATAGTTGCCCCTCCTTCAAAAGAATCCTGTTAAGCATCTGAGGGTCTGGTGACACCTCCATGCCCGTGATGGCATAGCAGCAAAGTCCTTGGATTGCCGCCCAATAAGTGGTTGCCAGTTGCAGAGTGTTTCCCGGAACCACGGTGCCCTCTTGCTGGCCCTGAGCAAGAATCCCAGCGAGGCTTTCGCTTGGGTTGGGCGCATCCTCGGGGTACAGACTGGCTCCCGAGAGCGGGGAACCGCTCATTCCTACCTGAATCATGAACATAAAGTAATCAACAGCCTCAAAGGCCTCGGTGAACATGAGGCACATCATCTGCGTGGTCTGCTTGATTCTCTCAGCAGCGGGCATCTCTAGTTCTGAAATCCCCTCAACGCTTTGGCTGGATATCTCAGTAGCTTTTTGCACGAGCCCTGCAATCAGCGCATCCTTAGAAGGGTAGTGGCTATACAGCAGCCCCTGGCTCACCCCGGCAGCTGCTGCAATCTCACTAACCTTCACCGAAAGCCCTTTACGCGCAAACAGAGACAAGGCAGCATCCTCAATCTTCTGCTTGGTGCTCTCCCTCATGGCATTGAAGGATTCCTTTGAACGGGGCATAGCTTCCCTCGCCTTTCCTTAGTTGAATGAACATTAATTCAATAATAAAGGAGAGATAGTCTGCTGTCAAGGGGGAGAGATTGCGCTCCGTGACAGCAATCACTCACTTTTTGTGCAGAATTTTCGTTTGTCTATCCGTTCGGGGGTGCTTTATGGTCGAAATCCTTGTTTTTTGTTGCACACGCAACAAAACTGGCCCCCTGTCCTCATAAAACCCACCCTTTTGAAGGAAAACATATAGACAACCGCAAATTCTGCACAAAAATCCAGCTTTCTTTGCCCACACTGTGTCAAGTGCCGAATATGGTGCAAGTATCCTCTTCATGCAACAGGGCGAGCAGGTTTTGGCCTGCCCCGCTTCCTTGGGTTTTCCATAGGCTGGCCCCAGCTAGCCTAAGCCTGTGGAAAACCCGCCCTTAAAGGAAGCGGGGCGTCCTTAAGGCCAAGGCTGTGGAAAAACCGGTCAAGCCCAACATGACCCTGTCACACTTTATACTTCCCCCTGTCAGGTTCCGACCCATGAACTGCTAAAATTCCAGCATGGAAATTAAGCCTTATACTCAAGATGCCTGCGTATGCGCAATCGGTGTGTTTGACGGTGTGCATCTTGGTCACCAAGCCCTGCTGAACGCTGCTATTGCCGATGCCAGTGAGCGAGGTGCGCAGCCGCTCGCGGTGACCTTTGACCGTGACCCCGATGAGCTCTTCTGCCCGGACAAGGTCCACAAGCTGCTCACTAATCAGGAGCGTCTTGAACAACTGAAGCAAGTAATTCCTGACGTACTCGTTTTGCCCTTTACCAGGGAACTAGCAAGCCTGGAGTGGCAGAAATTCCTGGAAATGCTCCTGGCCCTGCTGCCAAGCCTCAAGGCAATCCACGTGGGCGAGAACTTCCACTGTGGTGCTCGAGCTGCCGGCGGCATCAATGAGATCTTCAGCTGGGGCGCAGAGCAGGGCATAGAGGTGAGGCCCCAGCCGCTGTTTGTGTTTGAGGGTGCCACGGTGAGCGCAACGCGCATCCGCACGCTTTTGGCTGAGGGCGAGGTAAAAAAGGCAGCTGAGCTTCTCACACGCCCCTTCTCGCTGACCGGCAAGGTGGTAACCGGCGCTGGCAGGGGGCACAGCCTGGGCTTTGCAACAGCCAACGTAGAGGTAGACGGCTCCTCAGCCATGATGGGCCCGTATGTGTACGCCGCCTATGCCCTGCAGGGCGGAGAGCGCTCTGAAGAGAACAACGGCGAGCACTCCGGCGAGCACTCCAGCGAGCACTCCGGCAAGCACTCCGGCGAGCACTCCGGCAAGCGCTACAAAGCCGCCGTCTCAATAGGCAATCCTCCCACCTATTCACCAGAGACCCAAGAGTTCAACCCCTTTTTATTAGAGGCGCATCTGATAGATTTTGAAGGCAGCATTTACTGCAGCGAGCTCAGGCTGGAATTTGTTGAAAAACTTCGCCCTATGCAACGCTTTGTGAGCACCGATGAACTAATATCTACCGTAAAGAAAAACATCAGTTGGGTAAGGAACAACTTGTAGTAGTATTGTCACGCTAATTAATGTTATATGTCTATGTTGGTGGAGAGTTCCGTGTCGATAGTCAAATAAGGAAGGATGTGTCATGTTGGAGAGTTTACCGCTTATTATTGGTTTGGCGGCAGGAATCGTAGCCGTTGTGTATGCGAGCGCCCTGATTGCTTATCTGGTCAAGATGCCTGCGGGCAACGAGAAGATGCAAAGTATTGCCGGGGCAATCCATGAAGGTGCTATGGCGTTTTTGAAGCGCCAATACCGCACGGTTGCCATTGTTGCCATTATCATCACCGTAATACTGCTGATTCCCGGCTTTTTTGGCATTATTGGTTTTGGAATCTGGACGGCTGTTGGCTTTATTCTCGGCGGCGTAGCATCTGCCGCGGCCGGCTTCATTGGCATGGCCATCTCGGTGCGCGCCAATGTGCGAACGGCTGAGGCCGCCCAAACAGGGCTGCCCAAGGCGCTCAGAGTTGCCTTTCAGGCAGGAACAGTCACCGGAATGTTTGTCATTGGCCTTGGCATCATCGTAGTTTCTATCATGAGCTTTTTATACTTGGGAGAAGTTACGCTCTTTGGCCAAACAGCCGGTTATTCTGCGCTGATAGGTCTGGGCTTTGGTGGCTCGCTGATCTCAGTCTTTGCACGTCTTGGTGGCGGAATCTTCACTAAGGCTGCAGACGTTGGTGCCGACCTGGTAGGCAAGGTCGAGGCAGGCATACCTGAGGATGACCCCCGCAACCCCGCCGTTATCGCCGATAACGTAGGTGACAACGTGGGCGACTGCGCCGGCATGGCAGCAGACCTGTTTGAGACCTACGTGGTAACCACCGTTGCCGCTATGCTGATTGGTATCCTTGCCTTTGGCGAAGCAGCCTTGGGCGTTGCCCTCGGCTTGCCGCTGGCCATTGGTGCTGCTTCTATCGTAGCCTCTGTCATCGGCACCGCCTTTGTTAAGATGGGCAAAAACGGCTCCATCATGGGAGCCCTGTACAAGGGTCTTTGGATAGCGGCAATCATTGCTGCCGCCATATTCCTCCCCGTATGCTACTGGCTTTTGAATGGCGCTACCGTTATTACGGACTCCATTCTTGCCCCTTCAGACCTCTCATATATTTCGGTTTGGATTTGTGCTGTCATCGGCGTGCTCTTAACAGCAGGAATGGTGTATGCCACCGACTACTACACGTCATCCGAGAAAAAACCGGTTCACCGTGTTGCCAAGGCATCTGAGACCGGTCATGCCACCAACATCATCCAAGGCTTAGCAGTAGGCATGGAGGCAACCGCCATTCCCATTATCATGATTATCATTGCTACGCTCGCAAGCTTTTTCTTGGCGGGCATCTTTGGTATTGCTATTGCGGCGCTTTCCATGCTGTCAATGGCGGGCATCATTGTGGCGCTTGACTCCTTTGGGCCAGTCACTGATAACGCAGGCGGCATCGCCGAGATGAGCGCTCTGCCCGAGAGTGTGCGCGTGAATACCGATGCTCTGGATGCCGTAGGCAACACCACCAAGGCTGTTACCAAGGGTTACGCCATTGCCTCTGCGGCGCTGGCTGCCGTGGTGCTGTTCTCTGACTTTATCCATCAGCTTGAGGCGCAAACAGGCGCAGCGTACGCTCTGGACTTTCCCTTGTGGAGCCCCTATGTGCTCATAGGTCTGTTCATCGGCGGGCTGCTACCCTTCCTCTTTGCCTCGCTTGCCATGACCTCGGTGGGCAAGGCAGCCGGCGGCGTGGTAGAAGAAGTGCGTCGTCAGTTTAAAGAGATTCCCGGCATCATGGAGGGCACCGGTAAGCCCGACTACGCCAAGTGCGTGGATTTGGTTACCAAGAGCGCTCTGAGGGAGATGACGCTTCCTGCCATGATTCCCATCGGCGTGCCGATTTTGATCTTGGGCGTTGGCGCCATCTTAAAGGCAGTTGGCTTTGAGGATGCCTTTATGTTCACCGTATATGTGATGGGCGGTGCCCTGGTGGGAACCATCGTCACCGGCCTGTTCTTGGCTATTTCCATGACCGCCGGCGGCGGCGCATGGGATAACGCTAAAAAGCTCATTGAAGAGGGCAAGTTTGGCGGCAAGGGCTCCTTTGCCCACGCGGCCTCGGTAACCGGCGACACCGTCGGCGATCCTTACAAGGATACCGCCGGCCCCGCTCTCAACCCCATGATTAAGGTCTTTAACATCATGGCATTATTGCTGCTGCCCCTCTTGGTTTTACTTGCGTAACGTGTTAATCTGAGAAGCTCAACAAGGGTGTCAAGGGGATATAAGCCTTGACACCCTTGGCAGTATAAAAAGAGTACAAAAAGAGAGTCCAGTGTGTTTAATTGGAGGTAATAATGGGAATTCTTGCAGCCTACGCTGTTCCGCATCCGCCCCTGCTTATTCCCGGCGTTGGGGATGACAGCAAGCTATCTGTGCAAAAAACCAAAGAGGCCTTGGAGGAGGCAGCCCGGCGCGCTGCAGAGCTGGGGCCCGAGACACTGGTGATTATCTCGCCTCATGCGCCCATGTATGCAGACGCCTTTCATATATCGCCTGGTGTAGGTGCGAGCGGAGACTTTGGCATGTTTGGGGTGAGCGAAGCTGCGTACACCGCGATGTACGATGAGGAGTTTGTATCGCTGCTTGAGGAGCTGTCGCTCGAAAAGGGCATTTCCTGCACAACGCAGGGGCAAAAGGATACTTCGCTTGATCACGCAACAATGGTGCCCCTTCACTTTTTTGGCAAGGCTCTCGGCGATGCCGGCGGGGCTGGCGCTGACTATAAAGTTGTGCGCATTGGGCTCAGCGGCCTTGGCTTTGACAAGCACCTTGCCTTTGGCAAGGCGATTGCCCAGGCAGCCAATGCCCTGGATCGCAAGGTGGCGGTGGTAGCAAGCGGCGACCTTTCACACAAACTATTGGCAAGCGGTCCCTATGGTTTTACGCCTGAGGGTCCCGAGCTTGACGAGAAGATATGCGCAGCCCTTACAGAGGGTAGCGCGGAGAGCCTCATGGCGATTAGCCCCAGGCTTGCAGATGCTGGCGCGGAGTGCGGCCTCAGGTCCTTCATCATGATGAGCGGGGCACTCGACGGCCTTAACTATACTTCTGAGCTGCTCTCTTACGAGGGCCCCCTGGGCGTTGGTTATGCCGTGGCTTCTTATCAGGAAGGCGCTCTGCAGGAGGCGGCGGCTCCGGTTGCTGAGGCAAAAGAAGAAGCGGCTTTGGGCGTTGTGGCTCTTGCGGCAGTGGGGGCGGCGGCTGTTGATAAGGCTGCTGTTGATAAGGCAGCTGCTGATGAAGCAGTTACAGAAGAAGCAGTTGCAGATGAAGCAGTTGCTGAAGATTCTGCTGACGATGAAACGGTTGCTGAAGAAGAGGCAGTCACTAAAGACGAAGCGGTTGAAGACGAAGCGGCTGAAGACGAGGAGCCGTCCGAGGAGCCGTCCGCAGACGATGAAGCGGTTGCTGAAGACGAGACTGCCAAAGAAGAGGAGGCTGTCGACGATGAGGCAGCAGCAGAAGTGCTGGCCCCCGTGCCCGATGCACTTCTTGAAGATCTTTACTCCACCCCAACGGAATCCCTCCCCGTGGGCTTGGCGCGCAAGGCCCTGCAAGCCTACTTTGACCTGGGCAACACTCGCCCGGCACTCGATACCCCGGAGATTCAGGAATTTCTGGAGCTCTACCAACAAGAACCCGGCCTCAAAGAGGAGTACGAAGATCTGGCAAACAGAAAGGCCGGAGTTTTTGTCAGCATCCACGAAGGGCAAGAGCTGAGGGGCTGCATTGGCACCATAGCGCCCGCCCGGGAATCTGTCTTGGCCGAGATCATCCAAAATGCGGTGAGCGCAGCGAGGGAAGATCCGCGGTTTTTACAGGTGCAGGCGTATGAACTCGGCGATCTCACCGTTAAGGTAGACATCTTGGGAGAAGCAGAGCAAGTGCGCGACCGTCAGGAGCTGGACCCCAAGCGTTACGGGGTCATCGTCAGGCGCGGGCACCGACGCGGCCTGCTTTTACCAGACCTTGAAGGTGTCGATACCCCCAAAAAGCAGATAGAGATAGCGCTCGCCAAAGCGGGCATCCGCGGCAGAGAATCTTACGCGCTTGAGCGCTTTGAAGTGGTGCGTTATACATGAGTCTTGCACAGTGTTCCGTGTGTCCCCATGCGTGCAGTCTTGCACAGGACGAGAGGGGAGTGTGCGGAGCCAGGCGAGCTAAAGACGGCGCGGTCATCCCCCTTAATTACGGCCGCTGTACATCGCTCGCGCTTGACCCTATTGAAAAGAAGCCGCTGGCGCGCTTTTATCCGGGAAGCACCATCTACTCATACGGCAGCTTTGGCTGCAACCTCAGCTGCTCCTTCTGCCAAAACTCAGAGATCTCGCAGGTGGTACAGAGAGACGGGGTTGGTGAGACAGAAGGGGACGGTTCATCTGTCTCGCGTGTGGTACAGAGGGACGGGGTTGGTGTACCAATTTCTGCGAAATTGGTACACCAACCCCGTCCCTCTGTACCACACCAACCCCGTCCCTCTGTACCACCGACAAACCGGCCACCCGGACGCAGGTGGGATACGCGCACCATTCATGAAGGCCACCCGGCTTATACCCCGGTGCCAACCAGGTATCTCTCGCCGGCGGAGTTGGTGCAGCAGGCCTTAGCACTCAAACCCCAGGGCAACATAGGCGTTGCGCTCACCTACAACGAGCCACTTATCAGCCCGGAATATCTGCTGGATGTTGCCAAGGAGGTCCAAATCGAGGGCCTCAAGCTCGCCGTGGTGACCAACGGCTATGTTACGCCCCAAACGGCTGAGCAAGTTTTCAAAGCAACCGACGCCGCCAACATCGACCTCAAGGCATTCAATCAAGACTTCTACACCTCAGTGGGAGCGCCGGCAGGTCTGGCAACCGTTAAGCAGAGCATCCAGATTGCCCTCGCCCAGGGTTGCCATGTGGAGATTACCACACTGGTAATCCCCGGCCTCAACGACAGCCCGGATGAAATGGCAGCAGAAGCCGCCTGGATTGCCTCGCTCAGCCCAGACATACCTTTCCACATAAGCAGGTTTCATCCGTCGTACCACATGATGGATCGCCCGCCCACGCCGGAGGACACCGTGCATACCCTGGCGCGCATTGCCAGGGAACACCTCAATTTCGTCTATATCGGAAATAGGTAATTTAGGATAGAATAATCAAAAAAAGAAACAGCTTTGTCTCATGGAAAAGGAGATTAAGATGGCAATTACGTTTGACAGTTTGGTAAAGGACGTTCTTGAGTTCCCGCCGGCAGTAGCAATTTTTGAGGACATGGTCCCCGGCATATCCACCAACCCAATTCTCAAGATGGTAAGCGGCATGCCGCTTAGCACCGCGGTTAAGCTGCCGCAGTCTGGCTTTACCCCCGAGATGGTAGAAGAGCTCAAAGAGCGCTTTGCTGCTATGGAGCAATAGATTAAAGGAACAGCGTGAACAAACCCACCTTGTTGGGTATAGATGTAGGTTCAACAACTGTTAAGTGCGCGGTGTTAGATGCAGAGCACCAGATGCTCTACTCTGACTACCAGCGCCACCATACCGACATCCGTGCCACTATAGCCAGTATGCTTTCTGCTGCCGCCGAACAGTTGGGCGAGCAGCAATTTCGCGTGGCGGTAACCGGCTCAGGCGGCCTGCTTTTGGCCCAATGGCTGGAGCTGCCCTTTATCCAGGAGGTTATCGCCTCAAAAACAGCTGTGGAGGCGCTGATTCCCGCCACGGATGTTGCCATTGAGCTTGGTGGCGAGGATGCCAAGATTATCTACTTTGACAAGGGCATAGAGCAGCGCATGAACGGCACCTGTGCCGGCGGCACCGGGTCGTTCATCGACCAGATGTCCGTGTTGCTCAATACCGATGCCCTGGGTTTGAATGACCTGGCGGCTGACGCCCAGATCATCTACCCCATTGCCAGCCGCTGCGGCGTGTTTGCCAAGACTGACGTGCAGCCCCTCTTAAATGAGGGCGCACGCCGTGAGGACATTGCTGCCTCTATCTTCCAAAGCGTGGTCACGCAGACCATTGGCGGCCTTGCCTGCGGGCGGCCCATCAGAGGCAATGTGGCCTTTCTCGGCGGGCCCCTGGAGTACCTGCCCGAGCTGCAAAAGCGCTTTGAGATTACCCTCAATCTCACGCCTGAGATGGTGCAAAAACCTGAGAACGCGCATCTCTTTGTTGCCAAGGGCGCGGCGCTGGCCGTTGCCAAGGAAGCGGACTGCGCTACCTTCAACCTGCAAGAGATCATGGCGCGCCTGAATGCACTGGGCTCAACCCAGGGCTCCGAGGTGCATCGCCTCGACCCGCTCTTTGCCAACGCAAAAGAGTACCTGGCTTTCAAGCAACGCCACGCCAAGGCCACGGTGCCCAGGCGAGACATCAACAGCTACCGCGGCACGGCCTTCTTGGGCATTGATGCCGGCTCCACCACCTTCAAGGCGGTGCTCACCAGTATTGATGGCGAGATACTCTCCAGTTACTACACCAGCAACAAGGGCGAGGTGCTCGACACGGCCAAGTTTGCCCTGCTTGAGATACTGTCTTCCATCCCCGTTGACGAGGTCACCGGCGAGCCGCTCATCACCATTGGCTACACCACGGTGACCGGTTATGGCGAGGCTTTGCTGCTTGAGGCTCTCAGAGCCGATGCCGGCGAGATTGAAACCATCGCGCACCTCCGCGGCGCGCAGTCCCTGCTGCCCGATGTGGAATTCATCCTGGACATCGGCGGGCAAGACATGAAGTGCCTGCGCATCCACGACGGCATCATCGACCACATCATGCTCAACGAGGCATGCTCCAGCGGCTGCGGTTCCTTCATTGAGACTTTTGCCTACAGCATGCAGATGAGCGTGGAGGAGTTTGCCAAGGCGGCGCTTTCGGCCGAGAGCCCCGTAGACCTGGGCAGCCGCTGCACCGTTTTCATGAATTCCCGCGTTAAGCAGGCGCAAAAAGAGGGCGCAACGATTGGCGATATCTCGGCTGGGCTCTCGTACTCGGTCATCAAAAACGCGCTCTTCAAGGTTATTCGTGTGCGTGACCCCAAGGACGTAGGCGAGAAGGTCATCGTCCAGGGCGGCACCTTTTTAAATGACTCAATACTGCGCTCCTTTGAACTGCTGAGCGGCACCCAAGCCGTGCGTCCGGACATCGCCGGACTCATGGGAGCCTACGGCGCCTCTCTGCTTTCAAAAGATGCCTATACTGCCGCTCATCCCACCTTGTCATCCAATGACTTGACCGGCGAATCTACTGCCTCTGCACCAGAAAGCTCACTTCTCAGCGCCGCTGACATAGAAGCCCTGGAAGTAAGCCATCGCACCATACGTTGTAACGTATGCTCTAACGCTTGCCTGCTCACCGTGAGCACCTTTGGCCTCGACGAGACCACCGGCAAAAAGCGCCGCTTTATCACCGGCAACCGCTGTGAGCGAGGCGCCGGCGTTAAGCCCAAGGTAGAAGACCTACCCAATGTCTACGCCTGGAAGTACAAGCGCCTGTTTGAGGGAACCGAGCAAAACCCCTATATACCGCTTGAGCCCTCTGAGGCCACCAGGCCAACGGTAGGCATGCTCAGGGTGCTCAATACCTATGAGAACTACCCCTTTTGGTTTACGCTTTTCAAGGAGTTGGGCTTTTCCACGCTACTCTCAGACGAGAGCGACCACAAAACCTATGAAAAAGGCATGGAATCCATGCCTTCGGAGAGCGTTTGTTATCCGGCCAAGCTGGCACACGGGCACCTCATGGATCTGCTTGAGAAGGCAGAAAAGTCCGCAATGGACATCATCTTTATGCCCTGTATCCGCCACGAGCGCAAAGAGGATCAAGGCGCACCCAATCACTTCAACTGCCCGGTTGTGGTGAGCTACCCCGAGGTTCTCAAGCTCAACGTTGACGAGTTGGAGCAAGGCAACGCCGAGCCGGCCTTCCTCAACCCCTTCTTGCCCTACGACAGCAAGGAGCTCTTTCCCAAGCGCTTTAAGAAGGTGCTGGACAAGTGGTGGGATCGCCACCCCAACGCCAAGGGCGAGGCCCCTTCACTCAAGGAAATCACCGAGGCAACAGACAAAGCCTGGGCAGAGGATGAGGCCTTTAAGAAAGATGTGCAAAACGAGGGCGAGCGCGTTCTCAAGTGGCTGGATGACACCGGCAGGCACGGCATTGTTTTGGCCGGGCGCCCCTACCACCTTGACCCCGAAATCAACCACGCTATCCCTGAGCTGGTAGCCTCTTACGGCCAGGCGGTGCTCACCGAAGACAGCGTGTCACACCTCCTCAAACCCGAGCGCCCACTCAGAATTGTGGACCAGTGGATGTACCACAGCAGGCTCTACGCAGCAGCCAAGCTGGTAACCACCCGCCCCAACCTCGACCTCATCCAGCTCAACAGCTTTGGCTGCGGCCTCGACGCGCTCACCACCGACCAGGTGCAAGAAATCCTCGAGCCAGCCGGCAAGGTCTACACCGTTCTCAAGATCGACGAGATCTCAAACCTCGGCGCCGCCCGCATCCGCATCCGCAGCCTCCTCGCCGCCATCAGAGACCAGCAGAGCGAGCAAGCAGTCAGCGCCCCTGAGACCACCCACATCTGCACAGGCTCTTGCGCAACCAAATGTGACTCCGCCCTTATGCCTCCTGATCTGGAGACAAGCGAGCTCAGCTCTTTGGCTTCTGACTCGGGGGGGAGCGACAAGGGAGAGCCCCAAGCTGGTGAAGACATACTGGAGCGACCCGGGGCCCCGAGACAGAAACAAAGAGCTGAGGGAGCCGGGACGAGTAAGACTCAAGGCCTCTCAACAGCAATCGAAAAGCCTCAGTTCACCGAGGAGATGAAGGAGCAAGGCTACACAATCCTGGCTCCGCAAATGGCCCCCATCCACTTTGAGCTGCTGAACGAGCTCTTCCACTACGGAGGCTACAACCTTAAGCTCCTGCCCAGCGTTGACCAAGGCGCAGTAGAAGCCGGGCTCAAATACACCAACAACGACATCTGCTACCCCTCCATCCTTACCACCGGCCAGGTCATGGAAGCCATTACCTCAGGTGAATATGACCTCGACAAGCTCGCGGTTATCATCACCCAGACCGGCGGCGGCTGCAGAGCCACCAACTACATAGCCCTCCTTCGCAAGGCATTAGCTGATGCCGGAGCACCGCATATCCCGGTCATCGGGCTCAGCTTCCATCGCGGGCTGGGCGAGGTCAATCCCGGCTTCAACGTTACACTCAAGCTGCTGCGTCGCGCTGTGTACGTGTTTTTCTACGGCGATTTACTCATGCAGTGCCTGTACCGCACCCGCCCGTACGAAGCCGTGCCCGGTTCGGCACAAAAACTCTATGACCACTGGATGGACGTCTGCAAACAGCAAATAGGCGGCAAGGTCAACCGTCGCATCTTCGCCAAAACATGCAAAAAGATGATCCACGAATTCGATACCCTGGAGCTCGTAGGCGACGGCACCAAGCCGCGCGTAGGCGTAGTGGGAGAGATTCTAGTTAAGTTCCATCCCACCGCCAACAACGGCATCGTTGACATCATCGAGCGCGAAGGCTGCGAGTGCGTAGTGCCGGGACTCACCGAGTTCTTCCTCTTTGGCATCAGCGGCGGCATTTGGCAGCACCGCGAACTCACCAAACCGCTCAAAAGCGAGATCGGCACGCGCTTCTCTCTGGGAATGCTACGAGTCTGGCGCCGCCCGCTCATCAAAGCCCTGAACAAATCCAAACGCTTCCATGCCCCAGCAGGCATCTACGAACTGGCAGACTACGCAAGCGAGATCTTAAGCCTCCTCAACAGCATGGGAGAAGGCTGGCTCCTCACCGCCGAAATGGTTGAACTCATCAAAGCTGGCACCCCCAACATCGTCTGCACCCAACCCTTTGCCTGCCTGCCCAACCACGTAACCGGCAAAGGCGTCATCAAAGAACTCCGCCGCAGACACCCCGAAAGCAACATAGTAGCCGTAGACTACGACCCCGGTGCCAGCGAAGTCAACCAACTCAACCGCATCAAACTCATGATCAGCGTAGCCAAAGAAAACTTCAAGAACACAGAGAGCGGCTCCTCGTCCCATCACTGATTTTGTTCTCGTAGTGCTCGCAGCTCTTCTGGCGTTCTCATATATCCTCTTGTTGAGGCCTGGGTGCACAAACACGGCTTCAACACGTCAGTTAATTGATAGTGCAGCGCTGCCCTTGACATGGCTAATTTCACTCAGTATATTATTCCCCAAACGCTAGGCGTATGCTTGCTGACCCAAGGGACTGTAGTGAGAAATTACCCCTATATCATCAGTAACGATATCTCCCCCTACTTGATTGAACGCTTTGAGGCTGTTGGAACACAGGTCAAGTACGCAAAGAATGCCCCCATTGTCCTTGAGGGTGAGATTGCCGATAGCTGCTACTACCTCACCAAAGGAAACGTAATTATCACGCAGCGCACGCTGAAAGACCCAGAAATCCTGTTTATATTCTCCACGGGCGTATTAATGTCATCTGCCCATGCCTTGTTCGACGAGATGCTTCCTTATTCAAGCCATGCCTATGAGCCGGTGGAAGCCATCCGAGTCATGAAAGACGATATTTGGCCAATCATTGATGAAGACAGCGTTATCGCCCGCTTTGCAATTGAAAACATGGCCTGCTTGCTCGTTTCTATGAGAGCAAAACTCTACGAGAAGTGCAATCACAGCGAAACCTGGCGCATTTGCCGACTCTTTGACAATATGGTGGATGTCTACGGCGTTGAGGTTGGCGGCGAGATTAAAATCAACTTCAAATTCAGCCAGCAATTTGTCAGCGATATGTTGAGTATCAGCCGAATCACCGTAGTGCGGAGGCTTAAGAGCCTGAAGGAACAAAACATTTTGGATTTTCGCGGCGGCTACTATTATGTCACCGATATAAAGGCGCTCCAGTACATTCTGGTCATGGAAATGTAAGTAAAATCGTAACATTTTCCAGACTCTGTTATCACTAAAGAAATTCGCAAATAGAGCTTAAAATTGCTTAAAAATTCCTTATTTTGTATCTCTGGATACTATAACAAACCAAAAAATTTTGTTAGAGTAGCAGTGTTCTAACGTTACAACAAGCGGTTTTATTTTGGAAAGCTGGCAGTCAAAAACTGTCAAGGTGCTGCATGGTTCTGGTCGCCCAATTGCTTTCTAAGTGCATATCGCTGTAACATCAAAGGGATATGTCTCAGAGAAAGCAATAGAGGGGAAGGAGATGTTGCTCAGTGCGTGCTTTTACCCAACTAAATCAAGTGTCTCATAAAAACCAAAGCAACCGGGCAATCAATATTTTCGCTTTGCTGGCGATGGGTGTAACAGTGAAGATCACTGTGAAAAGATAAGAAGTAAAAAACACACTAAGGGCCAAGAAGGAGGTGGTTTAAGCAAGAGCACGACGATTAGAGAAGGAAGGAAGGAAGGGATGCCTTCGCCCCAAGAATCGTTGACAAACGATATTAATAGAAATATGGAAGGAGAGTTGCATGGAGAAGAAATTTTCAAGGCGTGATTTTTTCAAGGCATCAGCAATTGGACTTGCTGCAACTGCGGCAGCCTCAACAGCAACAGTTGCAGCAGCAAAGCCAGCTTACGCAAACACCCCGCCTACAACGGGACCGTTTGTTAAGCATCTCGATAGTCTACCCTATGAAATTGGTCCTGACTACCAACGGCCAAAAAGTTCTACCCTGGGTTGGATGAGAATCTTTGATCCCGCGGAAAAACCAATCAAGTTTGTTGTCGAGGATATGCAGTTTGCAGAAGGTAATACAAAGGGTATTCCTGACACCGGCAAGGATCTTCCCAAGATCATGGCCGAAAAACTCGGCATCATGGACAGAAACGCCAACATGAACGAAACAGGTGTTATCTATCTCTTTGCCAAGCATCTTACTCAGATGATGCAGGAAAAATCGCACCTGGCGGGCTATCGCCAGCTGGAACTCGCCATGAGTACGGCGGGCTGGTCGGTAGAAAAGGACTACGCCGGTCTCACCGCATTTGGCGGGTCTCCGGGCGGCACCATTGGCATGCACCCGGTTAACCGTTACACGCTGGAGATGGAAGACGAGCAAGTATTTGTTCAAGGTATGTTCAACGGCGATAACTACGTTGCAAGGATGAGACAGGCACAGGGGCAAATCTATCAGTTTGAGTCTCCGGACGAAGCTGCCAAGTGCATAAAGAGAGCGTCTCGCTACTTTGGCGCCTGCCTTGCCGGCGTTGCAGAATATGACGAGCGCTGGACCTACTCAGACTGGGCAACCATCAAGTATGAGGCATTTCCCCGGATGGACGGAAGAACGGCTTACCAGTTCTTCAACACGCAAAAATTTGCCGAGAACATGGAAGTTGAGGTCTTTGGCCACAGCATCGTCAAACCGGACTGGCAAAAATATGCCGGCTTCCAGCCAACCCACGTTCTCATATTTGCCGTGGAAATGGACTACGAAGTACTGGCCACCTCACCTTCGGCCCTCGAAAACGCTATGGTAGGCAAGGGTTATTCCGACATGGCCGAGGTTGCCTACAAGATAGCCGTTTTGCTGAGAGAGCTGGGTTACAACGCAGCTTCATCGGGCAACGGAGACGGACTCTCTGTTCCCTATGCAGCAGCAGCCGGCTTGGGTGAGATGGGCAGAAACTCCAACATCGTTACGCAGAGGTATGGTCCTCGTATCCGTTTGGCTAAGGTTTATACCGACCTCAATATGACCCCCGACAAACCGGTCTCCTTTGGTGTTAAGGAGTTCTGCTCACTTTGCAAGAAGTGCGCAGAGACCTGCCCCGGTCAGGCAATTTCTTACATCGACAAACCTCGCATGTTAACACCCGAAGAATGCGGCATATCCGAAAATCCCTGGCACGAGACCTGGGGGCTCTATAGCGAGCGCTGCCTCAGTGGTAAAGCCTATATTGCTGGCTGCACAAACTGTGTTGCTGTATGCTCATGGAACAAGCTCAAGATGTGGAACCATGATGTGGCAATCCTTGCCACCAAGATTCCTCTGCTCAAAGACGCTGCGCGCAAGTTTGACGAGTGGTTTGGTTACAACGGCCCCGTCGACAACGCCGAAAGGACCAGTGGATTTACCACGCAGAGGGCAGAAGACTTCTGGAATAACCCAGAACCCATACAGCCAACATAGATTGGAGGACTAATATGACAACAATGGGCGGCGCATTAATCTTTATGCTCTTTGGAGCAATCTTTATAGCGATTCAGTATTT
>Ga0123353_10004489_pt1 | contig 17980 bp, 19 predicted proteins | sample TergutLab28metaG_3_FD_92763 | JGI IMG/M metagenome (GOLD analysis project Ga0123353, IMG submission 92763) | Labiotermes labralis P3 segment gut microbial communities from Petit-Saut dam, French Guiana - Lab288 P3 | ecosystem: Host-associated > Arthropoda: Insects > Digestive system > Gut ... | reverse complement strand
ATCGAGTCCCCGAAGAGCTTCCAGGTGGCCTGCACGGTGATGACGCAGATCATCGCCAGCGTGGCCAGCAACCAATACGGCGGCCAGAGCGTGGACATCAGCCACCTCGGGCCCTACCTGCGCCGCAGCTACGAGAAGTTCAGCAGGCTGGTCTCCGAGGAGGCCGGCGACGGCATCACCGAGGAGGCCCGGGAGGCCGTGGTGAACACTCTGCTGCGCGCGGAGCTGCGTTCCGGCGTGCAGACCATCCAGTACCAGATCAACACGCTGATGACCACCAACGGGCAGAGCCCCTTCGTCACGCTGTTCATGAACCTGCGCGAGGACGACCCCTACATCGAGGAGAACGCCCTGATCATCGAGGAGATTATCCGGCAGCGCCTGCAGGGCATCAAGAACGAGGAGGGCGTGTACGTCACCCCGGCGTTCCCGAAGCTCATCTATGTGTTGGACGAGCACAACTGCCTGAAGGGCGGGAAGTATGACTACCTGACCAAGCTGGCCGTGCAGTGCTCGGCGAAGCGGCTGTACCCGGACTACATCTCCGCGCCGAAGATGCGCGAGAACTACGAGGGCAACGTCTACAGCTGCATGGGCTGCCGCAGCTTCCTTAACCCCTGGAAGGACGTGGACGGGCAGTTCCGCTTCGAGGGCCGGTTCAACCAGGGCGTGGTGAGCCTCAACCTGCCGCAAATAGGAATTCTCTGCCGCGACCAGGGCGAGGAGGCCTTCTGGAAGCTGCTGGACGAGCGCCTGGAGCTGTGCTTCGAGGCTCTGATGCTCCGCCACAACGCCCTGAAGGGTACCAAGAGCGACGTCTCCCCCGTGCACTGGCAGTACGGCGCCATCGCCCGGCTGGACAAGGGCGAGCTGATCGATAAATACCTGCTCAACGGCTACAGCACGATCTCGCTGGGCTATATCGGCCTGTATGAGGTGACAAAGCTCATGAAGGGCGTCAGCCACACCGACCCCGCGGGCGAGGTGTTCGCCGTGGAGATCATGAAGCGCATGCGCGCCGCCGCCGACAAGTGGAAGCAGCAGACCTCCATCGCCTTCGGGCTGTACGGCACGCCGGCGGAGAGCCTCTGCTACCGCTTCGCGCGCATCGATAAAGAACGCTTCGGGACGATTGAAGACGTGACAGACAAGGGGTACTACACCAACTCGTACCACGTGGACGTGCGCGAGCACATCGACGCCTTCACGAAATTCACCTTCGAGAGCCAGTTCCAGACCATCAGCTCCTCCGGCGCGATCTCCTACGTGGAGATCCCCAACATGCGCCACAACCTGGACGCCCTGGAGGACGTGGTGCGCTTCATCTACGACAACATCCAGTACGCCGAGTTCAATACCAAAAGCGACTACTGCCACGTGTGCGGCTTCGACGGCGAGATCGAGGTCAACGAGGCCTTCGAGTGGGAGTGCCCCCAGTGCCACAACAAGGACCACGCCAAGATGAACGTCACGCGGCGCACCTGCGGGTATCTGGGCGAGAACTTCTGGAATGTCGGGAAGACGAGGGAGATCGCGGCGCGGGTGCTGCATCTGTAATGCTGAATGACCTGAACTGAAGCAACCCGCCCCTCTGCCCCGTTATAAAAGATATAACAGCAGAGAAAGGGAGATGTTTTCATGAAATACAAGCGTTTGTTCGCCCTGGCCCTGGCCCTGTGCCTGGCGCTGACCCTGGCCGCCTGCGGCCTGGAGCCGTTCCGGGAGGAGGTCAGGGGCAGCGGCGTCATTTCCTCCCACGAGATTGCGCTGCCAGGCACCGAGGTTGCGTTGCGGCTGGATCAAATTTTGTTCCAGTTCACATCCAGGAACCCCAAACCCATCGACCTGACGGTCGTCATCGACGAAGGCCTAAAGCGCACCGCGGTCCTGGAGACCGACAACAACATCCTGACCTGGATGCGCTTGGGGTATGACAGCGCGAGGGGCGAGCTCACGCTGAGCGCGCCGCGCACCATGGCCTTCGCGCCGACGAGGCTGAAGCTTACCGTGGGCGCGCCCGTGCGGGCGCTTGCCGTCGACGGCCTGTGGGAGATCAGCTACAACTGCCCGAGCGTGAAGGCCTGCAAGCTGACTGTGGACGGCACGGCCGACGGCAGCTTCACCTTCGGCGCGCTGGACAGCCTGGACATGCGTTTCAGCGGGCTGAGCACGGTCAGTATGGACTGCAAGGGCGTGCGGGCGTGCAAGCTGGCGGTCGATGGGACGCTTGACGGCAATTTTGCCTTCGGGGAGATGGACAGCCTGGACATGATCCTCAGCGGGCTGAGCACGATCACCGCGAGCGGCACGGCGCGCCGCGCCGCCATCGAGCTCGACGGGGGAGGGGACATCTCCGCCCTCGGCTTGGCCGCGCAGGACGCCAGCGTGACCATCAGCGGGATGGGCAACTGCGAAATCACTGCGGAGCAGAGCCTGAACGCAGTGATCGACGGCGCTGGCAGCATCGTCTATGGGGGCAGCCCGGCGGTCAGCCAGCGAATTGACGGGTTTGGCAGCGTGAGGGCAAGATAAGGCGGGATTAAATTTTGATGGAGGAACTAAAGCTATGAAATATAGGCGTTGGTTTGCCCTTGTGATCATTTTTTGCATGACGCTGCCGTTGGCTGCGTGCCATTTAAAACCCGCCGCGCCCTGGCCCGCCCCGCGCGAGGGTGAGAGTTGCCTGCGCGAAAGCAGGAGCCTGGTACGGGGCAACGGTAAGATCGTTGAGAAAAAGACGCCGCTCCCGGAGGACGAGCGCGGCTACGCGCTGCGCGTCATGGGGATATCGTTGCGGGGGAACGCGGGCGAGGGAGACATCGAGCTGGTCATCGACGAGAGCCTGCCGCGCGAGGTGGTGCTGACCGCCGACGAGATCATCGCCGCGCGCATCAGCGTCGAATACAACGCCGGCGTGGGCGAGATCGTGATCGACCTGAAGCAGCGCGTCGTCTTCACGCCCACGAAGCTGAACATCGTGGTGGGCGGCCCCGTGCGGGAACTCGACCTCAACGGGGCGTGGCGCTTCACCTACGACTGCCCGAGCGTGACGGCCTGCGAGGCCTCCATCAACGGCGCGGCCAACGGGAAGCTCGCCTTCGGCGCGCTCGACGCCCTTCGGGTGGACGTCAACGGGGCGAGCGACATCAGGTTGGCGGGCACGGCCAAGCGGGCCGACCTGACCATCAACGGCGCGGCGAATATCAAGGCCTTCGACCTGGCCGCCGAGACCGCCGACGTGACCATCAACGGCGCGGGCGGCTGCGAGATCACCGCCACGGGGAATCTCGATGCGGAGATCAACGGCGTGGGCAAGGTGGTCTATGACGGGCAGCCGGCAGTGAGCAGGCGCGTCCACGGGCTGGGCGAGGTCAGGGCGAGATGACCCTGCCGAAAATGGTCCTGTTCGACTACGGGCAGACGCTGGTGGGCGCGCTGGAGTGCAACTGGCTGCGGGGGCGTGAGGCGTTGATGCCCTATCTCACGCGCAACCCGCGGGGCCTTTCTGCGCGGGAGATCGACGGACACACCCACGAGCTGTACGCGGTGCTCTGCGTGCCCGCGCGGGAAATAGACCGGGAGCCGCACGAGCACCAGTTTTTGCGCGCGGTCAACACGCTGCTGCAGCTGGAATATTCGATTCCCGAGGCGGAGCAGGAGCGCATCCTCTATACCCACTGCCTGGCTTTAGCCCCCATGCCGCACGTGCAGGAGTTGCTGGATTTTCTGGACGCGCGGGGTATTCGTAAAGGCGTGGTGAGCAATATCATGTCCTCAGAGCAGGAGCTGCGCCGACGCATCTCGGAACATTTGCCGGGGAACGAATTCGAGTTCATCATCGCCAGCAGCGAATACGGCATGCGCAAGCCAGACCCGCTGATTTTTCGGCTGGCGCTGGCCAGGGCCGGGTTGGGGCCGGGGGACATCTGGTTCTGCGGCGACAACCCCCGCTGCGACGTGGAGGGCTCCCACGCCGCGGGCATGTTCCCGGTCTGGTATGAGGAACTCACTATGGAAAACCCCTGGCATGATGCCGCCGGCATTGTGCCCGCGTGCTCGCATCTGCATATACACGACTGGCGGGAGCTCATCGAAATACTGAAGGAGCATTAGCAGGCGGGCGGCAAGATTGCCGCCCCTACAGATTGGAATTTCATGAATTACTCGAACTTCAAACCACATGACGTCGCCAACGGCGTGGGCGTGCGCGTGTCGCTGTTCGTCAGCGGCTGCGAGCACGCCTGCCCGGGCTGTTTCAACCCCGAGGCCTGGCAGTTCAACTTCGGCGAATCCTATACCGAAGAGATCGAACGGCAGGTGCTCGATGCCCTGCGGCCGGAGCACATCCGGGGGCTGACGCTGCTGGGCGGCGAGCCGCTGCACCCGCGCAACCGTTCCGGCGTGCTGGCTTTGATTGAGCGCGTGCGTACAGTATATCCGGAGAAAGATATCTGGTGCTATACGGGCTATCATTTCGATAAAGAATTGCTGCCCGAGAGTGCGCGTGACGAGACGCTGCGCCGCCTGCTGGAGGGGCTCGACGTGCTGGTGGACGGCCGCTTCGTGCTGGCCCGCAAGAGCATGCAGGTGCGCTTCCGCGGGAGCGACAACCAGCGGATACTGCTGTGCCGGGAGTCGCTGCGGGCAGGAAAGGCGGTTCCGGCGGAGGAATTCAACTAAAATGCCGGGCGGCAAAAATGCCGCCTCTACAGGAGGAGCATGCATATGACACCACCCACCCTGCGCGTACAAGCCCTGCGCGAAAACGCGATTCTGCCCGCCTACGGCTCGGACTATGCCGCCGGGGCGGACCTGTGCGCCTGTATAGAGGTGGCCTGGGTCTTTCTGCCCGGTCGCACCCTGCTGGTGCCCACGGGTCTTGCCGTGGAGATTCCCGCGGGTTATGCGGGGCTGATTTACGCCCGCAGCGGCTTGGCCAGTAAGCGCGGCCTGGCCCCGGCCAACAAGGTCGGCGTGGTGGACGCCGACTACCGGGGCGAGGTGATGGTGGCCCTGCACAACCACTCCAACACAGCGCAGGAGATACAGCCGGGCGAGCGCATCGCCCAGCTGGTGGTCACGCCGTTCTTGCAGGTGAACTACGAATGGGCCGGGGCCCTGGAGGACACTGCAAGGGGCGCGGGCGGGTTTGGCTCGACGGGAAGATGACAGGGAGATAAGATGAACAATATCAATATACGCGAAGCAACCGCGCGGGATATCCCCGCGGTTGTGGATTTGCTCATGCGCCTGCACAACCCGCGAAACAAAACGCGCATGAAAAACTGGTTCATGATCTTGATGGACGGCAGGCACCCGCATATTGACGCCTCCAATTTCATCGTCGCCGAGGACGCGGACAATGGCAGGCTGGCGGCTACGGCAACCTACATGCCATGGACCTATTCCTACGGCGGCGCGCGGGTAAAGGGCGTGCGGCTGGAGGAGGTGTTCTGCGAACCGGAATACCGGGGGCAGGGGATCATGAGGCGTATCGTGGGTTGGATTGAGGAGATTACGGCACGGGAAGGGGTTCTGTTTGCGTGCGTCTATGGGAAGAACGCGCTGTACGGCCATTTGGGTTTCACCTACGGCCTGCCGAACGAGGAGGAGGGCTACAGCTATATTGTAGAGAGTGAGCCGGTTGGGAAGGACTTGCGTATCGTCAAGGTGGGCGACGAGGACATCCCGGCGATGGCGAAGCTGTACGAGGCCAACTACTCGCGCAACCTGCTGGCAACTGCCATCGGCGAGACAGAGCTCAACTACATGAAGAACGTCTACGCGGAGGGCGAGTTCTATGCCGTCAAGCGCTCCGGTGGGAAGATATGCGGCTTTTTCCAGACGCAGTGCAGGGACAGGCGCATCTATATGATGGAGCTGGACGGCAGCGTCTCGTACCACCAGCTGCGGCCGCATCTGCTGGCGTTTTGCAAAAAGCACGGCATGGAGGAGCTGAAGCTCAAGCTGGGGAAGACGCATCCGGCTTATATGGTCTTCGACGGGCTCTATCACAAAGAATTGCCGTCGGAGCTGGGCTTCGTCAAGGTGCGGGACATCCCGGGATTCCTGATGGGAATAGCCGATGTGCTGGCTGGACAGCTGGCAGGGTCGCCGTATGCGCACTATACGGGCGCGTTCACGCTGGCGATGCACAACAGGGACGAGGCGTACCGGCTGGTGTTCGACGAGGGCAGGCTGGCAGAAATCCGCCCCGCCGCGCAGGAGCACGGTGAGGTGGATATCGAGCGCGGCCGGTTCGTCCGGCTGCTGTTCGGCAGGGTTTCGCCGGAGGAGATGGACACGGAATTCTCCATGTATTGCTTCCAGAACAGAGATTTACGTAATCTGTTTGCGATCCTATTCCCGGAGATGCAGAGCCACGTAGTCTCCGTGAACTGATTCGCAGCCGTGGATGGATGAAATATTCGGGATAATCGAGCGCAGCTCAGCCTCTATCGCGTTCCCGGCAATCGCCTCGTTGAGGAGCGACAGCATTTGGGCAATCTCGTGTACCCCCTCGTCGTATAGCTCGTCGAAGGACTTTTCGGAAATCCGCGAGGCGTCCGCCGGGTATGCCCACGCCTTTTTTTCCGTGTTCAGGTAGGGCAGGCATTCCGTGCCGTCAAAATGAAACGGCAGGACCGAGGGCTTGAACAGCCCCATCAGAAGAAAATCGAGCGGCTTGAACAGGAGCCGCTTGATTCCATGCGGGTCATGCCGCAGCGCCTTCATAAAGGTCCTGGCCGTCTTGTTGTACTGCGCGAACAGCCCTGAAAAATGTTCAAAGCCATAGGTCTTTTCAAAGCTGTAGTCGATGATTGCCCTGGTTTCGGCTGTCAGCGGCCTTTTTGATGTGACGATGCCATGGATGATAAACTTCTTGGGATCGATCCCGTCCCTGCGCAGCAGGTAGGCGTCGATCATGTTCTCCACCAACAGATGGAGGGCCGAGGCGTTTTTGTCTTTTTTCAGGTCGCCTGTCTCGTAGACGATCAGCGGGTGGAGCTTGGCGTCCAAAAAGTGATGCGTCAGGTAGCCATACAGGAACAGCATCGCCTCGGCGGACTTGCTGGTCTTTTGCAGGGAGCTGATGTAATGGATGGCGAAATCCTGGATGTCCTCCTCGATGACGGTCAGCTTCCGATGGAGCTCCGGGTATTGCGGGAGATGCAGGAACATGTACAGGAGCAGGAAATCGTGCCCCTGGGCAAAGAGCTTGTACTCCTCCCAGGCCGACGCGTATTGCCCTTTCATTTTCTCCGGAAGCAGCTTGTAGACATCCAGGTAGCTCTTGTTGTGGGTGAGGTGGCCTGGCATAGGGGACAGTCCTTTCCAAATTTACTGATATGTGTACGGGAGGAGCCATATGAAACTGGCGATGATTCAAATGCGGGTGGCGTTCAAGCAGCCGGAGGAGAACTTCCGCAGGGCCGAGGCGCAGATCGCCGAGGCCGCCGGGATGGGCTGCCGCTGCGCGGTGCTGCCCGAGTGCTTCGACCTCGGCTGGGGATTGCCGGACGCGCCGAAATACGCGGATACTATCCCGGGCGGGAGGACGGCTCAGCTGTGTGCAATGGCCCGGCAGTATGAGATGTTCATTGTGGCCGGATTGACGGAAAGAGACGGCGACCGCTGCTACAACACGGCGGTGATCGTCTCCGACCGGGGCGTCCTCCTGGGCAAGCACCGGAAGATCAACGTGCTGCGGGGGGTGGAGGACATGGTCTATGCCCGCGGCGACCGGCTGGGGGTCTATGAGACGCCTTTCGGCACAGTGGGGATCGATATCTGCGCGGACAATTTTTCCTCCCACCTGATGCTCGGGCGCAGCCTGGCCGCGATGGGGGCGCGGATGATCCTCTCGCCCTGCGCCTGGGCGGTGACGGCGCAAGACGCCGCCACGAGAAAGCCCTATGGCGGAATGTGGCTCCAGTCTTACGGAGAGCTGGCGCGGGAGTGCGGCGTATGGGTGATCGGCGTGAGCAATGTGGGCGATGTGAGCGAGGGCGTGTGGGCGGGGTGGAAGTGCATAGGCAATTCCATCGCCATGTCCCCCGGGGGCGCGGCGCTCGTCATGGAATACGGCGAGGGGGCGCAGGCCGTGGGCGTGGTGGAGATTTAGAGCGTCCCGTTTTCCTTGCGCGCGAAATAGTCGGAGCCCTCCGGCACCACGTAGCATACGGCCTGTTCCTTCAGCTCGAAGGTGACGTCGGTGGCCGAACGGATCTCGCCGTCGATGTTCACCGCGGCGGGGGTATCGGCGTGCACACGGATCACCTTGCCGCGCTTGAACGTGGTGAAGCTCTGCCACCTGGGGTCGTCCAGGTGCTCGCCCTTCTGGAAGATGCTGATCAGGGTGATCATCTTCAGCTTGCTCAGCTCCCTCTCCACGGTGACGCAGTCCATCAGGCCGTCGTCGGGTATGGCCTTCGGGCAGGCCTTGAAGCCGCCGCCGTACCAGCGGGAATTGCCGCCGATGGCGAAGGCGAAGTCATTGGTCTTGGGCGGCTCGTCGTCGATCTGTACGGTGAACTTGCTGAAGAATTTTTTCAGCAGGCAGACCAGCAGCGCGATGTTGTAGCCCGCCGGGCCCCCCACCAGGGGGATTTTTTTCGTCTTGGCCTGCATGGCGTTGACCTCGGCATCGAAGCCCATGGATACGATGTTGACCGACACATCCTCCCCGCATTCGATGGCGTCGATCCAGTGCGGCGTGCCATTGATGTGCCTGCGGATGTCCCGCAGCTGCTCCTTTTCGCCGAACAGCTTGATGAAGTCGTTGCCCGAGCCACAGGGCACCGCGGCGATCTGCACGTTTTTGTGGCCGTAGGTGGCGTTGACCGCGCAGAAGATGGTGCCGTCGCCCCCGCAGGCGTAGATGCGCACGGGGTCGCCGCTCTGGGCGGCCTGGCGCATGAAATCCATCATGCCGTCTCTGTCGGGCTCCTTGTAAATTTCCGGGGTGATGCCTGCCTCCTTTGTGGCCTTGTCGATGTCGGCCAGCAGGCCGTCGAGCCAGTTGCCCTTGCCTGCGTAGGGGTTGATGACGAAGATGTGGCGCATGAGTGGTCCTCCCTTTGCATTGAGTATGTGATGCGGGCGGCAAGATTGCCGCCCCTACAGTTTAGTGCTTAAAATACATATACGCCTGGCATTTCATCATGCCGTTGTAGAGCTTGCGCCTTGCATCGGCGCGTCGGCCAAACTGGCGCTCGAAGTCCTCGGCGGGGGAGATGACGGTGTAGCTCCAGCCCTTGCGCGGCGTGAATATGCGGCCCATCAGGGCGATGAGGGCCTCGGCCTGCTGCTGGTCGCCCAAGCGCTCGCCGTAGGGCGGGTTGGTTACGAGCGTGCCGTGATCCGTTGGATGGGCGAAGTCCTTGACGTCGGCCTGACGGAACTCGATGCAGTCGGCCACCTCGGCGCGCTGTGCGTTCTCCCGGGCGATTTCGAGGGATGCGGCGTCGGTGTCTGAGCCATAGGCGCGGAATTCCGGGGCGGGGGAGGCCAGTGCCCGGGCGAGCTCGCGTTCCGTTTGCCAGATGTCCCGGGGGATTTGCGCCCAGCGCTCGGCGGAGAAAGGCCTGTTTAGCCCCGGGGCGATGCCGCGCGCCATCATCGCGCCCTCGATCAAAATGGTGCCCGAGCCGCACAGGGGGTCGTGGAGCGCGTGCCACGGGCGCAGGCGCGAGATCTGGCACAGCGCCGCGGCGAGGGTCTCCTTCAGCGGCGCGCCGCCCGCCTGCAGGCGGTACCCCCGCTTGTGCAGCCCCGCGCCCGAGGTGTCGAGCACAAGCAGGGCCTGGTCCTTCATGATGCTGAATTGAATTTGATGGACCGCGCCGGTCTCCTCGAACCACTCCAGCTTATATTTCGATTTCAGGCGTTCGACGACGGCCTTTTTGATGATGGCCTGGCAGTCGCTGACGCTGAACAGCGCGGAGTTCAGGCTGTAGCCCTTGACGGGGAAGGCGTCGCGCCGGTCCAGCCAGTCCTCCCAGGGGAGGGCCTTCGTGCCCTGGAAGAGCTCCTCGAAGGTTTTGGCCTCGAACTGGCCGATCACAAGCTGTATGCGCTCGGCGAAGCGGCTGCGGATGTTCGCGCGGGCCAGCAGGGCAAAATCGCCCTCGAAGAACACGCGCCCGTTTTCCGCGCGGACATTTTCCGCGTCCATGGCACGCAGTTCATCGGCGATGAGGCCCTCCAGGCCCAGCAGGCAGGGGACGACAAAATTGTGGGTCAATTGCATAGTGGCTCCTGTGCTTTGCGTTGAATGAATATAATTTCTTCAAAGCCGAAATAGTCGATCAGTTCCCGGGCCTGCGCGTTGCCTGCGGCCAGGTCGTCCGGGCGGTGCGCGTCGGAGCCCACGGTCACATATTTTCCGCCGCAGGATTTATAGATCGAGAGGATGTCCACGCCGGGCATGGGCTCCGCCAAATTCTTTCGCAGCGTCGAGGTGTTGATCTCCGGGCAAATGCGATTGCGCGCCATCACGTCGCAGATTTCGTGCAGTTTATCCCTGTCTATGATCAGACGGCCATAGTAGCGCTTGGGGAAGTCCATGTGCGCGAGGGCGTCGAACCCGCCGGCCTTGACCGCCGCCAGGACAGCGTCCCAGTAGTGCGCGTAGCAGACCTCGGCGGGGACGCCGGCCTTGACCAGTTGGCTCGGAAACATATCCCGATACCAAAAATGGAGGCTGCCCAGGATGAAATCGTAGGGCAGCTTGGAAAACGCCGCAAGCTTGTCCCGGTACAGATGCGGCTCCGCGAACTCGACGCCGCACAGGAGCGTGAGCTTCGCGCGGTATTTCTCCTGCAAGGGCAGGAATGCGCTGAAGAACGCATCGGGGTCGTAGAAGCCCTTTCCGTCGTCGTTGGGGTTGCTGTCCACATGGTCCGTGAAGCACAGCGTACCGACGCCGGTTCGCAGTGCCTGTATGCAGTAGGACTCGAGCTCGGCCTGTGAATCGGCGGAATGCTTCGTGTGCACGTGCATATCGCAGATGGCAGAGCGCATTCTATTTCTCATTTCTGCATTCTGATTTCTCATTTGTAGGCAGCTCCTTCGCGCTGCGCTTGATCTCCACGGAGTTGTACAGCTTCTTGAAGGTCACCATGGCCTTGGCGCGCGCGCCGCAGTGGCGGCACTCGAATTCCGCCTGGAAGCCCCGGCTGGCGAAGCGCCACTCGGTGGTCTGTTTGGCGGGGCGGCCGCAGTTGCGGCAGATGTAGTACAGCTGGCGCTTGTCCACCAGCGGGCTGTTGATGTCGCTGACGACGCGGGGCTTGAACTCCAGCTGGGCATAAAAGGCGGCGTCGCAGGGGCGCACGAAGGCGGGGAAGTCCTCCGGGTCATAGATCGCCTGGAGGCACTGCGCCGCGAAGCGGCTGTCGTCCAGGGCGCGGTGGAGCGCGTAGTTGGCCACGCTGAAGCCAAGCAGCTCCCCGGCGGCGGCCAGGCCGATCTGCTGCGAGCGCGAGGTGTGCATCCGGTGGCGGAAATAGTCCTGCAAATCGACGTAGTTCTGGATGTAGCTTAAGGCGCGGGCGGCGCTGTGATAGCGCGCGTTGGAGAGCAGCACGCGGATGTCGCCGTCCCCCCAGGAGAGCGCCACGTGCTCGCGCTTACCGATCCAGTCCCGGAACATGGCGATGGCCTCGGCATAGGGTTGGCCGCCCTCGAGGTCCTTCTTGCTCAGGTTCGTCATTTCCTTCACGTGCGCCTGCAGGCGCCTGCCGATCTGCGACTTCACCAGCACCGAAAATGAGCTGACCTCACGGAACTGCTCGTCCAGCATCACCGCGCCGATTTCGATGATCTCGTTGATGAAGCCGCGGATCTTCGCGCCATAGACCGAGTTCCATTCCAGGTCCATGATGATGTAAACCATAGTTATTCCTTCAACAAAAACTTTTCACCCGGAAAATTATATCACAGAAAAAGAATGATTGCAAATTATTTTTTGCCGCCGTCTCCGGATGCCAGGGCCTCCAGCCGCTTGAGCCGGTGGTTCATCCCCGAGCGAGAGACGGGCGCTTCCGCCAGTTCGCACAGCTCCTGCAGGGAGGCCTCGGGGTTGGCCTCGCGCAGCAGGGCGGCCTCGCGCAGGGCGTCCGGCAGGGCGTCCAGCCCGGGGCTGGCGCGCAATTTCGCAATCGCGAGCAGCTGCGCCGCCGCCGCGCCCGCGCTGCGCCCCACGTTGGCCATCTCGAAATTCACGGCCCGGTTCACGTTGTTGCGCACGTCCTTCTCGATCTTGGCGTTGATCAAATCCAGGATGGATAAACGCGCGCCGATAAACATGAGGACGTCCTCGATCTGCGTGCTGTCCTTGTAATACACCAGCCAGATGCCGCCCCGCTGGCAGAGCTTGGGCGGCAGCTCGCATTCGGCCAAAAGCGCGCACAGCTCCCGCGCCAGGTTTTTATAGGCCACATAGAACTCCAGGTGATACTGACGCTCGGGCGCGCTGACCGCCGCGCAGGAGAGAAACGCCCCGCGCAGGAAGGCCGCGCGGCAGCCCTCGCAGGTGAAATTTTCCCGCGCGATGCGCAGCGTCAGCTCGTTCTCCCCGTGGCCGAAGCGCTCCAGCAGGCGCAGGCGCTCCTCCGCCCGGGGCACGCTGACCTCCCACTTGCGCCCGCGGGGCTCCAGGCGCGCCGCCGCCAGGGCGACCTCGCGCAGCTGCGCGCAGGCGTACTCGGCCAGGGCCCGGTTCTCCGTGCGCAGGCACATCCCCCGGGCCGAGAATTCCCGCCCGAACAGCAGCATGCCGTAGAGCTGCGATTCGGCGCAGCAGGGCTCGCGCTGTTCAGATGCGTGGAGGAGCTCTTGTTTGACTTCGGTGGCGAAAGACATGGTGTTACCTCTGTTTTTCTTTGGGGTGCTCCGCACCACCCCTCGGCGCTTCGCACCGGCCCCCCAAGGGGGGCATCTTGACAGATCGGAAATTCATTCTGTCAAATTACAAATAGTCTTGTTGCCTCGTCAGGATGCCCCCCTTGGGGGGCCGGTGCGAAGCGCCGAGGGGGTGGTGCGGAGCACCTTCGCGGAGCGATGCAGCTTCCGTGTTTACTGCGAATACAATTTTATATTTCATGCGATACTGCCTCCCTTCTAGATATCCCTATGCCCTACACTCACCGCGAATCCCGCCTCCTTCAGCGCCCGTCCGGTCTCCTCCGCGAATAGCACCGAGCGGTGCTTGCCCCCTGTGCAGCCGAAGGCGATGGTCAGCGCGCTCTTGCCCTCCCTCTGATACAATGGAAGCAGGAACAGCAGCAGGTCGGTGATTTTCGCAAGCAGCGCGCGGGATTCCCCATACCCCAGCACCCAATCGCGGATGCAGGCCTCGCGGCCCGTGTGCTCCTTGAGCTCCGGCACATAGAAGGGGTTGGGCAGGCAGCGCACGTCGAACAGCAGGTCGCAGTCGCGCGGCGTGCCCGCCTTGAAGCCGAAGGATGTCACGCGCACGTGCATGGCCTCCTGGGGCCGGTCGGCGTAGAGCTCGATAATCCGATTTTTGCATTCTGTTGGGCTCATCTGCGAGGTGTCCAGGATGATCCCGGCCTGCTGCCGCAAGGTGCCCAGGTGCTCGCGCTCCGCGGCGATGGCCCCGGTGAGGCCCAGCGCCGGGTCGCCGGCGCACAGGGGGTGCTGCCGGCGGGTCTCCTTGAAGCGCCGCTCAAGCACCTCTTCCGCGGCGTCCAGGAACAGCAGCTCGCAGGTAAAGCCCTCGCCGCGCATGTTGTCCAGGGCCCAGGGCACGTCGCGGAACAGGTCGCCGGCGCGCAGGTCCATCACGATGGCGGCGCGTTCGTATACGCCTGCGTCCTGCAGCAGCTTGGCGAAGGTCGGCGCAAGGCGTGGCGGCAGGTTGTCCGCGCAGAACCAGCCGATGTCCTCCAGGGCATCGACGACCTTCGATTTTCCCGCGCCGGACATGCCGGTGACGATCAATAATCGCATGGGCCTACCTCCGCTATCGCCACAACATTATCCTTCCCCATCCCCGCGGCCCAGGGCTGGCTGTCGTATTCATAGCAAAAATCCAGGAATTCGTGCTTCAGCGCTTCGTCGCGCATGTATGCGCGTAAAAGCTCACCCGGGATGGACCGCGCCAGCGCCCCCGGGCCGGAGAGGTGGACATCGCGTGCGCCGAAACGCTCGAGCAGGCCTTGCAGCTCGCCGGGGGTGAAGGCGTAGCTCATCGGCCAGGGGGTCTCGCCGCGTTCGAAGGCGGCTTTAATGCTTTCCGGGTCGTCGGGCAGGCCGGTGCGCATGATCTCGCGCGCACGCTCGAAATCCGGGCGAAAGCCTTTGCGCTGTTGGCGGCCGCGCCCGTACCAGCGCACAAAGCGGTCCTTCGAGCGGGGGTTGAGCATATATTTTTCTTTAGAGGTCGGGTCAAAGCCGTAGGCTGCGGTTGCCGCGCGGCTGTAGACGCTCACGCACAGGCGCTTGGCGGCGATGCGCAGGAGATTTTCAATCACCTGTTCATGATTGGGCCAGGTGTAGCTGACGGGCGCGTCGAAGCTCATCACCAAGTCGAACTGGTTGTCGGCGAAGGCGCTCAAATCCTCCAGAGCGCCCAGTACAAATGATATGCTTTGCGCCACGCCGCGCTGCCCGGCCAGCTGGCGGGCCTTGTCGATCATGGGCTGCGAGATGTCGAAGTGGGTCACGTGCACACCGCGCGCGGCAAGCAGGAGTGAGAAGCGACCCGCGCCCCCGCCGCCGTCGAAGGCTGTGCGGACGCCGTCTATATTCTCCAGCAGCAGGCGCTCGATGTGTGCCTTGGAGATGATGTCGTCGATGAAATTTTGCTCGCGGGCGGCCTCCTCCTCGCCCTTTTGGGGCAGGTTCCAGAAGCGCCCGGAGATGTCGCTGGATTGGGGCATGGATCCTCCTATGATTGTGGTTTCCCCCATAGTATGCCGTGTTCGCGCAGCACGGCACGGATTATTTTGATCGAATTTTCGTCCATGCCGGGCAGGGCGAGCAGCTCGCCCTCGCTGTAGCGGCGCAATTGGCACAGGTATTTCGCCTTGAGGGATTTAAGTGTGCGATAGGCCGGTGCGGGCAGCGATTCGCGAAAAATGCTGACCCTCACGGGCCTGTCCCGCTTCTTCGGCGGGAAATCGCGGTCGAAGGCCCGCCCGTCTCTTTTCTTGATATGAAATACCGGGTCCTCCTCGAAGCGGCCGCCCGCCATGGCGTCGAACGCGCCGGGGACCAACTCCATGGCCATCAGGGGATCGATGCCGGGCAGGCCCACCTCGCGGGCCCGCACGAAGCCGTAGCGGGGGTAGTAGTCCGGGTTGCCGTAGAACACGATGGCCCGGTGTCCCAGGCGGCGGGCTTCATCGACCGCGTAGCGCAACAGCGCGCCGCCCACGCCCCGGCACTGGAAGTCCGGATGGACGCCCAGCGGGCCGAAGGTGAGCACCTCGTGCGAAACGCCGTCGGGGGTGATGACGCGGGCCTTCGAAAACATGATGCTGCCCGCCAGCTGCCCGTCCAGCTCCGCCACGAAATCCAGTTCGGGCACGAAGCAGGGCGCGGTGCGCAGCCGGTGGGCGAGCAGGTGCTCGTCACAGTAGAAGGGGTTCATGTGGAGCCAGAAGGCCTCGCGGGTGAGCTCCTCCACTTTGCGATAATCCTCGGGGCGCTCTAGGCGTATCGTCATACGAACCGTATCTCCGGCTCTAAGAACACGCCGGTCTCGGCCTCCACAACAGTCTGTACCAGGGCGATCAGCGCGCGCACGTCGGCCGCTGTCGCTCCGCCCGCGTTGATGATGAAGCCCGCGTGCTTTTCGCTCACCCGCGCGCCGCCCACGCCCTTGCCCTTCAGGCCGCACTGCTCGATCAGCCCCCCGGCGAAGTGCCCCTCGGGCCGCTTGAACACGCTGCCCGCGCTGGGGTATTCCAGGGGCTGCTTGTCCCTGCGCCGCTGCATGATGTCGTCCATCTTCGCGCGGATTTCGATTGGATCGCCGGGTGACAGTTGTACGCATAGATTTACAATCACCCCGCCGTTTTCCATGAACACGCTGTGCCGGTAGCCCAAGGCGAGATCTTCGGCGAGAGGCGGGATTGCTAAAGTACCGTCAGGGTTCATATAGCCTACGCAATAAAGCACGTCCTTCATTTCGCCGCCGTAGGCCCCGGCGTTCATGTAGACCGCGCCGCCCGCCGAGCCCGGGATGCCGTAGGCGAACTCGAGGCCGGAAAGACCCTGCTTCTGCGCGAACACGCACAGATCCGAGAGCCTTACCCCGGCTTCGCAAAGGATCAGGCCCTTGCCCATGTGTCTGATGTCCAGCAGCTTTTCCGTGGAGATCACAACCCCGTCAATGCCGCTGTCCTTCACCAGCAGGTTGCTGCCGTTGCCGAGCATGAACGGCTCAATGCCCTGATCGTTGCAGAGCTTCAAGCAGTCCTGCAATTGCCGCGGTGAATCCGGGAAGAGCATCAGCTCCGCCGGGCCGCCAATCCTGAACGAGGTTTTGGCGGACATGGGGACGTTTTCTTCGAAGGCGATGCCAAGGGCCTGGAATTGCTCAATCATGTTTTGCTCCTATTGTCATTCTGAGATATTCGCGCATGCCGTCCTCCTCGTCCTGCCGGTAGGCAAAGCCGAAACGCGCGCCCACGGGCAAAGCGAGGTCATGGAACAGATCGCATATGGCAGCTATAGACGCTTTGACGTCATGATAATCGCCGCCGGAATATGTTTTTTTATAGCGCGCGTAAATTTCCGGCGGCAGGTATCGCTTGAAATACTTACCCTGCTTGCCCACAGAGAGCGCAAAGCCGTGCGATAGGCCGATATACCAGCCGATCATGTCGTGCAGCTCGGCGCGCACCCACCGGTTCAGCATGTGCATGGCGTAGGGCAGCTCGTCGCGGGCGATGCCCTTAGCGGCGTTGTTCAGGCACCACCAGAAGTTGTTGCAGCAGGACATGAAATCCAGCGCCGTGGGCTCCCGCAGCCAGAAGTCCCTATCCGTGGGCGGAGGATAGGCGGGGACAATGCCGTCCTTGTCAAGCAACGTGACGGTCAGGCAGTCATATTGCCACAGGCTCTCCTCGCTGATCGGCACACATGACAAATCAATCCGGTTGCCGTCCGGAAAGATCATCTGGTAGTTGAAATGCCCGCCCCCGTCCGCACCGCGCATGGCCTCCGGCATTTGCATGATCAATGGCTGGCCGAAACGCTCTACTGCCCAATCGGGCTTGTTGTAGAACGGCGCGATGTCCGTCACCAGATACGCGATATCGTAATCCTGATATTGATCCTGTGGCGCGTTGGGGTTCGCGCGCGAGCCGTTCATCAACACCGCGCGCACGCGCTCGTCATCCCCGGCTACGCCAAGGATGAGCGCCAGCATCTCCTGCTCAGATCGCATCTCTATTTCTGCATTCTCCGCTCTCAATTCTCAATTCGTCAGCGCCGCCGCGCCCACGATCCCCGCGTCATTGCCCAGGGTGGCGCTCACCAGCTCCGTCTGCTTTTCGGCGTAGCGGGTATAACGCTCGGCCTTGATGAGCTCGCGCAGGGGGGCCAGGAGGTTCTCGCGCTCGTGGCCGATGCCGCCGCCCACGCAGATTTTGTCGGGCTGCAGGGCGTTGATGAGGTTGCCGAGGCCCACGGCGAGGTAATGCATGTAGTTCTCCACCAGCTGCGTACCGACGGGGTCGCCCGCGCGCCAGGCGTCGAAGGAAATCTTGCCGTTGACGGCATCGATGTCGCCGCCGGCCAGTTCCCAGCACTTGCTCTCGGGGTGCAGCAGCATGGCGGCCTTCGTCTGGGCGATGAGGGCCGTCGCGCTGGCATAGGCCTCCCAGCAGCCGCTGCGGCCGCAGTTGCAGGGCGCGCCGTCGATGGCGATGACCATGTGGCCGCACTCGCCCGCGGCGTCGTTGACCCCGTTGACGATCTTGCCGCCGATGACGATGCCGCT
>Ga0123353_10004488_pt1 | contig 17981 bp, 9 predicted proteins | sample TergutLab28metaG_3_FD_92763 | JGI IMG/M metagenome (GOLD analysis project Ga0123353, IMG submission 92763) | Labiotermes labralis P3 segment gut microbial communities from Petit-Saut dam, French Guiana - Lab288 P3 | ecosystem: Host-associated > Arthropoda: Insects > Digestive system > Gut ... | reverse complement strand
AATGTAATAAATGTATTAAAATGAAGAATTTGTGCATCAAGTTGGTAAAAAAAAAAAACTATCATTATACTAGGATGCACAATCAACAAAATGTAAAAATTGGTTCTTAATGTTTGCTTGGTATGTAGAAACACAAGTACTTATGAGGAAACATTAAACATTTTAGTACAAAATCATGTAACCCCCATTACCTTTAATATGAGCGGTAGAAAATTTGGCTGGTGTCAGTCTCTGTGGAGTTGTGGCAATGGGATCCTCTATGACAGATGAATCTGTGTGCTCCAGACCTCTGCAGAATGCATTATAATGGTCATAATATAGGTGAACTGGTTCACAGTTATGAATATTCAAATTTGAATAACAATAAAATTATTTGTAGATATGTTTGTTGTACAATGTAGAAGTACTGTTGTATCTACTTTTGAACTCGTATCTTTTCACACTTTAACTACACTACATAGTCCAACAGTAGTACATCCTGAAACTAGGCACCATCATTTCTTATATATTTTCCAGCCTTATTTTATGATCCAAATACAATGATCACCATCTCCATTAACAAAACTCACTATGGCACATATGGAAAGGAGGTTAAGTCCGAAAATCCATAAAGCCATAATGAAATGTAGAATATATGATACAGCTAATTATTACTAGTTTCAACATTTAATACAGAGTAATAGTTGTACAATAAACATTTCTACCAGTTACTGTCATTATTTAGCTCTGAATAACTCCATAACCATCACTAATGGCACATACACTGACACAGCAGTTTTGGCTAAAATCACTCAAGTAACTTCTTCCTAAAGTTTGGTCAGTTCCTTCCATTCACTTTCGTATATATACACACACACACAATGCGCTTAAAAAGATCCAAAAAGTAAAAAGAGTGTGCTACAATCACTGCTTCTAAGCTGCCAACTTTGTAAAACTTACTGTGCAGTGCACGAGCTGATATATTGTAATTTTCTTGTAAATAATTATTATAACATTGATAAAACCTGCAAACTACCATTCTCTCAACAGATACAGAAGTTGATACTGCTCAAAACACATTCCAAGAAAAATTAAGGCTTGTTCCAACCTTCTCAAAATTAAAACAAAACAAAACATGGAAGAAGAATAGAAACTGTGAGTACTAAAACAGCCATACAGTCAAAGGAATTTAGATCAAATGTACAGAATTCCATGGTTATAAGAAGATATTCCAGCAATGCCACACAAGAGACCAGAAATGCATACAGATATGTAAATTTTCCGCAGTATTTCTGAAACAGTGACGTGAATTTGCATTATAGGAGATGTAGGCATAAAGTTGATGCCTATATAATGTGCTTCATCACTTTATATTTGCAGTTTCATTTGAACAACTCAACAGGCTGAAACAATGTCAACTTTAGCACTACATTTAACGCTCAGGAAGTTTTAAGTGATGTATACAGAACAAAATGAAACTGGAAGTCAAACATTACATTCAAAGCTGGGAAAGGCAAAAGAAAAAGTCTCCACAATGTCGGTAGAAAAACACACACACATACACACACATACAGGTGCCAAAGAAAACATCTGAAATAGTTTCATTAACATTACTCATTTAAGAAAACTGTTATCAATTAAAAAATATGCCACTAGTCATGTATGGATAAACACCATATCTTTTAGCTTTAGATTTAGCTTTCCCATAAACAGTCAAGAAGTCTCAGAGGGGTATGGAATGTTAGAATGTCATCCTTTGACATTTGGCACAACTAGGATGGCACAGCTGTCAGCTCCACTTGCCAGCCAGAGTCTGAGTGGACCCCAGAGCCACTGAATATGGACAAAAGGAATACATCACTTCAAAATTTTTCAAGGACCCTACCAGGAATTGAACCCAGAATGTCCAGTCTTTTGGGGCAGTGCCTCAACAAACTGCACCACCATCCCCCCAACAATATCATCATAAATGTCCAAATACACACAAGCCCCTATACTACTATCTATATATGACAGCAAATCTGTCAAATCTTTTTGGTAAAATCACCTTTTAATACAGGCACACCACTAATGAACCAAAGCAATTTATCAGGCAGCAGAACCCTCACAAACACGTTTATTCATGTTCAATGTTTACCATTGGAAAGGGAGCCTATGAGCATTACAAAACATATGCTATTAGCACAACATGAAGGTTCTAGCTTCATCCTCAACACATTTCCACTTTTCCTGTCCTCCTAAACATATTCCTCCTTTGTATATTTTACACGTGTGGTGACGGGCATCACATTACAGTGCATTCGTTCAATACACATAACAGGTAGGATGAGGCAGGAGGTCACATGATTAAGGCATGGTGAGACAACCACAACATAAATGCTGGGAAAAAGTCTGGTGCACTCAGCTTATCCATAAGTTCAAAACACAGCCACCCTAGTACTGACTTTACCAACTACTTGCTAGCAACCAAAGAATTCAAACTAAGGACCAATACAACAGAGCCTTCAGATACCTGATCAGATGACACACTAGATGAAATTGCTACACACTGGCTGTCAACTACAAGTTTAAAACAAATAATTATAACATGGCCACTGAATATCAGGCAGATGTGCCAGTTACAGTAACTAAGGGCAGAGAAAGTTTCATCACAACAGCATTTTTAAAACAGGCTGAAGAATAAGCCAAAATCTCGTATGTTTGTGATAAAAGGGGAATTTCTGTTACTGTTAGCATCCCTGATCAGTGAAACAGATTATCATTATGCTGTAAACCATCAATAATTAATCATTAACTGAATTCTGGCTTCAAAAGCAAGAATCAAGACTGTGAGCACAAAAACTTTACTTTTAGGACTTCTCTATTAATGCTTCTACAGTGAAAATTCTGTTGATGCATTAACACACAGAGTTGCCAAGTCACCTTACTCTACTTCACTTCACTTTACCATTTGGCAAGAGTTAATGCACACTGCGTCTGCAGGTGTGTCATATACACGAGAAGAGTTGAACAGCGAATTACAGGCATCAGTGTCAATTCATGTCAAAGTCTGAGAGCAGATTTGTGAATGATGGATGATATGACTTTAAATTCAATGGTTTAACCCTCTCTAACTATGCCCTGCAATCCCATGCAACTGATAGTGTTGGTACACTCCTTAATCAAGTTCCCCACAACACCAAAGGCACACAGCATGCATATACTGGTCCAAGTGCTACACTTAGAGAGGGGCATGGTGACTTCTTGACCACAGATACTCATTCCAGTGGTAGCACTACTAAAAGAGGTCAAAGGTGTAGGCATTCATAAAATCAAAGATGAGTTCAGAAATTACAAAAATTCCACTTATATGACCATACCCCTTTCTCATTACCGAATTCAAATGCTACCCTGTAGCACACTGTAATACAGTGCACTACATACTTCTGCACTTCTAAATCTATCAGGTAATTCTATAACGTGCTGGATATAGGATGTGTTCAGAAGTAGTTGAAAATTTAAGTTTGGAACCCTGAGCTCAAAGTACTCGTACAGCAACAGATACATATAAGGAATACATATCAATCTACATACAAAAATTAGAGACATAACTATGAGAATACAACTCAAACAACTTATAAGACTATGAAAATTAACAATTCTATATGGTGTTGAGAAACTAATCTCACCTCCCACTGTCACAATCACCCGTAAAAGATGATGAGTGGTAGTAATCATGAGAGTGAAAATGTCCTGTCCTTTCATATCTGCAATAGGAGGATAACTGTACAGTTAACAGACATCACCCACCATATTTGACAGCTTCACATCACAAAACAACGCAAACCCTTAGTCACATATGACAAAGCAGAACATTGTTAGTTTGAAAAAGTTCTGTCTGATTACAGCGTAAAATGCGTGTATGATTTTGTCATCAGTTAAAAGTATTCTATCACAACACAATATCATCAACACCACTATTTCCTTTATTCTTCAGGAAACATGGGCTGCCTTCTGCCTCTGATTGTACAGATTTTCACTCTGAATTTCAAGCACTTTAAAATTATAATATGAATTTTAGAACTTAAAAACTGCTTTATTCCAACACCAACAAAAGTAACAGCAATGTTTCTCCATGAACAGGCAAAGATGTTTCCTATTCTGTCCTCATATCTGCAAGACGAGAATAACTGCGAAGTATAGGAAGATAATCCACCACATATAACAAGTTCTTTCATCATAACACAATGTGATGCTCTTCCACATTCAAACTGGTATCTCCTGCCCACATACTGTAGTCATACATGAAATATGATTGAATGCGATCAGTGAGTGAGAAATGTAACTGGAATATTCTGGTGCAGGATACTTTCCACAAGAGCATCAGATATATATCGTTAACATAGTGATGAATGTCGTTCACAGAGCAGCCAGGACAGCAGTGACCACAGTAACTAGGCTACAGGATGGACAACCAAGCAATCATGGTTCAATTCCTGGCAGTAGCAAGGTATCTTTCACTTCTTTAAAGCATCCAGCCAGCCCCAAATTACATACAGCCTCCTATTCAGTGGGAAGTGGGCACTGTTTCCCCAAGGGAACAGGGGACAGGAAGTTAAGCTGACCACTCACCTCCATCAAGCATTTAGGTTAAGTGACTTATACCCCCACTCCCACGTCTTCATGGTGTGCACAAAGACAACTGTACCTTTACATAAGACACTATCACTTTGCTAAGTCATATGCATGCACCATGAGTAACAATATGCACTCACTTAAAGTTGAGGCAGAATTTAGTGCAGCAGCTCACAAGTAACTTTTCTTGTCATAAATAGAAAGAAAGAAAGGAAGGAAGGAAGGAAGAAAGAAAGATAAAGAAAAGAAGTTGACCCAAAAGGGCATCATCAAAATGTACCAATGACATTGTGTCAAAACATGCCCCATGTTCATTAAAAAGAAGAGAAAAATGTCATCAAAGATAGTACTGAAACTTAAATAAGTGTAGTTTCTTCACTGCATTGCGTGACAAACTCCTCCTCATTTTGGCTCCTCCTGTATGCAGGCATGAACTAATTCAAGTGTGTATCAAAAGGACAATGAGAGCATCCCTCAAAAAAACCATAAAGCATTTTTGTAAGTCAATTTAACTTAAATCAGCCAAAATATTGGTTTTGTTTTGGGATGCAGCATTCTTTGCATGTCAGATTCTTTGAAATTTAAAGGGCACTTTAATCAGTATGTTAGCTACAACCAACAAATATATACAGTGTGGCAAAAGATTATAAGATGATGCAACCTAAACTACCAGAGACTGAACTTCAAAACAGACAGCCATAAGCAAACAGCATCACATCCCAGACGATAGCAATCTCCAGTCACTGTCATAATGTAGCATGTCTCACTGTTTATGGATACTTTCTTTGGTAGACAACAACTTTTTTGTGATTTCTCCATTCACTAACACCCAGTTCTGCAGCAGTAAAGATGGGCCGTAATTGTCAATCTGACAACTAACCTTAAAAACATAAATACAATTTTATAATACCCCAACAGTTAATAGCAAACTCACTGACACAGGACCAGTGGTGAGCCACTACAAACACGTTAATAAACCTTGACATTCTGCTCAACAAACCAAATGACTATCAGCTTCTCAAGACAGACTCTGCTCCACTGTGTAGGTCTTAGTTACCAGCAAAATTACTGTAAATATATGACCACCATTTTCACCCTTGTGTAATTCTGAATATTAGGTTCATTTCACAATTAATTTCATGCTTCATATTCTTAACTTGGAAAATAATGCTATGTATTTACAGCTTAACACACTTACCTATCCTTACGCAACTCTTCATTTGCTGAACTCCTACCAGAATGAACACTACCACGGTCATCCGAGAAGGCACCTTGATTGTAATTTTGGTGTGATGGATAGTATTTGGCATACCACTCTGCATATGCTGTGGGATTGGTTCGACGCAAGTTTTCATAATAGTTGTAAGTGTAGTAAGGATCATAGTGGTATGAATCCATTTGCCTCCCAAAATAACCGTAGGCTGGCCATGAAAGACAGACATAATTGTAAATTATAACTACTAACACTTACTCTCATAACACGTACACTTTTTTATTGAAAAATCTCTGACTGAAAGCTGTGGTACAGTTCACAGTGAGATCAACAAACTGCACTCAAAACATTATTTTCACTTGATATAATGAATGTCTGAAAATGTATATCTTACTATAACAATTAAAAGCACAACTCTTTTATTTCTTACAATTACACAAAACTGTAAAGCCAGAAATAATCTACTTAAAATATTATTCTTCTTAGCTTTCAAACTGTATACTTCAGTCCTTTACCTCCATATCCGTGGAAATCTCTCCGACGATATTCTTCATATTCTGATCGGCTTGAGGGACGGGACCTGCAGTTTAAAAATCAGTTCACGTTACACAGTGTACCTGGTTGACGAATGACAGAGCTATCACTAAAGATGGTTACAGAAGAAAAAACTGTCCTCATTACGAAGCAGTCAAAAAGTAGATAGATATCTGTGCATCAGGTGGCACTGCAGCATCCTGCTTGGCTAACAATGAACTGTCTCTCCACAACGTCTCCAATTTCTGGTACTAATATTCCGTACAATCATATTTCACAGTATCAAAGACTATAATATATATAAACAGATAAACTGAATGGTTATCTGCAAAAATCATAGCTACAGGCACCATAAACAAGCACATGAACATTATTTTAACCCTGTTATGTGACAGGGCTATGACCAGTACGTGAAATAAAAATTGTGAAGAACTTACACATAGTACATTATCATGAAGGTTAAAGCCTCTTCAGACACACAGAAGAGCACCATAAAAATGTACAATACAATTCTGTAACTAGCTAGACTATAATGGCACAACAGTTATTAATTCTTTCAACCATTTTTAATGCTACATATGAAATAACTGTGCTCATCCAGCAATATCTATTTTGGATAATTTTAATTATAACAAGAGATTTCCGGTGCTTTACAATCCTGCAGTCTAGCTTCTAATATACATCAGACTACAACTTGGTAACAAACCATTGTCAGCCAGTTTTTTACCCTCCACACAGTAAATCAGTAGAAACTCTCAGTTTTGAGGGTCTAGCTCAAGTAAATGTGTATTATCTAGTTACCTCTACTTAAAATTAGTGTTTTAGAGAAAACTGCTAGCACCATCTGACTGCAATATACACCCACCTTTGACCACCCCGATAGTATGGGTCATCATCATAGCCCCTATGGTAGTAGTCATCAGACCTCCTATACTCATGTCTGTCAGGATACTCTTGCCTTTGTCTTTCTCTATTTCGATCCCTTCCACCATCACGATCTCTCCCTGTAGTCCTAAAATGAAGTACAAAAAAGTATAATACAAGATCCATTACAGAACAAAAAATCCTTACATACCCCTACATTTTGTCTACTATAATGAAAGACCATATTACACTAAGTCTGTGCTGAATACATCCTTTGACATTTGGGTACTTACCAGACTCAACCCAAAACAGGTGTGTACATTACTGACTATTTTCTGTCACCCACACGCCTTGTGTTAGTGAATGGTCAGTTATGCAAACAGAACCATGACATGACATGATATGACACTCAGAAGCTCTTACTAAACCCAAACCAGATACGTACATTCCTTAACAATTTTTATCACCCACATCCTTAGCATTACTGGATGGTTAACTTAATCCAAAAGAAAGATATCGCCTCGGAGCATTTGGAGAAACAGCGGTGGCTCATGCAAGTGCAAAATGATAACATGGACTACACAGTTTACAGTAGTTCTTCAGTCATATCATCCATCTTATAATCTTCCATCCCGTTAACCATGGAAATGGGATCAGCCATAACAATTCCTTTCTTGATGTTCTCGGCGGTGACCAGCACTGAACACGTAGATTTACAGAACATGCACCCATACTTGCTGCTACCTCAACTTAGAAGCTAATCATCCATTCCATGTTAAAAAAGAAGTTTCTCTGAGCCTACCTAAACCCAGAGGCTGAGAAAAGCTTTGCTTGTGAGGCCTCACTGAGTAGGTCTTACTATTTCACCCTAGAGAGAGTGACCTACCATGTCCTGAAACATTGTATTTTATTTATTTATTTATTACTTTTAAAACACCAGATGGTGGAGTTTTAATAATCTTAAATTAGTACAGTTCTGTTTTGTGTTTCCTTACCTGTGACTAAGTGGCAGCGAAGAGGTGTGACAGTGATTCATGTTTAATGACTGCTGCATCATTACATAATGCACCTCATAAGCACAGAAGCTTCACTATAAATATTTCTGTACACTCTTCTTCTATCATGCTTACCTATGATCTTGTCTCTCTCTAGGGACATTTTCCATTTCACGAAGTCCTCTTTCTCTATTAGCTCGGTCTCTGTAGTGGATATCATAATGATCACGGTAACGGGCTTTGTCACGATCACGATCACTAAAATAATCCTCTGTATCTGCATCATCTTCCTGTCTATCATACCTGGCAAGACAGAAAAATAAATCAGACAATATTCAAACCTGTTACACTAATATGCTTCTTTACCTGCTTACCAACCACATGCCTACCTACCCACCAACTACCAAACTACCTACCCACCCACCCACCTACAAACTGGGGCTTTTAAAGTGCAAGTTTATGTCCACCTCTGCTCCACATTTTGGTGATGGATCAATGCATAATCTGATTACTATGGCGCATCAAGACAGTAACAACAGAACAATGGTCAAAAGGAATACATAACAGAAAAGTATGATAATAAATAGGCACGTACTATTTTAGTAGTGTAAGAAATACCCTCACCAACAAGGGCACTTATACTGGTCAAATAAACACAGCATACCACAGCACTCAAAACAAACAGACAGCAATGTCAAGTTTTGTACAACGACATGTACACACAGCTGTGTAAATAAAATTAACCAGTCCTGGTACCATGCATTTCCACCCTCACTGATAAACACTGTACGAGTGCTATTCAGTCCTACTTCTTCACATAACAAACTAGTGCAACACAACACCCACATTACTAAATAACACAGTGACATCTGGATTTCACATTTCTGAAGGGCCCATTTAAAATGAATACAAAAACATGGAAAATGTAAAGCAAGGAAGCAAAAATTTATGTACCTAATAAAACTGAATGTGCTAAATTACTAGTCATGTCATAATGATAACAAGCAAAAACAAATTCTCTTTCAGTGCATTACAAATCCCAAAGAGCACATTAAAAAATATTAAAGGTATTATGCAAAAAAATTTCACACTAGTTTGTGATTGACTGAATTTACTACCACAACCTACAGGGAAAAAAGTACATTAGGCAAGCGTAATGCAGCAACAGATGTCTCTACCAAGTGGAGTCAAGCACTAAGTTCCCAGGCAGTTGTTGTGGATGCATGGCTCCATTCTGCTGGCACAAGCCTGTAGCCACTGAACAGTAAGCATACATGAACATAATTGAGAAAATAGAAATTTGTAACTGAAAATAATTTTTTTTATTTTCATGATTTCCAACTGAAAATACTTAAAACAGCAGCAACAAGCCATAATTTATGCTCACTCTGATTCTATACCTAACAACTGTGTGGAAAGCACAACCATATATTTCACAGAAAAAATTTAATGTTGTCCTTATTACAGTGATAAGGCCAACAAAAATGTGTAGACTGAAGGAAAATGCAGCTTCTAGGCATGGAAAATCCAAGTGTCACTGTAACTGTGGTAATGCATATGTGAATTTTTCTTCTGTAATATACAAGTAATTTTTTAACCAAAATGTAAATATCGGTACAAGAATAAAAGAATTAAGAAAAGCAATGAATAAAAATGGTAATTATGTACTTTTTTTTGTGCCTGGGTCTTCGACTATCATCATGACCTCTGTATTCTTTCCTGTGATCATAATGTTTGTCATCTCTGTAGCGACCACCACTTGAGGAATCATCTCTGTCTCGTTCACGCCTGGGGCTATATTTCCAATCCCATTCATCTCGGTCCCTGTATCTACTTGCACCAGGTGATTCAGCTCTGTCTTTATCACGAGAAGCATAGAAGTCTCGACCATCTGTCTGTCTTCTTTGGTGTTGAGAATTATGTTCATTTCCCTCGTCATCCTGATGCCAACGTTCTCGATCTTTGGTCATCGTATCCCGCCGAGGACCACTGTCAAAAGCATGCTCAGTTTTCAATAACACTAAAAACCTGGTCCCTAGCATAGAAACTGTGGTATAAGACATCAAGAAAATGAAATTCTATTTTGGTAATCCTGATTATTTCAAATTATAGGGCAGAAGATGTTTCTTACTGCTTTTAACATGACCACTTACATCAGAAATTTATTTGTTAGGACAAAACGATAATCAGGTTTTCCACATCTCCTACTGAAAACAGTGAACTTTAATAGAGTACCGTACCTAACATTTAGTTCAAAAGCGTATGAACCAGGAAAACTGGTCAAAAAAGTTCAAACCGCACTTTCAGATGTTCAAAGATTTAAATGAGTATTTAAAATTCACTATCACCAACATCCCCCCTTCTGGTCTCCAAACTAATTATCAGATGCTCCAGTACATCAGCAACACACTGAATGTTCTTCTACCACTCTGGTTCTAACTGCTCCACATGGCTGCAGTGATCTTACCAATCATATGGCATGATTTAATTAAAACCTTGTAAGACAATTCCTTTATGTGCTGCCAAATCAGAATCTCCTACTGTATTTCTTTAGATTCTACCCAACCTAAGTCAGGCTAAGAACATAAATGCACAAACATAAATCTAACTGCAGTGTGCTACCACACAATGAACAACTGGCCAGTTTTATTCCTTTCCGTATCAGTTCCACTGCTCAGTATTACAACTAGTAAAGTTTCTTTCATAAACATGTTAACAGCAACTGCACTTAACCAAACTATTATCTAAGCTGTCTGCTGACACTTCTTCCTTTAGCATTTCTCTTCCCTTTGCTACGTTAGGGAGCACTGCCCATTAGGATGGCAGGTTCAGAATTACTGGATGTACAGTAAATTTACAGACACTGTTATTAATTCATTTGTCTATACTAAATGTCTGTCACACTGCATGCTGTGGGAACTAGTTATTCTCCTTGATCATGATGTATGTAACAAGAAATTTGTAGAAATTTATTATATTTGTCCAACAGATGCACCATATATATTAACTATATCCATTTCTCAAAGCACTCTTACATGTTTTTATGTATATACATCATCCTCAGGGAGTCTCTTAATATGTATGCTAAAGTTACAAAACTGATAAAATGGAAACATTTACACCTGTACAAATGTTTCCATTTTATTGATTTATATCTGTATAAAAATTTTGTAACTTAAGCATACAAATTAAGAAACTTCCTGAGGATGTCGTACAAACATCGAAACAAGTAGGATTGCTTTAAGAAATTGACATTGTTAATACATATTGTGCATCTGTAGGACAAATACAATAAAAATAGTTTTTCTCCTGTTACAAATTCTTGCACCTCTGGGCTCTGCCAACACTTCCAAGAATTTCAGTTAGTCAGCCAATCTCTCAACAAATAAACAAACAGCTCTCCTTCTGCCCTGACCTTTTTGCATTATAACAAAATGTTGACAATTCCAGTCCCAAATATTGTCACTAGCATCTTCCTCTAACCCACCAAAGGTCTCCAAATTAAACCCACATAATCATACTGTATTCCTCAGCTCAGTGGATTAACTGAAAACTAAACCAACACCACTGTTTATACATTAGCACATCAATTAATTACAAACATGGCACATGAGAAAAACAATGTTCTTCAACTGGTGCCACAAATAAACAAACACTACAAGACAAACAAAGTGGCAAACAAAATAACAGTGGAAGTTTTTGGTGTCCATGATAGTTATACTGTCTCTGTAAACACCCAAATGATTCCCCATCCATGCATCCTACTCAACCTTCATTACTAAGCTACACAGTAGCTCTTGTCTTCTATGAACAGAAAAAAATTGATGGTACATGTATAAAACACAAATAAAAATCTATGCAGCCAACATTTTTATGTTGGTAAACTCATCACATATGTCATGAAGCTTACACATATATCAATGAAGTAAATTAATACTTGTTAAATTAAGTTATGTGCCGTAAAATGTAAAGAGATTTACAAGAATTTATTTGAGAAGGTGGATGAAAGCAAAATTTAGTGATATTAAAAATTAAGTTAATTTGATACTTTTTGATCAGCACTTTTCACTAAACATCTGACACGGATAAAACACATCAACAGAAGTTCTTACATATGTTAGCAGATTAATGAGAACCCTAAAGTAGAGACACCATAAATACCTTGCATCTCGAATGGTGTTTTCAGAGGGTGCCGGGGGTGTGTACACTTCTACACTGTCAGAACCAATAGTCTCACTTCGCTCTGATGGAGGTTGTGGTAAGTTGCTGACACCTGTGGCCTGTTCTGGTGTTGGACTAACAGGTTCACTCTTCACACGACTACTTGCTGACACTATACCAAGCAAAGGAACTTGTATAAAAAACAGTATACCTATTTCAATTCTAACTTCACAGAACAAAGTAACATTCATTCACAAAACCCAAAGCTTTAATACCATGTCCAAAATAACCTGCCACTGAAACCCATACTCAGCCAGATAAACCTAGCCCATACTCTATTTCCCTATGATCCATTTTATTACCATCTTCCCATCAAAGCCTAGGACTCCCAAGTTGCCTGTCCTGTTCTGAGTCTTTGACCAAAATGTTTTTTACTATTTATTTAAAATAAGTCTTCATTAGTCTAACACAAAGTGCACAAATCCTGAGTGCCAGGTCACCCAAGTAACTAAATTTTGTACAGTGGTGCCTAATATATGTGGGCCCTTAAATATGGAACTTGCTTTGTGTTACCCTTTTGGTGCACAGAATTTTGAAAACTTGTGTACCCCTCACATAACAAATGAAAAGTATACAGGACATTCTCATAAATGTACTTCTTTTTTTGGTGCAACAGCCCCCAGTGGGCCAGGGCCTTCTAATTCATGAGGTTTCTAGATCACACACGATGATGCAACACACTTGGTAGGGCTCCTCTGGACAAGTGATCAGCCTGTTGCAGAGACCTCTACCTGACAACAGACACCCATGCCCCTAGTGGGATTCAAACCCACTATCTCAGCAGGTGAGCAGCCGCAGACCTAAGCCTTAGACCACACAGCCACTGGGACTGGCCATAAATATACTTTGCTTCACACAATTTCATTCTAGAGGTTTTAAATTTCAAATGCTGTATATTAGAGAACATCATAAATGTGGTAAATGTTTCACCTATTGAATTGACATGGTACACTCTTGCGAACATGTTACTAAACCTTCAACATAACACACAGGTGACCCTGAACTCAAAACTTCTAACGTGCTAGGTTATTTCACCTTTAGCAAACAAAACTCAACTCTGTGAAAGTTACATACATGGTGATGGTGGCAATGGTAATGTTCCAGCAGCTCCTACACCATCCACTTCATCTTGTGCCACTCCTGTGACAACCCTTAGCTCCAAAGGAACTGCATCAATGGGCTGGAAAGTACCTGCTGGCAATCCCAACTGTGCAACATTTCCCTGACTTTCTGGACTACTGGACTCTCCAGGAACCATCCTCCTCAAACCAGGTGGTGGTGGAATATCATCCACTGAACTGTGTGCAGGCACTGTTTCAACACTTCCAGACTCAGAGACAAAACTTCCACCACCACTTTCCTCAGTCAGCTGTCCTGGGACCATTCTGTCAAGCAACAAGTCATCTGAAGAATTTTCAGCAGTATGCACTGAGTCCAAAACTTGCATTACGGTATTTTCAATTTCAGTAAACTGCCCTGGGACCATCCTACGCAAGCCTAGTGGTGGTGTCAAAATACCCTCATTGAAATTATCACCAGGCCTGACAACCATATTTTCTGGTTCAGAGCTGTTTGTGATGACATTCTGTTCAGTGATTTGACCAGGAACCATTCGATGAAGCTCATGCAGAGGCAAGAACCCTTCATGTGAAGCACTACTGTTACCATTTCTTGAAACTCGGTACTGTGTTTCAACAATATCTGGCATTGTGGATCTAATCTCTCTCTCATCACCAGTCAGCTGACCAGTCTCAAGATACTGATTTCGATCTGGCCCACAGTGGGGGGCCACCTCTTGGTTTTCAGGACTTGCACTGTAACTCGATGGTTGGGTCCACTGAGATACTGTGCCTCGCAGTTCATCCTGGAACAGGAGACAAATGTATTGCACCTTATAGAAGAGAATAACAGCTTTCACAGCAAATGAATGTTTTAAAGTTCTCTGGAGTGATTAGCCATATCAATGTTCAGCAGCTCAATCTTCATGTGACTAATCACCAAGAGAATTTTAGTGTAAAAACACCATGTCAGCACCATTTTTTCATAGGTTGCAAGTGCTTGGAATTTAGAAAAGAAAGGTCACTGACATGCCTATCTTTCAGATTTTACAGAAGCGATATAAAAAAAATTATCAGAAACTGTACACTATGTATCACTCATTAACACTTATAATGAAGCACATTTTCAAAAATATGATATTCACATTTATTTTATGGCTGAATAGAGTAAATCTGCACCCAATCCATGAACTTACACACACACACACACACAAACACATACTAACTTACTTGAAAAAAGTTTCTAACATCTGCTCTAAAACCCACCTGGCCAACTGCAGCAGCATGCAGTCTCATTACAGGAGCTGTCTGCAGAACATCTACGAAGTCAGGTCTCTCCTTATTATCTGGTACAGTCTCTAGATTCACCACATCTTCTGCCATCAGAGGTGTTGTTTTCTTTTTTCTACCAATACTGCCTGAAGTTTCCACAGGCTTGAGGCTGTATGTTGGCTGCATGAGGGAGTTTATTGTGTGTGACATGATCTCTGGTAATGCTCCAAACTGAGCAACATTCGCACCCTTTTCAGTTGGTCCTACTGATGGAATGTGTGGATGGTTGTAATTTCTCTTGTCAACTACACCAGCTGCTCCTTCTCCACTGGGTGGACTGGCTCGATATTTCTGTACATGTTTCTGAGTCAGTGAGTACGGGTTATTGTTCTTTTTCTGAGTAATTCCAGTAGTCTTTGGAGGAGGTCCAGGAGCTGCCTGTATCGGAGTTATGTTCACATTACTTCCATGGGACAAGTTACTATGCCCTTGAAAAGCTGACATTGCTCCTGAATTTTCTTCTGTTTCAGGATAAACAATCTCTTTGTTTTCAACATCTGGGGATCTCAAATTTTCATTTGATACAGTTAAGTTTTCTAAAGCACTGGCAACACTTTCTATGGGCAATGTTTTAATGGTCTCTGTGGATATGTGAGCAATGTTCATCATGGTTTCTGGCTGTGCTGTAGGGAAGTCACTGTGTACATAGAGACTGGATGATGACAATGTTGAAATATTACCACCACCAGACATCTGACCATATGTATCACCTTGACTATACCCACTGTTTCCTTCACCTTGATTCCATGTTGTTGTCTCATTTGTGACCTGTTCTGAAGCACAGGCGTTACTACCATAACTTGGATACTCTTGCTGAGTATATAAATTTCTAGAGTCACTTATAGGTACATCTTGCGGACAATGTGGCTCCCCAGTTCTTTCTACATATCTACAATTCTGATCATCATTGCTAAATTCATAAGAGCCATGTGCATAACTCTGATGATACTGATCATTCTGCTGATTTATCAAAAGTGTATCTGTGATCAATGACAGATGAGGTACATTTGAATGAGGAGAAATCACTTCATTTCCTTCTACAGTCTGAGACAGCTCTTCAGAGCTTGGCAAACTCTCAGTAGACCACTGTGAGGAAAGGCCATCATTCCCTGTACTAGAACTCTGTTTACTTATATCTTGTTCTCTGCTTGAGCTTCCTCTGCTTAACTCAGGAACATCATTTGCTGGTGAGTCCAATTCTTCCTTAACGCTTTTCTCAGTCTTTGTGTCACTTTTACATACAGGAACATCTGAGAATTCTTCACCTCTCCTAACACAATCTACAGATGGGTGAGGAGCATCTTGTTCAATTGTTCCTACATTCTTTACCTCCTGTGCTACTACGTGGGATTCTCTGAGTCTGTCTTCACTCACCCCTGCTGTATAAGTCACTTGTTGAGAAATACTGTTCATATAACCTTGTTCAAAATCACTTTTGGCACCATGAGATTCATGACTATAATTAACATCCTGATTAAAATGAGATGGTGTACTTAATGCAGTATGCTGGTTCCCAGAGTTAAGAACTGGAGGAATTACATTATTGTTTCTTACAAAGTTCATTGTTAAGGGATTCTTATTTCCCGTAAGATTCTGTGAACCACCGCTCGAGAATAACGGTGTTTGATTACCAGAATCTGAACTAAATGATTCTGCTATAAGGGCTGCTGTACTGGGAGTCATTACTGTAGTAAATGAACCACTGCTGACAGACACATGCATAGGAGCATTGGTGTAATTCTGCCCATGATGACCTGAACTGTAGCCCACATCAGTACTTGGAACATTATGCTCTTGGTGAGTTGCTATGCTGTCTACTGACCAGCCCCACACTGGATCAGGGCAAACATTATTATTGTTGTTGTTCTTGTTCTTGTTGCTGCTCCTGTTGCTGACAGGCCCAGAATTTGCTGACATGCCAGATTCTTCCCAACCCCAATTCCATGGGTCTGGGTTAGGCCTAGCCACAGGCAGCACACTGAGGTTTCTGAAAGATTTATATCACAACAGTATTGTATTCAAAACACTGGAAGTTCTTGCTGAATTACAGATAAACACCAACACAATACCACAAAACATAAGAACGTAATTCAGTTAACATGCTATGCCAACAGAAAACTTGACATACCCTCATAAAAGATTTCCATATAACTATATGTTTTGCGGTGCTTCACAGTAAAACAAAAATACTAAGAAATATGATAAAACTCGTTATTGTTGTAAGTTTTAAAATATTTAATGGCTGTAGTATTCTTTCAGTATGGAACCAACTAGCTTCTCAGAATTCAGCACTTGGAGCAGAAGCTGTAGGCAAGCTCATAACACGTAGGAAAACTGGGCACCCTCAGAATTCTCAACCAACAGTCCAATTTCAATGCAGGATAAGGCAAAAATGCATGGAATTATGCATTTCTTTTACAGAACCTGAAGGCTCTTCACAGTGTTAACAAAACTCAACCATCCTTAAATCAGGAGAATCCAGTACACAACATCACACCCTATTTCATCGACACAATGTAATCCACCTACATCTAGGTCTTACAACTGGGCTCATTCAGATTGACGTACCAACGTTGCTTACGGATTTCTCATCTCTATCATGCACATTATATGACACATTCATCTCATTCTACTTGAATGGAATATCCTAATAAATTTATTAACATGGACATAACTTTATAAAAAGGTACAGTAGCCAAAACTATGTAATATACCACACAGTAGAAAGGCATTGAAACACTAAGAAAACACTTCATGACTTCTATGTTGCAAATATGTTATTATTCAATTCAGAATCTTTTTTCTTCCTAGCTTCCAACTAATAAGATAGAGATTAAATTACACTTACTTACTTACTCCATGGTGCAGAGTCCTTCTTGAGAAGCTAACTGGTTTGCAGCTAGTCAAGAAATTCCCCACATTTCACGGAACCTGAAGGTTCATTACCGCACTCGCAAGCGTCCGCCACCTATCTCTATCCTGGGCCAGCCCAATCCAGTCCATATACCCACATCCTACCTCCTGGAGATCCATCCTAATATTATCCACCCATCTATGCCTAGGCCTCCCCAGTGGTCTCATTCCCTCCGGCTTCCCCACCAAGACCCTATACACCCCCCTCTCCTCCCCCATACATGCCACATGCCCAGCCCATCTCATTCTTCTCGATTT
>Ga0123353_10004487_pt1 | contig 17982 bp, 15 predicted proteins | sample TergutLab28metaG_3_FD_92763 | JGI IMG/M metagenome (GOLD analysis project Ga0123353, IMG submission 92763) | Labiotermes labralis P3 segment gut microbial communities from Petit-Saut dam, French Guiana - Lab288 P3 | ecosystem: Host-associated > Arthropoda: Insects > Digestive system > Gut ... | reverse complement strand
TGTTGTGTCATGTTGCTCTCATTTTCAGGGTTAAGCAGTCAAAGAAGAGAGTAGACTGCTTGATCTTAAAGATGAAGGTTTTACCATCCTTTGAAACATCAAGAACTACACACACATAGCAATGCAGATTTTACATCCCTGGAGATCTGAATCTTAGGGACTCACCAGAATTTAGAATCCTGTGTAGCATAAGATATTATGAAATTCTTTGTTCCTGTGTGTGGGCCGGGTAGCTCAGTTGGTATAGCGACTGACTACAGGCTGGACGGTCCGGGATCGAATCCCGGTGGGGACGAGATTTTCCGCCCGGCCAGACCGGCCCTGGGGCCAACCCAGCGTCCTGTAAAATGAATACCGGGTCTTTCCCGAGGTAAAGTGCAGCTGGGGCATGCTGCTGACCACTCACCCCCTTCTAGTGCCGTGGTCATGGAAGAGTAGAGCTATACCTCTACCCTCCCTCTGGGCCACAACAGGCCTGTAATGGGATCACTTTGTTTCTGTGTGTTCACAAATTTGATTAATTTTGAGAGCCATTCTTGCTGTAATTTTATGTTTGCTTTCCTTTTAAAATTTCCTTGTTCTATGAACAAATTACAGATATGGTGAGGACTTCACCCGAGCAACTATTAAGTGTGCTGGTAAGGGAGGAGTGTATCTGGACACTCTTCAGCCCGATTCTCTGGCTAGAATCCGAGAACTGGAGGTGGGTCAAGGAGTACAACCCCAGGCAGCGACGACACCAATTTTGGAACCACCCAAATTCATCACCCACATCTCAAATATCACTCAGTTGGTGGAAGGGCAGAGTGCGCATTTTGAGGCCAGACTGACTCCAGTCAATGACCCTAATTTAACGGTTAGTAGTAGTAGTTCTTGTTTCATTTTTACCCCATTACTTCTGTTTTGTTGAAATTACTGTATATGACATATCACTGTGACAGTCTGCAGGTGAATTTCATGATGAAGTTCCAAGAAACTTTACTTTCCAAGAAGAGAAATTACAGGAAAGATTAAAATTTACAGCACTATACAACACACCCTTGCCATTTGTGGGAGTTTTATTCTTGGAAGTCACTCTCAAATGCTAAAACTGCTAGGATCTTCTGGAAATAACAGGGTTAGAAGAACCAGTGACAGAGGAAAGGTGTAATTTAATATATATAATTTATGATTAATGAGCTTGAAAACATTTTTATTAGTGCTTATTGGGATGATGTTGGCATTTCTAGCTGAAAGTTGTGAGGGTGGCTTGGTGATATAGAAGACATTAATGCCTCTGACATATCCTTGTCTTTAATCAAGTTAATTAAGACATGATGCCAACAGTTACTTGAAAAAATTTCAAGAGTACACTTGTTTGGTGAGTTATCTTGGTAGCAGCCTGATGGGTGGGCAGATACGGGCTGTTGCGTATTGCTCCACATTGCTGCATGGGAGTGAATGTGAAAGAGCAAGACGTGCACTTTGAAGCATAGATGTTACCACAGTCTTTTTAATGTGAATAAGCAAAATCATTATGTTCAACCCATGAACTAGGGATGTCTGTTGTAGAAGATTCAAGTTATCTGCTTCATTCTGCAAGTAGTCAGCTAAGTTTCGAATGCACTACCCACTCCTTTGAAACATCTGGAATGATGCCGCATCAGGTACCAGAAGGCTTGAATCTTTGTCATAACCTCTGTGAGAACCTCAAGTCTTGCTGGTCTGCTGTACTTCTTATGCACACAGTTTATTGGAATTGTGAATGAGTGTGAAAACATGTCCCTGCACAGGGGTTTGGTATCTGATGATCATGAGATTTCAGTTGCAGTCCCGAACACTGCCACATTGTTTACTGAATTTTGACATACGTGTACCTTTGAATTTTAGGTTGAGTGGTACTACAATGGGAAGAAACTTCCTCATGGGCATCGTTACCGAACATTCCATGATTTTGGCATTGTGATTTTGGATATTCTTTATTGCTACGAGGAGAACTCTGGCGAGTACGAGTGCCGTGCTGTAAACAAAGTTGGTCAGGACTCGACTAAAGCAACACTAAGATGTGTCTCGAAAGCAAATCTTATCTTGGACTCTCAGTTACCAAGGGTAAGGTTATTATTTATTTCTGGGATGGAGTTGGAAATGGGGGAAATCTGATAACTCTCGACAAAAGGAAGTTAATTGTTTGAAATCAGCAGGTAGAATTTTTTGGCTGATGGTTTACCATGAAGTATTTACATCGTAACAAAGTTGACACGTACATTAAGTTCTCATTGAACTTTAAGGTTGCAACAGTCATTTATTCTCCCTGAAGAATTAAAGTGCCTAAGAGTCAGGCTGTTGAAGATCTGCCACCTGCCAGCAAAAATGATGCTATTCCAAGTCTAACATTCATGAAAACTCTGGTCACTGAAATTTCTAAACTTTAAAATTACACAATGTTCAGTGTAATGTTAAAGGAGGACAGCATGTACCGAAAAAGAGATATTGTTTTTCCAGTGCATTAACGTGTTTGTTTACATTTAATGGAATGTTTATAAAATGAAAATACAAAGTGCAGTGTGTCTGTAGGGTAGCATTTCCTCTTGAAGCAAGTACAATGAAGCAGATTATCATTTAGCACAATGCAAGAGAAGCAAAATGATGTCAACTACATAAATGTACATAGACACAGACTTGCAGTCATTTACATGTAACATCAAGCTTCTGCAATACATTTTTGGATTTTTCTTCCCCCTTAATGCAGGGCATGGAAGGAGGTCTTGAAAAGATTCAGACCCTGGAAGATTCGATGTTCCGTACTCGAGATGAGAGGTCCACAGAAAGCAGAGGTCAAGCTCCTGTTTTCACAGTTCCCTTGTCTAACATTGACAGCTTACGAGAAGGAGAGAATGCCCACTTTGAAGCCAGGCTTACACCAACAGATGATCCAAAACTGAAGGTCAGTTGCAGGGAGGTGGTTATACTGCACAGTGACGGTAGTTAAATGGTTTGGGAAGTTCTGCCTTGTTCAGCATAGTGTAAAGACTGTAAAATAAAGTATAAAGTAGAGTAAGGTGGGGTGGTTCAATTGCACACCATTAGGGCATATGGGGGAGCGAGAGTATCTCTCTGCTGTATTCATCAGCTTGACACTAGGTGGGGTTGAGTGGTCAGTTTCACACTTCAACCATGTGTCCATTGAGTGGAAGGCTTTGTGGGCCCAAAGCCAGTCTGAGTGATGTATGCTGTACATTACCATCAGGAACAGCAGATATTTGTGAATGTGTTGGGCCCATGAGGGGCATTGTTTTTTATTCCTTTAAATTTAAACAAATTAAATGTGATGCCCCCCCCCACAGTACGCCCTGACATGCGGCATGTGACTCGTGGACCATGTATTGAATGTATTGAGAGCCCTGGTGTGGGTCATTTTGACTTTTCAACACTTATATTTTAATGTTTGCTTCTTTGTAATTCTGCCCTTTCCTGCTGTCATCCTATTCACAGGGTTCAGTAGACCACACATTGTTAGCCATGTTCTGTATCTAATGCTGTTTTCTCTGATATGTGTGTGTGTCTTACATTTATTTTCATACATAATGCCCTTTCTGTGTATGTAAGTAAATACATGGTATATTGTTTAGGTGGAGTGGTTCTGGAATGGAAAACCACTGAAAACTGGTTCCCGTTTTCGCACCTTCTGTGACTTCGGCTTTGTCATCCTTGAGATCTCTCCAGTGTACCCTGAAGATTCGGGGGAGTATTCATGCAGAGCTTTCAATGACTATGGACAGGCTGTTACAACAGCATCCATGAAAGTTCAAGGTAACTGTGATGTTCTACTGGGCAGCACCTTTGAAGAATCAGAGTACCTTATAGAGTGGAGAATTTGAAATGTGTGGCAGCTTCTGATAATCTGGCATTGGATCTTCTCACAGCATTGCTGTTGGAGATTCGGGTATTCTGGGATGTGCTGCTGCTGTTGTTGGATTTTCGGTTCCTGATTTTTCAAGTGACTGAACTGTTGTCACTTTGGGGTCCTCTTGGACTGCATGACCCTCAAGATTAATGTACTGTTACCCTTGAATCTCCATTCCCAGTGGCACAGTATTTGCATTGCAGAAGAGTTACATTTTCAAAACCACAAAAATAAAGTGTTAGTTTATTAAACAATATTACATTCGTTATTGTCACAGAATTAGAGGACATAATAATTAATACATTTTCAAAAGTAAAGTGAACATCTAACTGTGTGAGACCTCTGACCTATAGGCCAGGTGTTACCCACACTGCAGAGAGGAGAGCCCTTCCTGAGTGTACATAAAACAAATCCAGAAGACTTGCCCATTACAGGTGGTGTTTGGTTTCACTGTAGTAGTGCATGAAGCAACCATCAGTAACCAAATATATTGTATACAGAAGTGCCAAACAGAATGTGTGTGTTTTACATTTGGGATCTGTAATGACAGTAGCCTGTATATTGGTCCAGACATAAGGAAATAATGATAGGAGTAAACAGCAGGGAAGATGGGCAAATGACAAAGGGATGTTCACTAAACAGTAGACACTGGTAACCCACAAGCACAGCACACATTTCTCAGTGTGTTATCAGAAGAAGCATCAAGAATGACTTGATACTTAGTTATATTGTAAGTATTCTAAGTATTCATGTCTGCTGTGTTGTTACACTGAGTAAGTAGTGGAGTTACTGATGTCTGGTGTGTCAGAAGAACACAGTGCCTTCATCACCAAGGGCTGAGTAGTCTGAACCTTGGTGATGGAGGGTGTATGTAGCTGAGTCAAATGGAAACTTTAGAAATTTTAGGAAGCTAGTTTAGCATTAGTTTTGGTACACCACTTTGTCATTTTGCAGCATAGTACATATCACCTATACACAGTACATGCTTCTAATCCATTCTGATAACTTGCTGTTCCTACAGCTACACACAGTAGGGTTTTGTTTTTTTGTTTTTGTTTGGGGGGAGGCACTTTCATATTTTCATTTGGTTGACCATATTTTATATGACAAAAAGAGAGGCAGACAGTCCCCCCATAATGTGTTGGGAATGATATACAGGGGAGAATCTGAAAGGAGGAATGTGCTTAATGACATGGAAGGACTGGGTGTGCCTGACATTCAAGAGTGAGATTTTCCTTGTTTTGCAGGCAAAAGGAGTATCATATTGGAATCACAACTCCCGAAAGGTATGGAGCGCACAATCGAGAAGATTGCCGAACTGGAAGGTCTGGGAGCTGTACCTGGCCAGACCTCTCCTGAGGAAGATTCTGGGAAGCCACCTGAATTCATTACAACTCCTGCAGATCTGACACTAACTGAAAACTCATTGGCCCATTTTGAGTGTCAGTTGACTCCGGTCAATGATTCGAGCATGCGTGTGGAGTGGTTCCACAATGGAAAGCCTCTGTCTGCAGGTTCCCGTATCAAGACCATCAACGATTTTGGATTTGTTATTTTAGAAGTGGCTGGTGTATATCAGCGAGATTCTGGCCTTTACACATGCAAGGTATTTTCCCTGAAAATTAATTTTATGAAGGTCGTGTTTTACACAGATTTTGCTGCCTGTAGCTTCTCTACATATGTTCATTATTATTACTGGAAGCAAATTACACTCAGTTCCAGTTAAACACAAATTCATCTTGCAAGTTCTGTATATGTGCAAGTTGTTCTTAGTGAGGTAAATTATATAGGCAGTTCTGCTATACACAGATTCACCTAACTGACGGCTGCTACATGGAAAGCTGGCAGTTCAAGTGGACATGCTGTAGTGGATTTTCAGTCTGAAGTTGACTTGTGCATTCGCAAAAGCCTGTCTGCTCTAATGGACACTTGAATAATTTGACATCTTATATTCTCATTTCTCCATGTATCAAGGTTTCCCAAGTGATCTGTGCAGATTCAACTAGGACTTTTTGTTAAGTCAGTGCTGATGGAGCCTACAGTTTTGTAAGATGTACTTATGGTGTAGACACCCATAGATGGGTTCACAGCTGGACTCAGTGTAGTTGTAGAGTGATTCAATTATTTTGATTTGTTTCACTAGTATGTTATACACTTCATTAAGACTTGAGTGTTTGTTTGTTTTGCTCAGTCAATAAAATCTGGTTATAATTTTGTTGTCCACTGTTACATAATATGGGGAACGTCTGACATTACAATTGCAGTTCAACAGTTGCCAACCTGCCCAAATATCAGGACCCCTTCCTAAGTTAACAAAATGTCACAGACCCCTCCATATTAATAGTTGTACTGCTGTGCTCTGTTAATTGAGAAAAATACATAAAAGTTATTAGTTAAATGTAACAGTTGTCACTGTCCATGGCAGGGGAGTAGAGGTTTAGCTACCCTCACTTGTAACCATGGCTTTTGTTGAAGGTCAGTTTGGTCATCTTCACACAATGACTGCTTTATTCTGGCAAAAAAAAAACTCCAGGAGATGGTGAAAAGGAGGTTGGGTGGGTTCCAGAGCTAGTCTGGATGGTTGTGGAGAAGTGAAACATCTCTTGATTTTGTTGAGAATTGACCTGCAGATAGTCCATTTCACAGCCTAGTCACTATACCATCACAAGGGCAGAAGCTGTGTAATTGCAGAAGGGCTGTAAATGAATTCACATTTCATTTACAGTAGTGATACTTGTAATACCAGAAGTTGCCAAGTGCTGGGTGAAGAAGAAAGACTTGCTGCAGTTATGTGAATTGTTGTGGTCTTGGGAATGTCCTCATGGCCCACTTGGAATATCCCTGCATACTGCTAAGTGTCTGTGACCCACCTGTTGGAAAACACTTCTCTGTTTAATTATTAATTCTTAGGAAAAAATGGGTTCGTACACGCTTTTAATGTTTCAGTGGTTTACTATGTTGTTTTACATTCATTGTTGTTGCTTGTTATTTTGCATCATCAGTTGGCATGTTACACTTACAGTGACCAGTTAGAGAGTCTGTGTCTAAATGTAAATTATGCTTTTTAATTTGTTGTTATTTTAGGCTACTAATCGCCATGGGGAGGCGACTGTCTCATGTAAACTACAAGTACGAGGTCGTCAGGGTATCATTATGGAGCCCCAGTTGCCAACTAACTTCCGTACAGGAACAGAGAGCATCCAGAAGCTGGAAGAAGCTCTGTACAAACGTGATGAGATATTGTCAGAAGAGGAGAAGCCGGACCCACCAAGATTCACTGTAGAACTGAAGGTTCGTACTGTCTGCACAACAGACATCAGACATTTAAAATTTGAGTCTCGAACTTGAAGTGATGCCACTATACGGCTGGCTGTATGATTGCTGACATCACTGACTTCGTTTTGTTTGTTGGTATGGACAGTTTCTGTATCTTCCATTCTTTAAGCTATTTGTACCAGATATCACTTAAGCAGTTACCCCAATATTTATGCCTAATTTTGAAGAAAAATATAGCTCAATATTAAAAGACTTGAGAGATGTGTGACATTGTCTCATGGCAAAATGAAGGTGAAAACTGCATTCTACCTGGTCAGCCATATTTGATGGTAGACATTTGATGTGAAGATCAAATATTGAAGTTTAGAACACAGTAGTGGGGTATGTTCTTCTTTGTTGCATGTGTTGTATTCACATAAACACTTCTTTAAACTCTGCAAGTTTCCATTTAGTTACATGCAGCAGAAGTTTTCTGTTATGTATTTGCATGAATGTAAGTGTGAGAGAGGTAAACATTTCAGTTGTTTTTCTACAATGTTTTGTTCATTGGCATTCTCCAATTTCCATGTTCAAATGTCACTGCAAACAAACAGTTTTATTTCAAAAATATTCATGCTTTGCAATCGTTCTGTTGCTGTAAGTACACCACATAATTATGCACAATAGGAAATGTTGTGGTATCCCTTGAAAGGGCTGTTTTAAAGTCCAGGCATCTTTAATGTGATAACTAGAATCTCTGAGCTTGAACCACAGACATTGTGAGTCTTGGCAAGGACTTGTGATTGAATGTGTGTCCGGCCACTCTTGGACTCAAACCTAGGCACTAGGCAACCTGAGATTGAGAAATTTAGTCAGGAGGTTTGGCGACCATTCCAGCCTTTATAAATTAGGAAGGAGGTGCAGTTGAAGTAATTTGTTTAGCATGCATCATTTATTAATCAGAATTTACCAAAATTATTTACCAGAAACTAGGAAGTACAGGGAAGCTAACAGTTTAATTGTGGTAAGAAGAGTATGTAAGGGAATTTTACCTTGCTTGGTGATTAAGCATGGTAAAACAACCCTGTTTTTCACAAGCACTTGATACTATACATATGCTGTTGGGACACCTGAGGTGCTGGACACGTGGTCTACATAACGCAAAATGTGCAAAGACCAGTGCTTCTATCGGAACCAAGCCTCATAGCATCAATAAAGGGCATACTAGAAAGGTGTATTTTCAACTTTTTAAAGCTGTGAAAAGTCACTATAAAAGCAAAATTGAGCTGAGTGTGGGCCACTGTTATGTTTTATGCATATTCTCAAGTCACACTAGCATTAGCAGCTGGCATACACATTCATATTCTTACACGTAACTTAAATGAGCTTGAGTGCGCGACACATATATGTTCGTGAGTGCTGGTAACATGCTCTTCTGTTATTTGTTAGTGTGCATGTGTGAGGAATATTACAGTACAACTCTTTGACACACACCGTAAAATTTGAGGACACATTGTGATGAAGATCCAGATCTTTTGGGATATGACACTGTGTCACTGGTGTGAGCCATTTCTGGTGTTTGAAAAGCACTACAGTGCTCTGAAATGTCAAGAATTGCCTGCCTAGCAACACAGTGTCACATCCAGAAGACTTGAAAATTCAACAACACCATGGGTTTATGATCTTCAGGACTTTTGTTTTGTGAAACACCTAGGAATTTCAGTTTGTGGTATTTAAATGTTAAAGTAAATTGTGTAAAATAGAATTTAATTACAAATGTGTGCATAATGAACTTGATAAAGACAGAAAAATATTGCCCCTATTTTGTAAAAAGTGGACAACCCACAAAATATCAGTTTTACAGGAGAAGCAAGAAGGTGGAATCATTATACACATGACAAATGCTTTGTGAGGTGGACTTTTCCCCACCTATCTTGGTTATTCTTGAAGATGGATTGGTCATCTTTGTACCAATCTTAGAGAAGCTGTAGTTGAAGGATTCACTACACATAACTCAGTTCAGCTCAAAGTGGCTGTAGGCTCCTTTTTACAAAATGGGCACTATGTTTCCAGGTGGGAAATGTTACTAATTCAGCATTACTATTACTAATGTAAATAAGACTGTAATGTAAATTACAAGATTGGTTAAGTTGTTGAGTGAGCGCTTAAATATACCTCAAATTGTTGTGTGCATTGTGTTTTTCTCTTTTGTGTTGTTTATTTATTTATGTTTCATTTCTGCAGGTTTTATAATTGGTTTTTGTGCTATTAAGTCAGAATGTAGTTAAACAAAACTGCAAATTAATCGTATTGAGTATTATTGCATTCAGTAATGTAATGGTTTTATGCCTTAATTTCATTAGATGTTAGACAGAAATTTGGACATTGTGGAAATATTAAATGTTCTTCTCGACTGATTTTCAAGTTTGTGGGAATGATATTGTTATGTTAAGAAAACCTTTTCATGTTACAGGACATTGTGGATGTGCCTGAGGGTGGTGCTATACACTTCGAATGCAGAGTGGAGCCAGTTGGTGATTCTACAATGCGTATTGATTGGTTCCACAATGGACGTCCATTTGCAACTGGTTCTCGTGTTCATATGCTCAATGATTTTGGTTTCGTTGTATTAGATATGGACTATACATATGCTCGAGACTCTGGAGAGTACATCTGCAGGGCCACTAATAAGTGGGGATCAGCCACAACCAAGGCTACACTTACATGCAAAGGTACGTTCATTGTTTTATTTCTGTCTTCATACAGTGGCATTTTCCCTTACTAACACAGACTTTAACATTAGCCCACATAACCAGTCACATTAGTGGGCTGAACATCTGGAAGCCCATTCATTCTTACTAATGTTAAACAAACCCACTCCTTTTAAAGACCGTATCTGTGTAGCAGAAGAGTTCAGTCTTCTGGGATTGGGTGCTGTTTTGCTGGGGTAGTAGTATTTGGTGCTTCAGAGGACCATAGTGCTTCAGAGAATTGGGAAGTATAACTCCAGTGACATAGTGTTGCATCATGGAGGATTGGATTAAGCAGTATTGTCATGCTTTTAGTTTCTTTAATAATTGTCAGGCCTGCTAGGCAGCTGTATATTGTCTGGTGTCTGGGGTGGGGTGGTGAACCAAACTGCAAGAAACACGTACGCTTTGCTGGTCCCAGACATGTATGCACGCGTGTGCGCGCCCACACACACACACACACATTCTACTCAAGTTGAAGGAAAGATATCTGTAACATAACATCTTCATTCTTTTGGGATATTGTGCCCTGTCACTAGTCACTTGTTACTCAGTAGTCCAAGAGCATATAGTGTTTTCAACTTCAAGGGCCAATGTCCAGTGAGATAGATGTATAAGGAAATACTGCTAAAATTAATGCCATTGCATCTCTATATGTAGAAACTATAGATGCTTAAACATGTATGTTTTTCATGTATCTGTACAAGGCAGAAGGATTTCCGATAGAACAGACATGATCGTACCTGCTAGCAGACCATGAATGTTAGCTGAGTACTTGACATTGTGTCAAATGCAGGTTTACAGTACTTGTGTTCACCATCATTTATCACTGTGCATTTACTGTAATTTGTTCACATTACAGCCAAGCGTGATATTGTCCTTGACTCGCAGTTGCCAGAAGGAATGAGTGGAGAGAAACTGAAGGAACTGGAACGTGGACCTGTGAGTCATGCTCTTCCTGAGGAAGCTCCACTGTCCCCACCAAAGTTCATCACTCAGGTTTGTGTGAGCGTTGTACATATTCACTGTTGAGTTCTTGAGACTATAGATGTATGTTTCTGTGTCATTCTGTAGGGAAAGGCCTGGACATTATCAAATCGCTGGCTGAGGTAACACACAATACATTGTTGTCTTTCTGGAATGGAGTCTGATTGATTTACTGTGACAACGATGTGTGCAGGTAGCTTGGTACAGACTTATGAGGAGAGAAGGGGGCAAGCAGGGATAGATATAGGGTGTGAATGTGCTTGCAGCAGAATCATATCTTTTTCTAGAAACATGAGTTTGTCATCGTATGTTAGTACGTCATTTTTATTCCATACTGGCCTTACTGACATACAATTCCATACATTGTAAACTGCTGCATGTCCCATGACTTCACAACTCTGTGGTTTCCTACCTTAATGCTGTAGTACAGTATGAGTATCCTGGGAAGAACATTTTCATCCAGTTAGTGTCAGGTGACACAGAATGATCTGCACTCTATGACTGTACGCAACTAATCCCACATCCCTGTAGTACCTCCTGTGGACTAGTCCAAGCAGTGTGACAGAAATTTGTTCTTTATTTGGTGCTATGAAATTGTGCTTGGGACTCCTAACATGGTAACTGGAGTTGCTGTAATTGCCGAATGGTGTCATAGACTGTGCAAAGTAACCTTATGTAACAGATGCCTGTAGCACTCCCTCTTGCCTGAAATATTGTCATATTACAGTACGCATGATAAGAAAAGTTTATGTTTTTGTATTATATGTTATTAATTATTAAATATTGTTAATTAGTGCCTGTGGTATTTGTAGATTGAGTCTGTGGGTATTGGTGAAGGAGAGCCTGTTCATTTTGAGTGCCGTGTGGAGCCAAAAACAGACCCCAAATTGAGAGTGGAATGGTATCGCAATGGCAAGATCCTTCCAACTGGACATCGGTTCCGCACCCTGTATGACATGGGATTTGTGTCTCTTGACATTTTGTATACATATCCTGAGGATTCTGGTGAATATGTATGCAGGGCTGTCAATGATCTGGGAGAGGATACAACAAGGGCAACCATCTTATGCAAACGTAAGTGGCTTGCACCAGTCTTGCTTATACATGATGAATGAAAGTGTGTTAGTGTAACATTACAGAGCAAGAAACAAGAGTAAATGTGAATGGTTTGAACTGTAGTATCTTACAGGATAATAATTAGTATATATATATATATATAGCCCTGAAGGGAAAATTGAAAGGAATTGTAACATTTTTTGTTACTGTTAACAAGCTGTAGCAATTAAATGTGCTTTATAATACTGGAGAACACATTTTTCCTGATATTCATTTCCAGAAGATTTCCTGTATTTATTGTGAGGTATCCCATTTGTTGCTGTGCAGTATGGTATTGAATGATACAATGTAGAGGTTTCCTTGAGCCTTAACCCTTTGGCACCGAACGACATATATATATATGATGTGCAGTGAGCCCTTTAAATGGCTGAATGGCCATTAAAGTGGCCACGGGGGGGGGGGATTTAATTCTGGTGCCAAAGGGTTAAATTAGAAATCTTATATTGAAGTTTCATTTGTTCTTAATTTATACAGCTGTCATTATTGTTATGAAGTACAAATTTCTTGCTCTTGTTTGTGTGTCTATTTGATTTTCAATTTTAGTGTTTCAAAATCACGATGTTTAAATTTCCTCTGTTTATGATTTTACATAGTGTAGCGTTCATATCTATCCACCCATCCGTTTCCACATTCCCTTTCTCTAAGAATCCTTAACTAGGGATGGGATATTGCTGTGTTATAATTAATTTTAAACAACATTTGCTTGGTGTTGTTATTTTATGTTTATGAAATAAGCAGTGGAAATAAACTTGATAAAATAAACTTTTGAAATTTAATGCCGTGTTGCAGACATAGTGATTTCTGATGTTGTGAGTGAATATTGTGCTGTCATCTTCAGCAGTTGGGCTCATCATCTGTCAGAGATGAGAGCACCATGTTCGTAACCCTGCGACACAGCATCAAGTTTCAAAAGACTGAAGATCTCAGAAATTAACTTTAAGTTCTTTTCAAATGTTACTCTTAATTTCCTGCTATTGTTGTAGAGTTGCCAACAATCATACTTCAGAATCAGGTGCCAAAGGGAATGAAGAAGTCTGAGGCATTGATGCAGATGGAAGCAACTATCAAGAAGTATACATCAGAAATATTCTTGACTGAGGATGATCTGTATGATGTTGAAAAGAAACAGCCACCTAGGTAAGCCAAGGAGCATTGATGCTCAGTCAGTATCTTTGTGTATTTATTGTACTTTGTATCTTGGTGCTGCAGTCCACTTCAGGCATTGTACTGTACTTTGTCTCTGGTAGTGTAGTCCACTTCAGGTGCTTTGTCTGTTGGTGCTGCAGCCCACTTCAGGCATTGTTTTTATTGTGTTTTATATCTGGTGCTGTAGACCGCTTCAGCCCTTGACCACCTCAACAATGTTTCTCCACTGTTTCTTGTTTAGTGCTTTAGTCTTCCACCCCATGTGACACCCATGACTTGCTGCAAATAGCTTATTGATCCTGACATAATAGCTTGCTGTGAGATCATTAAATATATCCGTGTGTGTGTGTGCTAAGTTGTCTGAGATGGTTTTATCTTAGTTTGAGAATTTTCACTGTGAATTTTTTTTGGGGGGAGGGGGGGATTGGAGTCATCAGTCCCATTCCCCAACCCCATCCCAGAAGAGCAGGGTACATTGCATTATCTGGTAACATGCTCAGAAACTGTCTGGCATTGATGGCCTTACCAGCAGCTAGGCTGATGCCAGCGTAGCGGTCAAGTTGTCTGATGATGCAGTCCTAACCCCTAGAACCACAAAAAAAAATACACCTTCAACAAGGCAGAGATATGATCGAGGGGGATTTAATATACTGTTAAACAAATTCATGTAGGAACAGAAGCATTTGTCTTCTCTGCCTCCATGCAAATCAAGTCATTGTTTGTCCAGTTATCTCCTAGTCATGCTGAAGGATTATTTCAGCTGACAAATCACACGACACTTTACTGAGACTGTTTTATATGACTCCAGGCTGCAGAGTGATTGCCATGATTCTGGTTTGCCATCAGTTTGGGGTCCTCATATTTTGGTTAAATGTATTGCAGTTAATATGATACATACATTTCACCAGACACTAGAGTGATCAAATGAAGGAGGATGATACAGGATGGCTGGGGGCATTTTGCATGAATGAGCTGAGAAGAAATGTAAACAAGACTTTGGTGGGGAACCTGAGGGAATGAGAACAGTTGGAAGGCTTAGAGGTAGATGGGTGGATAGTATTAAAATGGATCTCAAAGGAACGGGATGGGGTATGTGAACTGGATTAATCTGGCTCAGGATAGGTGCAGTTTACAGGAAAATTCCTGTAAACATTGTGTTCAGCTTAGTGTGCTATTTAAAGTTGACCATACCCATTTAGAGATGAACTATGAAACACCGTCTTCTTATATTCATGTGCATATGGTAAATGTATATCATGTGACATGCTAAATGTTGAGTAAAAATTGTTATGTATAATGAAAAATGTGCAGTGTTTTTAAAGTGTTATGAAGTATTGACTAATGCAAAATTATGAAGCCGACAAAATATTCAGTTTGTGCAGGTCATAGACATTTTATTTTTAAATTTCAGCTTTTGAAGGTTATTAGTGTGACAGTTTGATGTTTGTGGCACCCTTGCTGCTGTCAGTGCAAGCAGATTGCAGTCAACTGCACAACAGCACAGGCAGCAACAGCAGAAATGTATCTGTATTGTATATTTTTTATGAGTTTATTTCTATTGTAGGTTTGTAACGCAAATTCAAGATCAGACCTCGTTAGTTGAGATGCAGTCAAGTAAATTTGAATGTCAATTGGCACCTGTTGGGGATCCACATATGAAAGTTGAATGGTTCTTCAACGGAAAACCTCTTCCTCACAGTGAGTAAAGAAGTTAATAGGAATGTAGACATGTAATTTCTTTCTTTATGATATGGTGGAACAGTTTTATTACATAGAAATGTTTCTTTGTAATGAGCGCTTTCTGTTCAAATTATGAAGTAGGATCAGGAGTGTCATTATGATACGATTATGATGTCACATAGATCCATGGCATGTTGGGACAGAAGAGAAATATGTATATGGTTTGATGGGAAACCTGGAGGAAAGAGGCTAGGTGGAAGACATCTGCATAAATGAGGGATAATATTAAAATGGTTCTGAAAGAAATAGGGAGGGCTGGATTCATCTGCTCAGGAGAGGGATCAGTAGCAGCCCCTTGTGAACAATGTAATGAACCTATATGTTCCATAACATGTTGCAACTAGCTGTAGAACTGGTAACCTCTGAAGAATGTCTCTTCTTCATATAACTAGTTACCACATGTGTTTGCACATAATATGCCTTAATTTTTTATTGTGGTGTATTCCATTAGAGAGGTTTCTTCTCACTGTATCAAATATTAATCCCACAGAAAACCGATTTACACCTATTTATGACTTTGGGTATGTGGCCATGAACTTTGGCTGGGTGTATCCTGAGGACAGTGGTGAATATCTGTGTCGAGCCACCAACCTGTATGGCATGGATGAAACTCGAGCCATTATTAAAACTGCCGGCAAGCCTGGCATTATCTATGAGTCACAACTTCCAAAGGGCATGAAGAGTATTGAAAGAATCAGAGAGATGGAAGCAGCCTGGCAAGTGTAAGTAACATGAATATAGTCATTGAGAATTTTGTAATGTAGGCTCAACAGCTTGTTCTTCTTGTTGAATGTCACTGAGTTATTCTTCTGTCTGCCACAAGCTGTTATATTAGTGGAATACTACGAACGGTTTGCATTATGCAATAGACCATGTTCTGTTCTGGGCTTTTGAGTTGGCGACACAACCCCAGATAATTAGGTACCAGTTATCAACAGTATGTAGGTGGAATAACTGTACATGGAATAGTTTAAATAGAAGTATTTGTAATTTATTAGCACAGACAAAACTTAAAAATGTTCCCATAACAAGAAAACACAATCAGATCAGTTTCTCTGTGGGGGTTGCATGCACTTAAAGTAACAGCCTCACCATATTGACACCCCAGTGCATTGCAAATGTTTATCAGCTGTGTTGCTTGCATGTGAATTTATGCTTTCTTATTACTGCGTATCAGTGGACAGGCTGAAACCTCTGTCATGACTGGATCTGCTATGTTCTGCACATATGTCTTTAAGAATAATGTCACAAGGAATGCTGAAAACTTTGGATATAAAATGTGTTTTACCACATGTGGGTGTGTAACGGTACATTCTGTATGTGGGTGGCAGCAGTTGAACTTGAGGCTTACAGCATGGTTGCTGTAAAGCAGTGGACTGCTGTAAGCAAGAAATGGTCAGTAGAATGAAGTGAAATATGAACACTAGCAGTTTGCAGCACTGATTTTTAATGGCCTTTTGAGAAGTGTATAGAGAGGTTGCAATAGAACATCAGTTTTGATGGCCTCATTGAACAGACGTAGAAGAGGTTGAGAGAAGTCGTGTCAGTTTTAGTTGCATGCCATTTTAGTGGAAGTTGTATGCTGCAAAAATGCTTAACCTATTTCTATTCTGATGGTAAATGAGTAAAATTAGAATATTTCTAGTTGTAAGCATGTTATTTTATATCAGTTAGTTTCATTACCAAAGAGTGTGTTTGAAGCTTAATAATATTTTATTGTAAGTACAGTTTATTTGGAGACTTGTTTCTTATGGGCTGTGATGCTCGGTCATGTTTTGAGAGCACTATGGTCATCTGCCACTGATTATTAATAGCTTTTGTTACATGTCTAGTGTTCCAGAGGAGGCTGTAGAAGATCTCAAGCCAAAACAAGCACCAGCATTTGTTACAAAGCCAGAACCATTCACTGTCATAGAGGGAGAAATGGCTCGATTCTGCTGCCGAGTAACTGGACACCCCAAGCCTAGAGTTATGTGGGTTGTGAATGGACATACTGTGGTGAATGTAAGAGACCTTGCTTATGTTCAGTGAGTGTAGTGGGCTGTGCACTTGTAACTGCAGTATGCAGCTAGTTTTAATTCTTACTTGGGTTATTCAAAATGTTGGATATTACCTTCTTTGCAAAGATGTTTGGCAATTTAGTCTAAGTGATATTATCAGTGCAATTTGTGAACATTATTTGAAGTGCAAGAAGACCGTGCAAAATTGGCTTTGTGCACTGCACTTTTTAGTGCCAATCAGGTAGGCAAATCAGGTGATCATGCTGGTCAGACACCATTTGAAATTGTTATTGTATTGAACACATCTAAATATTATGGCTATGGAGATGACTATATGTGTGTGTGTGTGTGTGCGCGCGCGCATGTGTGTATGTGCATGTATTTTGTAGCACCGCAAATGGAGGAGGCAGCCTTGAGATATGGAGAGTTAGCTCTGAATATATTCGATAACCAGCCTTAGACAGCCAACAAGCAGTGGTCCTCCTGCTCAGGGGGTGGGTGAGTGGCCAACAACTCTGCAGTGGAAAAAAAAAAATCAGCATGTTACGAAATGTTACACAGGGCTTTGGACTTGAACAGAGCCTTTGGAAAGATTTAAGCAGCGGAAAGTTTGAAAATAAGGGTGCTGTGGAAGATATTTGGGCCTAGCCTAAGAGGAGAGAGCTAACAGATTACTGGAGCATATTTCATAATGAGGAGCTTCATGATTTGTGCTCCTCAACAGATATTGTTTGGGTGAACACATCAAGGACATTGAGACTGGCTGGTCATTTGGCACTCATGGCAGGGAACACGTGTATGAAGGATTTTGTTTGGAAAACCTTAAGCAAATGGATTCCTTGGAAGACCCAGATGTAGATTGGAGGGTAGTATTAAAATGGATATTAAAGCAGGAAGTATGGAGGGCATGAACTGCTTTCATCCCTGAAGATGGGGGCAAGTGGCTGGCTGTCATGAACAAGCTAATGAACCTGCATGAAAGGGTGGGGAATTGACTAGCTTAGGAACTGTTCACTTCAAAAAAGGATTCTTCTCCATGGAATTAGATCAGTCAGTCAGTTAGTTAGTTAGTTAGTTAGTTAGTTAGTTATTTAGTCAGTCAGTC
>Ga0123353_10004484_pt1 | contig 17990 bp, 20 predicted proteins | sample TergutLab28metaG_3_FD_92763 | JGI IMG/M metagenome (GOLD analysis project Ga0123353, IMG submission 92763) | Labiotermes labralis P3 segment gut microbial communities from Petit-Saut dam, French Guiana - Lab288 P3 | ecosystem: Host-associated > Arthropoda: Insects > Digestive system > Gut ... | reverse complement strand
TTGATACTGTTTTTGCTCCCGGCCCGTGACCGCCTTATACTTTGCCTTTGACAATAAAAACTCGGTGTCGGCGGTTTCGGGGTCGCACATATACGCGGAGATCAGATCGCCGCCCCGCGTCTTGTCCGGGTTCTGCCCGTAGTCGAAACGGTCTTTCATGGACTGCGCTATCGACAGGCCCCGGCTGATATGATGCGCTTTGAGATATGTGGTCGCCATGCGCGGCCCTCCTTCCCGATATAATCAACTTCGGGACAACTTGTCCCGAAGTTCGCAAGGCCGAAAACGCTATTGTATTTTAGCATGAATTGTAGTATAATAATGACAAATCCATCAAACAGAAGGACTTGTTAAAATGAACACTGATATTTTGGAAATAAGCCTCAAATCCATTGATGACAAGGTGAAATATTCCGCCGCGTCACGTGCAAACCCGGAAGTGGTCGTTGACTATTTCCCGCCGTATGGGACAGGGGAAGGCTATACATCCCTTGAACTCCTGCTGGTCAGTTTTGCGTCTTGTGTCAGTTCAACCCTGTCAATTATTTTGAAAGGGCAAATGCAAAGAAAAATAACATCAATAAGCGCAAAAACGAAAGGGTATGTAAAAGACGAACATCCGAAAGCCCTTTCCAAAATTGAGCTTGAATTACATATCGAATCCAATGATGCGCAAGAAGCGGACGTAGAAAAAACGCTTGCGGCTTTGGAAAGTAAACTTTGCCCTGTCTGGTCTATGATCAAGGGAAATGTAGAAATAGAAACACGGTTTTTCATTGTCAAATAACCAAAAACAATCCGTTTGATTTTTCGCGGGGGTACAATGTGTGAGCAAAAAACTTTTAGATGATTTTTTCAAAGAAAATAAGGATGGGAATAAAAACCCGTCCGCACCGGCCCTCGCGCATTTTCACATCAAATTAGAGAGCAAGCCCGAAACCCTCGAAAAAATCCAGAGCAAATTGAACGAAGCGGTTTTCAAATATCAGCCGGAGCGCAAAGGAAAATCGCTTGCCGAAAGGAATGAAATAGAAACCGCAGCAACCTGTGAGCAGGTCGTCAAAATCATGCGCGGTAATACCGACGCGGCGAATCGGCATATACTCGTCAGCAAAGCTATGGAATTTGAAAGCGAGATTGTCCCGGAGCTTGTCAGCAGGTTAAAAACAAGCGCAAACGATGTTTTTATTGAATCGGCTATCAGAGTTTTGGCAAAAAGTACAATCAATATCACGGATGTTTTGATCGGATATTATGACGATATGCGTAATCCATACGCGCAGTCTATGATACTGGTGTTACTCGGCTTCAAGGCCGACGAAACGCGAATACCGTGGTTCATCGAAAAGTATAAAAAACTAAAAAAGAATTATCCGAATGAAAGTTATCACGAGGGCGCGTATTACGGCCTTATAGAGATCGGAAACAGGTATTATCCTCAAAAAAACAAATAATCAACTTTGGGACAAGTTGTCCCGAAGTTTCGGCAGCCTTTACCGGCTGGAAATGAAAAATAAATCAGTGTTAAAATCTATGTGAAAAAGCAGGCCCGGCGGCCTGCTTTAAGTATTCAAAGATATATGCGATTTTTCAGTTTGTGACAAAATCTTTCAGCGAATAATTCAGATCGTCGAGCTTGTCGAGCAGCCAGTCCACCGCTTTATGCAGCCCAAGCGGAGAGAGCAGGAATCCCATCACGATCAGCACGATCGCTTGAAAGGCCGTGCTCGTGCCCGTCACCCAAAGAAGTATGCCGCACCCGCCGATGATGACCGATAAAAAACCGCACACCACATTGGAAAAGCAAAACAGGTAGGTCATTAACGGAACGCCGATGGTCAGTATGACGATGAACGGCAGCGCGATGAGCTTGAAAATCAGCTTGAAAAACCCCTTGATAATAGTCATGTCTGTATGCCCCTTTCGATGTTTTTGTGATAGAATAGATTTACTATATATATTTTACCATCGCCGGGACACACCGTAAACTGTGCCGTGCAAAAAATGGGCTGTTTTGGCTTTTGAAATATATTGACTTTGGGACAACGTGTCCCGAAGATAAAAAAAGGGGAAAGGGAGCGTCGCCGCTCCCGTCCCTCATATCGCCGTGACCGCCGCAAGAGCTTTGAGAACATCCGAAACACGGCCCCACAATTCGGCGTAATCCTTCTGCAAGGCCGTGATCTCCTGCGGGTATATGCCGCCGTAGGTGTTCACGTTGATGGCGATCTGGTTCATGTTATTGGCGCACCTGCGCTGTAAAGAAACGAGCTCCCGGACGGGCGAGAGATCGACATTCAGCACAAACCCGTTGAGCGCCATTTTACGGATGAACGCGCTGTAATTCCGCGTCCCGGCCTCGGCCATGCGCCGCTTGATTATATCATTTTCGTCCTCGCTCACCCACGCCGTAAGGATGACGCCCCGCCTGCGCTTGCCGCCGCTCACCGATCCTCCCGGTCGCGGCTCCGCTTTTTCTTCGGCATTTCCTTTACCTTGTCAAGCGGTTTTTCCACCGGGACAGGCTCGGGCGCGGTCAGGGGCGCGTTATTGATGATCCCGTCGATAATATTGTAATTTTGCTCGGTGTCGAGCTCCGCGTTTTTCAAATGGTTTTCTTTTTCCTGCATATAAAAATCTCCTTCCGTAATTGTTATCTGTCGGGATCGCTTTTTTCGGGCCTGCGCGAGAACGGTTGAAGCTGATACGGGGTGCTGCCGTCGAGGGGCTTGATACAGTCAATCCGTCCCGCTGACCATATGGCGTTGCGGGTAAGCTGCCGCTGCCACGCCTCTTGACTGGGGGCCCATTTGAAGCCATTGCTTTTAAGCTGTGCCCGCTGCGACTCGCTCGGTTTTTCATCAAAACGTAACTGCAAGCGGTTCTCGGCCTCGTTGATCTCGGCCCGGCCCCCGGCGAACTCCCACCCGGCATACTCGGATCTGTTTTTCAAATCTTCAATGCGGCTCATAACATTATGAATGTTCGCGTTATTATTAGACAGGGCGTAAGAGGGAAAAGGCACGGGGTCTTTGCGCCAGTCGCGGGACATGGATGCTTTGAGCTCCATGGCCGTATGCTCCGACAAACCGGGGCAGCCGTCCAGCGTTCCGGTTTTCCGGTAATAGGCATTGACAGACTTCATAAGTTCCTGACCGGCCTGCAAGCCTTCCAGCTTCGCCTCCAACTTTTCCACGGCGCGGTCGTCGTCCGCGCTGATGCCGCCCGTGCCCGTACCGCGTATTTTATCCAATATGCCTTTGACCTCCATGTACTCGCCCATGTTGCGGTCACGCGCCGCGTTCTGTTTATGCTTTTTGTTGACGGGGAAATTGCTCCCGCCCGCGATCATTATTGACGGCACGCGGGCGTCGATATTATTACGTTCGTTCAGGTTCTCCGCGAGCTTGCGGGCGTACAAATCGACAAGGTGATCGATTTTGTCGTGGTACATGGGATCGACGCGCTTCTTCTGCTGATCTCCGAGTTCCCGCGCCTCGTCAACCATCTCGCGGTACATGGACGTGGCCGAGCCGGGCCTGTAATCCGAAAAGCTGTTAGCCTCTTTCGCCCTGCGCGCCGCGTCCTCGTTGATTGTGTATTCGGCCATATAATATAAATCCTCCTGTTTGTGTTGTGTTCGCAACTTTGGGACAACTTGTCCCGAAGTCACCGTTCCGGCTTGTCCCTGTTCTTCGGGGGCGACGGACGGGCGGCGTTGTCTTTCGCGGCTTGATCTGCTCCGTCTTTTAACTGGTCGGCAATGGATTTTTTCGGTTCGGGGTCGTCAACCTTTAATGCGACGATTTTACCGTCGTGCTTCAAAATTACTTCCGGCTCGAAAAACTGCCTTTTATACTTTTCCATCTGTTCGGGGGACAGGCTGATAAAATCGCCGTCCTTTACTCCGCAGACGAAAAACGTACCCGCGACGACATCCATGATATTGCCCTGCCTGTCATACAAGGCTCTGTTTAAGTCCAACCCCATGTTTTTACCTTCTTCGTTCATAACGAAAACAACAGGGTCATTGATACGCTGGAATACTTCGATATTCCCACCGACAATTTTTTGCATTGCCTTCAAAGTGTTTTCAATTTCGGCCTCCGCCGCGTATTCGTCGGGTCTGATAAGTAGTACCTTCATGTGTATAATCCTCCGTTTTTTATGATGTTAGAATTTGCTGCCCGAAAAACGGGGCGGGTGATATAAACATACCACCCGCCCCGTTTCGGGGCTTGAAACGCCTGATATTTCGGGGGTTAATTCGGAATAAATTCTAACTCCCGCCCCGTCTTTCCCGCATATATCCGCGCTGCTGCTTTTTTTTCGCATCTGCGGCGCAGGCGTCCGAACAGTACGCTTTTTTGCCGACAACCGGGAACGCCCCGCCGCATATTTCGCAGATTCGCGTTTCCACGGCTTCGCCGCCGTTGAACACGGCCTCCAATACCGGATCGGTTGGCAGTACGGCCTTGCGGAAGTATTTGCACAAGGCCGAGCAGTTATAGGCCACGCCGTACAGCATATAGCAGTTATCGTCCAATAACAGGCAACCGTACTCGTGATCGTAATTCGCGCATAAATCCTTTACGAGCTTTTTTACCGCCGAACGCTCGGCGCGGGTGAGCTCGCGGGGAACGCGCTTGATGTTTTGTTCGTCCATCATTCCTCACCGTCCCCGCCGCCGCCGTCCCCGCCGCCGCTTTCGTCCTCGGCGTACCACGCCTGACCGCCGCCGTCATCCTCCGGTTCGGTTTCGTCGTCGCCGCCGTATGGATCGGCCTCGTCCTCGCTGTAATCGTAATCGTCGGCCTCGGTTTCGGCTTTCTGCTGTTTCGGGCGGTAAACCTTGAAATAATACGCGGCTCCGCCGCCACCGAGCAGCACCAATACGAAAAGGACGAGCATCCCCATGTTGTTTCCGCTCTCCGCCGTTGTGCCGGGCTCCGGCTCTGCGGAAGGCTCCGGCTCCTGTTCGGCCGGTTTCTGATTGTTTTTATTCGGGTCGGGGATCGCGCTGACGCTCCCGCCGTTGCTGTTGACCGCGGCCCCGCCCTGCTCGGCAAGGGCCATGAGGTCTGCTATCGTGACCGCGTTGAGAAAATACACGTTTTGACCGACGCGCTGATTGTCTATGATCAGGTAAAACACATATTCCTCGGCGGTCATTATCGTGTAAAACTCCTTGCCGTCGCCGTTTATGCCGTGCTCGACCACCGTGCCCGTGCCCGGCGGGGCGACAAGCTCCTTTTCCTCCACCGCCGAAACGGACGGTTCCGCCGGAATATCCGGCCCTTCGTCCTCCGGGGCGGAACCCGTCACTATATCGGCCGCTATAACCGTCACATCCTCGGTGGGTATGTCAACCTCTGCGGCGTATACCATATCGGTGAACAGTGGGAGCATCAAAAAAACGGCGCAGAGCGCCGCAGCTATCCGTGATCTGATCATTCGTTTTCGTCCTCCTTCTTTTCGTCCGCGGCGTCAATATCGCCGGGCTCTGTGTTTACGGGCTTCGCCGTCTTTTTGGACGCCGCCGACTTTGGGACAACTTGTCCCGAAGTTGCCGGCATATTTTTCAGCAACGCGGCCAGATCGTCAAAGGATATGGAATTGCCGCGCACGGCCTCCACGATCTCGATGTTTTCAAGCTCGGTCTTTTGCCTTTCCAGTTCCCGGAGCCGCGCCTGCTGCTCGTTGATTTTTTCCCTTGCCTTGTCGATGTCCTTGATAACACGCTCGATTTTCGCGTTCATAGTATAAAAACCTCCTGTATTTTGTAGTTTATTCGTCATTGGAAACGGCGAAAAATACCGGGTTGCGATAATTGCCGTCCTTGATGACTTCCATGTGTAAATGCGGCCCCTCGGCGCTCGACGCGCCGCCGCTCTTGGCGATCACGTCCCCGGCCTTGACCGTCTGCCCGTTCGTAACGCTGATGACCGAACAGTGGGCGTACTTTGTTACAAGCCCCTTGCCGTCGTTTACCGTCACCACAAGACCGTAATCCGCCGTGTTACCCGCGAACGTGACTTTGCCGCCGTGCCCGGCCTTTATGCTTGTTCCCACCGGCACGCTGATGTCGATTCCCATATGCTGATCCTTCGCGCCGGTCGCCGGGTGTACCCGCCAGCCGTAATGATTGATGATATTCGGAACCCAGTCAAAGTCAAATGGATTGCCGGTATACGCCCGCAGGCCCCGCGTCACCATATATACCTGATAGCGCATATACTGTTCGCCGTTCATGCGGGGGATTGCGACCTCGTAATAAAAATCCTTCGAGGTCAGGACGGTAGTGAGGATATACCAGTCATACGGGACTTCGACCTCTACATCCTCGTCGTATTCCTCCCCGGTGTCCGGGTCTGTGTGGGTCACGGTCTGTATTTCTATGCGGTATCGTATTTCGACGCTTTCCGTAACGGACAAATTGTATTGCGCATCGAAAATCCCCCGCAGCTCCCCCTCGACGCCGGAATAGGTGAAATCGTCATACATGGCGGTGAGATAGGCCATCAGTTCAAGGGGATCGTGGCCGGTGGCCCCGACGCTGTACCTATACTCGTCATAACCGGGCCGGGCGGTTTCGGTATTGGCTATTTCCAGCCGTAAATCCGTTTCCCATTCCGACCAGGCGAGCCCGGCCTTGTCGATGTCCGTATCCTCCGCGAGATAAGCCGTGCCCGCTATCGCCCCCATAGCCGAATTGCCCATAGAAACAAATACCGACATACAAGACTGCACGGTAATGAGCAGCAGGAATATACCGAGGGCGATCAACAGGACGGCGGGGTGCTTTTTGACATAACCGATTATGGCCTTGCCTACCTTTTGGGTGGCCGAAGCCGCCTTTTCGCCCGTCTTTTTCGCCGTTTTCTTCGCGGCCTCCCGCGCTTTTTTCTGATACTGCTTTTTAATCCGCTGTTTTTGCATATGCCGGGAAACGGGATTTTTCTTCACCATCTCCGGGTGTTCTTTTTTCAGCGTGCGGAATTGAAAATCCGATTTTGCCTTAATATCCTTTTTCGTCCGCTTGCGGACGCGCCGGGCCGGGCGGGTACGGTTGCGGTTTTTTATGAACCGCGATCCGCTCCTGCCGAGCCCCTCCCCGGCAAGCTCGGCCCTGTGCGCGGCCTCAATGCCGACGTTCTCACGCTCTACCTCATGTATCTTTCCGTGAACATACCGCCATGCCTCGTATTTGGCCGCGTTGCCGATATGTGTGCCGATATTGGGTTTTTTCGGGGACTTCTGCTTCGCCAGCTTGTCCTGTGCCTTTTCCAGTTTCGCCCCGGTCTTGTCGGCCCTGCGCCCGGACTTGCCGAGCTTCTTATCATCCTTCGCCGCCTTTTTTTTGGCCTTTGGATCAGGCGGGGGCTTTTTACCGCCGTCAGGTGGGGGTTTATCCCCTCCGGGGACGTCGGCGCCGGGCGTTGTGTCATTCGCAGGTTTGCCGGGCGCGTCCGTATCAGCCGGGGGATCGGCGTCCGGGGATATAACCGCCGTACCCGCCCCGTCATCCAAAGGATCATCGCCGGGGTCAGCTTCGGCAGGATCAGCGGCGTCCTCTTTTGTACGCGGGGACGCGGGTTTTGATATATCCGCGCCGCTGTCGGCCGCCGTTGCCGGGGGGATGTCGGCGTCCGATGCTTTTTTCGACGCCGCAGCCTCCGGGGGCGTTTCGGCCGCTTTCAACTTTGGGACAACTTGTCCCGAAGTTTCCGGGCTTTTACCATCTTTACCGGCTCCGCCTGCCTGCGCATCCCCGGCGCTGATTTTATCCATTATGAATTTTTGCTTCGCCGCGCGTTTGTTTTTGGATATATCCGCGCCGCTGCCGGCCGGTATATCGTGTATATTCGTTTCCGACGTTACCGCCGTGTTTGCGGATATATCGGCGGCCGGTGGTATGGCGGCGTCCGGCGTTCCCGTAATCTCCAGGGGTATATCAACCGTAACCGCATTAACCTCCGCCGCGTCTGCTGCGGCCGCTATATCCGGGGGTGTGTTTACCGGGGGAATACCCGCCAACGCCATGATCTCCGTGGGCGCATTATTCGCAGGTACGACCGCCGGGGCAGTAATGACTGCCGCTGTATTTTTAACTGGATCAGCTGTGACCGCCGCCGCCGTCCCTGTTACCGTTTCGGCGTATGACGGGGCGGCTTGGCCCGCGGACGATATTTTGCGTTTTTTCTTTACCGGCTTTTTACCGCCGGGCTTTTTCGTGATAAACTTCGCGCTCGGTTTTGATGCGCTTTTGTCGCGCAGCCGGTCGGACGGCCGGGCTTTATCGCCCTCCTGCCGCAGCTTGCGGCCTTTTGGACGCTCCGGGTCTTTTTTCAGCTTCGACGGTGTGCCCGATGATTTACCCGGCTGTGTGCCCGGAGCCTTGCCTCCGGGCGGCGGGGCCTTATTACCGCCCGGCTTTTTCCTGCCTTTGCCGCGGACGGGGCGGCGGATCGGCTTCTTTTTCTTTTTTGACTTCGAGACAACTTGTCCCGAAGTCGAATCAGTCACATCTTCCGCCTTTTCGTCCTTTTCCACGAAACGCAGACGCTCGGACGGCTTGTAGCCCTCGTCACCCATTGCGCGCCTCCTTTGAAATATCCTCCGGCCGGGTCGTGAGCAGGTCATATATTTCCCCGCGCGGGAACCTGTCTATGAACGGGATGATCGTGCCGCCGTAGAAAAGCAATCCTTCGCCCGATCCGCTGTGCGTGATATACGATAACTGATGGGGCGATATGCCGAGCTGTTTGGCGAGGATCTCACGGTCACCCGCCGCCTGCGAGAGCAGGATCAGAAAATCGCTCGTTTCCAGTATGTTTTCGATTTCACGGCTCGCCAGCAGGTCTTTTACATTCTGCGTCAATGCCGTCGGTATGCACCCCTTTTTACGGAGCATTTTCCATATGGAAACGAAATACGACGCCGTCAGCGCGTCCCGGAGCAAAACGTGAAATTCGTCGTAATAGCACCATGTATAGAGCCCTTGACTGAAATTCCGTTCCACCGCCGCGAGCGACAACTCGTTTGTGATGTGCATGGCGATCTTGCGGAGCCCCGCGCCCAGCTTTTTCAGCACGACGCAGGTCACGCGCCTGTCGGTCGATATATTCGTCTGATAATTGAACACGTTAAGGCTACCGGTGCAGTAAATCTCCAATGAAGTGGCGAGCCTGATCGCCTCCGGTTCCGGCTGTACCTTCAACACTTCGTACAGGTCTTGCAGGATCGGCATGGGCGTGTTGTCCGGGTCGTTCAGCACGTCCCGGTATACAAGCCGGGTGCATCGGTCTATGACCGTCCGCTCCACCGGCTGCAAGCCGTCCTTGCCGCCCACGATGAGTTCCATGAGGGACAGGATGAAATCGGCCTTTAACGCGAACGGGTTGTCGTCGTCCGCGCTGTTTCCGAAACGCAGATCGAGGGGGTTAATGTGATGCGGGCTGTCCGGCGATATTTCTATGACCTCGCCCATATCGCCCAGCCGCTTGACAATGGGGGCGTATTCGCCCATCATGTCAACGATAAATACCTTGTCGTCGGTGGTGAGGATTACGTTCAATTCCTCGGTTTTCGCCTTGAAACTCTTGCCGCTCCCGGGCTCTCCCAAGAAAAGGCCGTTCGGATTTTTCAGGCGCTTTCTATCGGCCATGATGATATTGCGTGATAATGCGTTCACGCCATAGTACAGCGCCTCGCCCTCCATGCACAGCTCCCGCGTCATAAACGGAATAAATATCGCCGTGCTGCTCGTCGTCATGCCGCGCTGTATCTCCACCCCGTTATATCCCAGCGGCAGGCTGCTCATAAAGCCCTGCTCCTGCTGAAAATCCAATCTCCGCAAAATGCAGTTATACTTTTGCGTGATGCCCGCGACGGTGAAAACGTCGTTTTCAAGCTGCTGTTTGGTCGGGGCCGTGTTTACGATGGTGAAGGTCAGCAGGAACATACGCTCATTCCGGCTCTGTAAATCGGACAGCAGCGTCGCCGCGTCCTTTGAGAACGTGACGAGATCGGGCGGCAGTATCTCTATATCATATCCGCTCTTAAATGCTTTTTTCTGCTCCTCCATTTTCATTCTATCAATGTCGGTCAGCTTCGTTTTAACGGTTTTTATCGCTTTTGCCTGATCCACCGCCTTAATATGCAGGGTCACGGTCATTTCCGCGTCCACCTCTAATATCTCGGCCAGCAGCTTATCGGACAATTCCGACGCCATGATCTGCAAGTACGAGGCCGCGCCCCATGTCTGCCCGACACGGAACACGCGGCTCTGCCGGAAATCGAAGCTGTCCGGGGCGATGAAATCCTTTGTGCCCATGCCGGTGCTCGGTATCATATTCCAGTCGAATATGAACCGCTCCCGACCGCCGGGGTGAAGCTGGCCGTGCAGTATTTCAAGCCGCTCCCGCCCGTTCAATATGCGGGACGGTACGCCGAGCTTCTTGTAATTCGACGTAATATCGGCCTCGATGCGTTCAAGCCGGGGCCGCGCCGCCGCGATGCCCTCCGCGCTGATCCCGAACGTAACATACTTTGAGCGCAAAATACCTTTGTTGTTTTTCGCGGTCAGATTGTCGAGCATACCCCGGAACTCGCCCCGGATGCTGTTCAGGTCGTCATTTTTTGCCGGGATATTCACCCTGTACCTGTTTTCGGGCCGGGAGCGGTGATTGACGAACGACAACTGGAACGGCAGGGTGCTGTCAAAATAATTGAGGAAAAATGAATAGCCGTCGAATATGGCGGCCTGATCGTCGGACGAGGCCACCGCGTAGTTTATATCCTCGTACTCTATGCTTTTGGTATAGTAATTCTCGGCCACCTTGCAAACGCCGTCTTTGAGCATTTCCCTGTACGGTATGGTCTGCTGCGCCGATTGCGGCCCCCGGCCTATGCGCTTGACAGGCCGCTTCTGCGTTTTCGGCCGCATGGGGGATTTACTTCTTTTTGTTTGGGTCAAGCTCTTTTGCCTCCCTTCCTTCGCTTAAATAAGCGTAAAAATTTTCTGTTTTGTACGGCCTCACGCGGGGCCACAAAAAGACCGAGCGTATAATATTCCGCGCCACCTTTTCAAACGGCAGCCCGTCCTTTTCGTACATGGCGAACATGAAGCAGGGCAGCATAAGGAAAAGCATCAGCAGCATCGCACCCGTGTTGCCGATGGCCGCGCGCGTGAGGAAGTACGCCGGGACGCCGACCGCCGCCGCCGTCCCGAAGCATACAAGCTGGCGTTTTGTCAGATTGAACGCCATTTTGGTTTTTACCCTGTTAAGGTCGTTGGGTATGTTTACATATGCCAATGTTAAAATCTCCTTTCGGACTTCGGGACAACTTGTCCCAAAGTGTTATCGTTCATGCGCGGGCGCGGTTTTCGCGGGCGGCGTATGGACGCGCGTGTTTTCCCGCGAACGCCAGTATTCCGGCTGACGCTCCCGCAATGATTTGTTGATGTTTTCCTCGCAAGCCGCTTTTTCCTTTGCGCCGACGGGCGCGGCCCACAGCTTTTTGTCGAGTAATTCCCGGAGCGCGACGTCTTTCGCGCCGTTGTTCTCAAAACATAGAAATTCCTTGTACTTTGAGCCGCATTTTACGGCGGCGGGTGAAAGAGCGGCGGTCATGTCCCTTGCGACCATGATGCCGCCCTGCTTATCGGTTGATACCATGAACACGCCGGGACAGAGTTTTTCGCAGGCCGTCACCTCGCCCCACGGTGATTTACGCAGATATGTGAACGGACGGGCGGGGGTTTTGCTTTCCTCCTGCGCGGGCGGTTTTTCCTTTTCGGCTGGGGGCGCCGGATGATCCTTTTCCCGGATGGTTCTATCTTCTTCCCACCGCGCTATTTTTTTCTTTATCTCGTCAACTTTGACATAAGCCGCATATCCCGAAACTTTCCCATCCATGACACGGGGAACGACGTACATATTTTCACCGTCGATTTCCTTTGTTCTGGCTATGATGTGCGTGTCTGTACCGTCGAAATACTCCTTGCCGATATACGGGTCGTGCGTGGGGTTTTCTTTTATCCTCTCGTATTCGGTTTTCCATTTGAATTTGAGGGGCAGAACGTCAGCCAGTTCCCCGTAAAGTTCCTCGGACAAGCGGAGCGGAAGCACCACGCCTAAAACCTCACCGGCGGGGCTCTTTACAATCATGTTATGGGTATTAGTGTTAAAGCCCGCGTTATCGTCAACGAACAGAAGGTTATCGCCGCTCTTGAAAATATCGACGTATTTTTTATCGTAGCCGAAGTATTGCTTTTCGTCCGCGAACAGGCTTATGAAATGGTCGCCGCTTTCAAATTCAAGCGGTTCCCCGGTCAATTCAAACTTTCCCCGGCCGCCGTCTATATATTTGAGCATCGCGGGTATTTCCGCAGGGGTAACGTGATTCGCTTTCAGCCGCTTGCTTATGTGTTCCAGCATACCGTCAAACTCCGCTTGGTCGGCTTTCATAATGAAATGCCCGTTGCTGATATACAGGGAGCCGTTATCATGGTGAGCGTAGCCTATTTGCGCCGCTTTTGCGAAATTCCCGGCAACAGCCTTGTTGATGGGGATCACCGTATCAGACGGGCCGGGCAATTCTGTTTTTTGGCTCATTTTACTCCTTTCCGACTTCGGGACAAGTTGTCCCGAAGTTACATTGTGATCGTATTTTCGACCTCGTTGCCCCACACGGCCCAGCCGGGCGGGGTCTGCCGGGCGAACAGCTCCACGCGGGGCAGGTCGCCCATGAGTTCTATGATCCTGTCCCGCGTTTCATCGGGTTTTTTGCTGTGTTCTTCCACGGACGCATCAATGACTTGCCGGACGGCGGCGCTTTTCCGTTTCATAGTTCCTTTTGTGGCAAGCAAACACACTTCGGCGTTAGCCCGCGTCCATTGGCCCATGCCGAGAAAATATCCGGGCGTTATCCTGTTGCGTTTCACCCAGACAAAAGCCACGGTCTTATACAAAAAGCCCCATGTTTTTATCACTTCAAAGGCATGGGGCAAAACAGGGAACGTCACCCATAGAAAAAGCGCGCAATCCGGGGCGGCGAGTTCCGCTACGGGCAGCGCGCATATTTCATTCACCGTCATCAGCCTGTAATGCTTTTTCGCGCTGTTGCACGGCCACGGCGGATCGGCAAGAATGATATTGAATTTTTCCGCCGTCATACCGCCGCCCCCTTGTCAAGTGTGATCGTGCTTTCGACCTCGTTACCCCACACAGCCCAGCCGGGCGGGGTCTGCCGGGCAAAAAGCTCCACGCGGGGCAGGTCGCCCATCAGCCGCACGATCTTGTCACGCGCCTCGTCCGGCTTTTTGCTGTGCTGCTCCAACGGGGAAATGATAAACTGATGTACGCCGCTGTCCTGCCGTTTGGGGCTGCCCTGCGTCGCAAGCAGGCATATTTCGGCGTTTGAGCGCGTCCAGTAGCCCATACCGTAAAACCAGCCCGGCGACTTTTTATTTTGTTTCAGCCACACAAACGCCACGGTCTTGAACGTGAAGCCCCACGCGGTAATCACGCGCAGGGCCTCCGGGAGCATGGGGAACGTTGCCCATAAAAAAAGTGCGCTGTCCTTCGCCGCTATGTCGGCCACAGGCAACGCGCATATATCATCAACGTGCATTGTGGGATAATGCTTTTCAGCCACGCCCTGACCGCTGCGGTTCATGTACCGCCACGGCGGGTCGGCCAATAATATATTAAACTTTTCCGTTATATATGATCTCCTTTCACCTTTTCGGCTTTTTTTGCCCGGCCGGTCCGGTCGGCCTGATCGATGCCGTTCTGCCGTACCCGCCAGTAATCCGGGTTGTATCTGCGTATGTCCTCATTGATACGCTCCACATACGCCGCTTTATCCTTTGTTTTTTCGGGCACGCTCCATAACCCTTTGTCAAGGAGCTCCCGCAGGGCGACGTTTTCCTGCGTGTCTTCCTCAAAGCAGATATAGCCTCCGTACCGTTCGCCGCATTTCACGGCGGCGGGGGAGAGTATCGCCGCGATCCCGTTTGAGATCATCGTGCCGCCGTGCCCGGCCGTGCTCACCATGAACACGCCGGGACAGATAACGTCGCAATACTCTATTTCTCCCCACGGCGACTGCCTCGGGCTTGTGAATATGCTGACCGAATTACCGGACGCCGCGCTGCCACGGCCTGCTTGTATTTCCGCCACTTTACGCAAAATGTCTTTCAATTCGGGCGAAAAATAGGCGTAATCCCGCAGGACGTGGGCGGCGTCGCCGCCGCATTGCTCCATGAGGATCACATAAGCGTCGCTGTCCGACGCGGTACACCGGCCCATCAGCTTGTTTTCGTAGTAACAGGCGGCGTATGTGCCGCCTCTCCTTCGCGCCATATATCCACCGCCTCCCTAATTAACGCTCCGCGTTTTTTGTCCTGCTTTTCGCCGGGGCGGTATGCCCGGCGTTATCCTTTGCCGCGTCCTCCGCCGCCTTCGCCATTTGATCGGCTATCTTCGGCGGCTTTTCCGGGGCGGGGCGCAGGTTGGCGGCGCGGCTCTGCGCTTGCTCCACCGCCGTATGATACGCGCCGATGACCGCCGTATTGAAATCCCCTTTGAAATCCTTTTCAATAAATACCGTGCTGCGGTAGCCGCTTTGACTTTTACTGTCCGGCTTCGACGGCATACCTACGAAAAACTCGCCGTCTTTGTTCAGCATGATTTTGAAATCGTCCATCTTGATGCCGCCGACGGTCACGCTTGCGAAACCGTACAGGCTGCCCTGCGGCTCCATCGGCCTGACCGCTATATCCATTTTCGGCCTCGCGTCCGCTACCGCCGCATCGACGCGGCGCTTCACCGCCTCGTCAAGCTCAATACCCGCGAATTTTGCGAAGTCCGCGATGGGGGCCTCTTTTAGATATGTCATATATTCAGCCTGCGCGCTAAATTCCAGAGCCGCGTCTGAATTTGGGTTTATTGCCATTTTGCTAAACTCCTTCCGACTTCGGGACAAGTTGTCCCAAAGTCATATATTTTTTATTGCGATTGTGGTATAATGCTGTTAGCCGTGCGCCCCGAATACCGCCTTTGCGAGCGAGCCCGTCTTGAACATGGTAAAACACAGCAGCACCGTATATCCGATGCACGCCCAGATCGCGCCGATGGGGTCGCCGCTGATCGCTATGCTCTGAACGAGCACCGCGTAAATCGCCACACAGACAAGGATCAAAAACCCCTGAAAGCCGATGGCGCACAGCGATTTGAGGTAATTCTGTCCCATACCCCCGAACTCGCGGTTTGTGAGGGTTGCGAGGGGGATAGGGGCGACGCTCGTGAGCAGATAAATCTCAATAAGCCTGCCGTACACAATGATGAATACCACGATATTCATAATCAGCACGATAATCTGTATCAGGAACGATTGCAGCCACAGGCCAAGCAGGGGGCCGACGTCCATCGCCCACAGACTGGCCTCGAACGCCGCCAGCATATCGGCCGAGATCGCCGTGCTGCCGCCGATCAGCCCCGCCGTGCTGTTTACTACGTACTGCGAAACGTCGAACACGCCCATGACGATATTCCATGCGTTCGTCAATATCATAACGGCGATCATCGTCTTGAACGCCCACTTGAAAAATATCCACATATCGACGTCGTGCAGGTTGTTTTTTTCTATGAATAGCTGTATGAGCTCGTAGGTCGCCACGAATGTTAAAATGATCCCGGCGACGGGCAATACAACCGTTTCGGAAAGATTCCGTATGAGGGCGAAAACGCCGGGGTTAAATGCCCCCGGCGTTTGGCCCACTTGGGTTGCTATCTCTCCGACCTGATTGTTTACGCTGTCAAACAGGTTGCCGAGGTTGCCCATGATGCCGCCTATCAGCAGACCTTTGAACCAGTTTGCTATCCAGTCGGTGAGCCATCCCATTTATCGCCCTCCGATTAAAATAATGTGGCGAGCACGGGTACGAGCGTCATACCGAGCAGGATCAGGCCTCCGCCGCTCATAAGCTGCTTCATCCCTTGACTTTTCGCGCCGGGGTTATCGCTCCCGTAGCCCTCTAATAAATTGACTATGCCCCAAATTCCGAGGCCCGCGCCCAGCGCGACGACGAGTGTTTGCAGTAATGCTACTGCGTCTGTGAAAAATGCCATAGTGTTTTTTCCTCCGTTTTTTGATTTGTTTTTGATGCAAAAAACCGTCGTTTTACCGGCGGCCCACTTCGGGACAACTTGTCCCTAAGTTATATAAACGCATCGGGGTCGTCCACGTCGTCATAATTGAAGATGTCCTCGTCCTCGCTCATGCCCGCGGCTTCTTCCTCCGCGCTTATTTCGTAAACTGTGTACTGCTCGTTCGGGTCGGGCGTCATGCGCCGGGTGATGAGCTTCGCCATGTCAAAGGCGTTTTTCTTGTCTGCCTCGGCGGTGCGCCTGTAATTCGGGTGTTTTTTCAGGTTGTACTTGGGCGAAAAAAACGGGTGCAATCCGCGTAATTGCAGGATACACCTCGACCCTTCCATCGTCGTGAGTTCGTCAATGGTCATAAGCTCACGGCCGAGCCGTTGCAGGTTTTGGCTGAAACTGGGGGACTGCCCCCGCGTCTTGCCCTCGGTGTACATATTGATAGACGATTTGCCGAGCACCTCGGAGAGCTCTTTGATCGTCGTATGCTCCCGGCCGCCAAGAAAAATCACGCTGTCCATATTGCCCATAATTACTTCTGAATTGTCTTTGTAGAGCGCCTTCAACTGCGCCTGTGCCTGCAAAAACAGGCACAAAGATATTTCCCTGCTGCGGATTACGGCCACCAGTTTTTCCAAATGGGGCACCTGCCCCGTATTCGCGGCCTCGTCCCATAATACCCGAACGTGATGGGGCAACCGCCCGCCGTGCTTGCTGTCTGCCCGTTCGCATAACAGGTTGAACATCTGCGAAAAGGCGAGGGCAACGATAAAATTATATGTCGCGTCGGTATCGCTGATAATGAAAAAGGCGGCGGTTTTACGGTCGCCCATGCGGTCTAATTCGAGCTCGTCGTAGCTCATAATCTCCCGAAGCTGCGGAATATCAAAGGGGGCGAGGCGTGCTCCGCAACTGATCAAAATACTTTTTGCCGTGCGGCCGGAGCTTAATTTATACTTCTTATATTGCCTCACCGCAAAGCAATTCGGCTTGCGTTTGGCGAGCCCCATAAACATATAGTCCACCGCGTTGCGAAACGACTCGTCGTCCTCTTTTACCTCCATACTGCCGATAATATCGACGAGGGTGTTCATGTTGCGCTCCTCCTCCGGCCCCTCAAACACGATATACGCGATCAGGGCGCAGTACAAAAGCTGCTCGCATTTGCTCCAAAACTCGTCCCCCTCCTTGCCGTCCCCCTTTGTGTTTTGCATTAAAGCGTTGACGAATTTAAGGATGTCGCTCTCGTTCTTTATATACGACAGGGGGTTATAGTGCATCGACCGGGAAAAATCTATGCTGTTGAAAACCTTGATCTTATACTTTTCCTTTGTCAGAAAAGCCCCGACATTGCCGAGTATGGACCCTTTCGGATCGACGCACACATAGGAGCTGTGCGCTTGAAGCAGCTGCGGTGTGAGCCAGAACCGGGTCTTGCCGGAGCCGGACGAGCCGATGACGCAGCAGTTAAGGTTGCGGGCGTTCGCCGGGTTTGCCGGCCGGGTGTTCATGGAGAGTAATTCTGTACCGGTCAGTATGACATTGTTTTTGAAAACCGGGTCGATGAACGGCTTGATGTCCTTTGCCGTGCCCCATCGCGCCGACCCGTATTCCGCTTCTTTGCGAAATTTTTTGGCGTTTTTCTGTTTGTAGTATATGAACAGCCGCACAAGTACGGCCCCGATAATACCGATTATCCAGTCAAAGGGCACGCGTCCCGGCGTGAAGTCCAAAAACACCGTCGTCAGCGTTTTCATCATGGCGATGAATTTTGCATAGGCGTTGGCCCCCTCCGCTATGCGGTAGGCCGTGCCCAGCTTC